>ERZ1292630.4376-Hain-H41-02um-R3-4376-length-11968-cov-8_pt1 | contig 11968 bp, 8 predicted proteins | sample MGYA00564408_ERZ1292630 | MGnify/ENA primary metagenome ERZ1292630 (study PRJEB36523, sample SAMEA6512641) | groundwater metagenome | collected 2019-01-08 | study: AquaDiva: Metagenomics assemblies of 32 groundwater samples | reverse complement strand
CCCCCCTCTCCCACCGCACCGCACCCGGCGAAAGAATAGACCCTCCTCCCCATTTGATGGAGCAACTCACGCTGCATCAGCCGTGCGCACGAAGTCATAGAAGCGCGGTTCATGAATGAACAACATCGCCCCTGTTCTCCTCCAGCGGATGGCCATCATTGCATCGCGAAACGATTGTTGCACCACACACGCGCACGCGGGGAAGGGGGGGTTATTTCTGCCGACGATGCGGCGCACCAGCACAAGGCTTTTCGCCGCGCTCGTCCCACGTGGGTCGCCCCACGCGGGGGCCTTCACGAATGAGTTGCCTTCCGGCGCAGCCGTAACGTCGACCTTCCGAAGAACGTGGCAAGCGGCGGTACAACACGACGACGATCAGGCCAAGCGAGGTTTCTACGCGTTGCCGACGCTGCGATACAGCGTCGCGAACGGTGTGCCGCCCGTGTGGACGGCGGCCCAGGTCGAGATGCTGCACCGCGTCATGCATCAGTTCTACGTGGACGAGACGAATCGTGCCACGCTCGGCAGCTCCCTCGAGGCACAGCCACTTGACGTCGTTCTTCGGAGCACAGCGTTCGACGCATCGCGCGCCGGGATCCATCAAGCCGCTGCCGAATTCACGAATTACAACCTTATGTGGCAGAGCGTGTCGCCTTGGGGACATGCGGTCCACCCCGAGCTCGCGCAACGACTCAGCCTGTCGACGGAAAGCGGCGGTGTGCCTCCGTGGGAGGCGGTCGCGGCCATGTCCGAGCGGCTGAGAGAGGCAGCCGTCGCCAGCCTTCAGTCCGGTGAAGGCGGCTGGATTTACCTCGTCTTCGGTGATGGTGGCGGCCGGCAACGCGATCGACTTTACGTCGAGACCGGGGCCCCAGGGCACACTCCCGTGACTCGCGACGTCACCCCGTTGCTCACGCTCAATACTCAGTATCCGGCGTGGTACCTCGACTATGGCCACAATCCGGAGGCGTATGTGGACAACGTGCTGAAGGCGCTCGATTGGAAGTTCGCATGGTCCGTCGCGTCGGAGCACCTTCAAACCCTTCAATGAAAGAGGCGGGCAGCAATGCCCAACGGCTCGTAGGGGCGTGCGCGGCACGCGTCGTGTTCTTTTCTTCCTTCTCGATTTCGACCAGAGCCCGTGCCGTTGCCCATGACGGTAATGTCAAATGGCTTTTTTTTTTTGCAATTGTTCCCCCCCTTCGACAGTCTGACAGGTTGCTTGATTTTTGCTCGCCGGTGCAGCGAGAGAGCGAGAGACGTTGTAAACTGGCGAAGCCTCCACCGCGGGATGGACGATGCGCATGAACGCATCGAGTGCTTCCTGGTGTTCTTGAGGGCGGTCGCGGGCCGTGTCGGTCCCGAAGGGTCGGCTCAGTTCGTTGACGTGACGTCGAGGCTCAACGGCGGTGGCGCCTCGGCATTCGTCGTCGCTTCTGCCGACACGGCATCACCCTGGCAGTCGCAGGGCGAACATAGCGATGATGGGTACTCGCCCCTCGTGAACGAACTGTACGTGCTGGACCGACTTTTGGAGGTGTGCTCGCCGCAAACGTCCGGCGTGCTCGAACTTCACCCCCACGTCGTGGACGCCGCACTGGGTGGGCATCGCAGCGTGTCTGGAGGCGTCTGCCCGGCCGTCGTCGCGGTGACATGCCGGCCCCTAGCAGATTTGTACGTCAGAGAGGTGCGGCACGGCATCCAGACGATGGCGCGCACGGTGCGAGACAAGGCTGTCGAAGCGTCTCGGGGACTCATGGGCTACGCCTCCCCAAGCCGCCTCCGCCGCCACGCCTTGACGGGGTGGGATGGTTTCGTGATCCGTCTCGCCGACACCACGGTGCGGTTGTGCGAGCAGCTCTCCGTGGTGAGCGTCTGTAGCGGTCCTGTTAGCACTCTGGCGCGTGTCGGGCCGACGAACGTCGATCTGGCGAACACTTTTCTGCAACGCGTGATCACAAACCAACACCACAACGTGCCGCTAACGGGAAAAGCCGATGGATCGGCACCGATTCGTCAGCCGCACTTTGATGTTGGATCGCAGCCAAAAGGGGATGTGGCCCCGGCCGTGACTGGCGTGCGTCAACGGGGACCTACCAACGTGACGTCGACGTCGGCGAGCCATTTTACTACGTTCAAAGTCGAACGAGCCGCCGGCGTTGCAACGACGCAACAGTTGAATGATGTTGGTGCAGCCCCTATGCATCCTGGAGCGGCTGGGTCACGGCAACTGCCTAATCCACCTCACCACGCGGTCATGTTGTCGCCCCGAAGGCACGTCACGCCTCAGCCGGAGGAGGGGCGAAGGCCCCTTGCTGACCATGGCGTCGATGACATGCCCCTCGGGACGACGCGGCCCGGGCAGCCTGCCGCATGGCCGGGAGTGGACCCTAGGAAGAACGGGTCGCCAGCTTGGTTGCCCCGGCAACGCGGCTCCGATGTCCCTGCAGCAGCTCGCGCGCACGCCGCTCCGCCGCCGCCACTTCCTGCGCATCGCGTCGGCCTTGCGACCCCGCTGGCACTGACACCCCAATCGGTACGCGGAAGCTACGACAGCGGCGACGCAGCACTTTCTTCGGCAACCACCCGGAGCGGACCGCCCCACGGGGCCTTGGTGTCGCCCCGAGATTCGCGCCATTATGCCGACTATGGTTTGGAGCTCGCAACGCCAAGGCGGCACGACGACCCCACCACCACGGTGCACCGCGCCCCCACGATCGCGCCGCCCGCCGCTGTATCTACACCGAACTCTCCTGCCTCGCTGGTTTCTACTCTGCCCAGTCCGTCGCCCCGCCCGACGGCAGCTTCACCGGTCGTCTCGGCACGCCACCGCGAGAGAGTGCGGGTTGACCCGGTGGCAAGAATGTGAGAGCCACCGGTGACGCAGTCCGCTCCTCGATGGGCAGACCACTTGTCTCTCCTCCGGGAACCTCCGGCGACCCTGCGTGCTCCGTGCGCAACAGTAGCATAACGAAAGGCAAAGTGTAACCATTGGTGGATTTTTGCGCGCTTGACATCCTCCTCACTACTTAGCTTGTCATTGGTCTGGTGTCGCGCTCTTTCGTGTCCCCTCGGATGTCGTCGTTGGGCGACTTCTTTTCGTCGTGCGCGGACGATGTCGGTGGTGACTCGGCGGTGAAGATGCCACCACCCGCCGCCCGCGTCGTGTTTCACCCCTCGCGGATGGAAACTCCTTCGGTGACCCCCATCGGCCCTGCTCTGTCGCCGGTGCTGCCTGTCTGGAGCAACCAACGCCCGACCCCAGACGCGGACAGCGATGGGGTGGCTCGTCAACCATTTCGAGCCACCGGCTTAACTTACCGTCACGACGCGCCCTTGCTGGTCTCGACGTCTGTGGGGGCAACGGCGTCACCGTCCGCGACCGCGTCCGTGTGTAAGTCACGCATGGCCGTGCCGCAGCTCACGAGAAAGTCTGCAGCTGTGAAGCCGCACCATGGTGCTGCTGCGGCGCAACGGACGCTGGTGCCGTCGCATCGTGCACCTCTCCCCACGCTGAGTCGCGCCGCTATGCTTTCCGACTTGGCGACGGGGGTGTCCACTGTTGTCGAAGAAGCCGCCAACTTCGCTGCCACGACATCCTCTGAGCCGCGAAGGGCCCTTCCCAGTTGGTGTCGTGTGGGGGAGCGACTGGCGCTCCGGTGCGCGGAGGAGGGCGCCGCAAGGGTGGGGGTGGATTCGCGCACGCCGCCCGAGCCAGGGCCAGGGCGCGCGGAGGGCCGCACATCGGAGCCGCTGCCACAACCGCTCCGTATGCCACCCGCGCACGCGACCCGCAGGGCGGAAGCGCAGTGGCAGGCGTTCCGATCGGACGTCAACGCCCAGGTCGACCAAACGTGGATATTTGCTTTCGGCGTGACACCTGCGTCGCTTCGGCCGGTGAGACTCCCGCCTCCTGCTCCCGTCATGCTGGCGCCGGTGCAGGAACTCGAAGCAAGATGCGACCGGCTTGCGCCGTTGGTCGATAGTGCCCTGACCCTCACGGCCGCAAGAGTGTTAGGTCAAGGACGGGCCCTACGCCAACAGGAATTTCGCACGGCGATGGCGTCTCGTACCGAAAGGATCCAGCGTTTGGATGCGCTCTCGGGCGCCTTCTCCTACGACGACTTTCTTGCCATTCACATGGCGTTTCGCAAGTGTTCCGCGGGGCGGGATTGGCTGCGGCCGCCAGCGGCGCATCACGGAGCCGAGCACGACCCCCAACCGGGTCATGGCCCAGGTGGCGCTGCGTCCGTGGCAGCCGTTTCCACGACGCAGCGACGGCTGTCGCATGCCCGCGAGCGTCGGATGTCGTATGCCCCGCCGGATATGTGCGTCGGGCCGCCAGCCCCTCGCGAGGCGTCCGTGGAGGGCATCATCACGCCGGAAAAGCCGTTGCCACCTCCCTGGAGCTTCGGCGGCGTCACCGTGGACGCGTTCGCCGCCCGTTGCATGCCGAAACAACTCAACGGTCGCATTTCCGTTTACGACATTGTGAAGCTACTACACCCTCGTAACAAGGCTGAGAGGCTCGAACAGTTGGTCGCCGACTACGAGCGCCGGCGCATCGCCGAGACGGAGCCGCCCTCCGCTCTCAAGTGCGAGGCGGTGCTATCGACCATGGTGCTCAACGACTTGGCCGCGGTCTTCGCGCTCGCCGATCCCAAACGACGGGGTTACTTGACTCAAGAAGATTTCGTCGCGTTTGCGTCCGCCCAGTCGGCGGCCATGACCCGCGCGGAGGCCGCCTCCGTCTTCCGTCGATTTTCCCGTCTCATCGATCCGTCCGGCGTCGCGGCGTTGGCTCGCGCGAGTGATCTCGATGCCACGGACCAGTCTCCGGCAGGCCGACGATCGCCTGGACGCAAATTCACCAAGCCGCCGCCGCTGGAATACGTTCGGAGTCCCGGTCATCCCATGCCGGAACGCCGCGATTCCGTTGCGTTTCTGGACAAACGTCAATGGTCCTCTGCATCCTCGGTGGAGCGTCAAGGGCGCACTTCTGATCAGCCCACCGCGGTGATCGACGAGGCCAACCACCAAGAGGACCACACTGCGGCCGTGACAGGGTCCCCCCGTCGCCGCTCATCCGTCGTGTTCGCGCTGGGAGTGAATGCCGGCGCCGCGGAGTCAACCGCCGCCGCTGCCGAGGAAGATGGCCGTCGGGGCTCTATCGGTAGCCGCCGAGCGTCCTACAGCCACGCGGCGCTGGAGGCCCTCCTCCCTGCTGCGGTGCACGCGGGTGTGCCCGTTCTGGCCATGGACTTCGAAGCATTTGCGCTTGCGGCCTCGGATCACGACTCGGGCGATCCTCGCCATCCCAGTAGCTATGGTCCGTGAAAGCGACCTCCTAATTCCGCCGTCTTCGGGAAGTCAAATGTGTAGCAGTCACACAACGAGCGCGTTGCACCCTAGCTGGGTACGTCGTCGTCTCGTCTTAGTTTCCCTCCGCAAAACAGCGCTGTTCCATCATGCAGGGAGGTGGGGTCAATGTGAAGAATGAATGTGAAGAAGGAATGTGACTTGTTGTTTGCGCCTCGTTCCTACCCTCGGGGCGTAGAACCATGCGCCATTTGCTCACGCTCACCGTGCTTGCCCTGATCGGCGGCGCGTCAATCGACGCCAAGGGGCCGTTCTACATCGAAGAGCCCCCTATTCCCCCTGCGCCGACGTTCCCGGACGCGCCGACGTTCACCGTCTACAACTGCCCGACCAAGGCGTGCGAGCAATCCGACTGCAGCTCGGCAACGTACAACCTTGGCGAATGCTTGCCCCTCGGCACATCCGGCAAGCGGTCGGTTCTCGTGCAGTGCGGCGGCGGCAACATCACGTTTCAGAACTTCGCGGCGCAGTACTGCGTCGGCTCCAACAACACCCACGGGTTCCCGGTTGACAGCTGTCTGATGGAGGCCGACCACAGTTACTCGAAGTACACCTGCCACGGGGGGGGCAGCCACAGCGGTTCGGGCAGCCACAATCACAGCGGTTCCGGTAGTCACCACAGCGGCTCCGGGTCCCACGGCCACAGCGGCTCCGGGTCACACGGCCACAGCGGCTCCGGGTCACACGGCCACAGTGGCTCCGGCTCCCACGGTCACAGCGGCTCCGGGTCCCACGGCCACAGCGGCTCCGGATCACACGGACACAGCGGCTCCGGCGGCTCTCACGGCCACAGCGGCTCCGGCCATGGTGGCTCGGGCAGTCACAACAGCGGCTCCGGTCACCCGCCTGAGGAGCAAGCGCAGCGTTGGTTCGGTGCCAAGATGGACCTGCTTTTCGCGCGTCGCAATTAATCCAATCACCAGCGGGGGAGGCATGGCGCGCCTGTAATGTAGTAGACATGGGGTGGCAACACATGTCGAGCGGAATGGAAAAAAAGAAGGGAGAAAAAAAATTCCTCTTCCACATTTGGCTGTGTATTGGAAAAGAGAGTCCATCTACACGAGGGGTTGGATGGGTTACTTTGTTGGTGGGTTCTTTTGCAGTCACTCCCCCCGCATTTCCCCCCCTTCGAAAAACACGGAGAATGCGTTCCGGCATCGTGGTATCCCTCGTCCTGGCGGCCATGCTCGGTGCGACGCCGTCGCTGGGCCAGGCCCCGACGTTTCCCCCGGAAACCACCGTTCCAGGGCTCGACACCATCACGGCATATTTGTGCACGTCGTCGATGTGCGATGTGCCGACATGCCAGTCGCAGACGTGGTCCCAAGGCGCGTGTCTCACCCTCGGAAAGGGATCTGCCATGTCGGGCTGCATGGGCAACACCATCATGTTCCAGACGTACAAGTCCAACAACTGCAGCGGGGTGCCCACGCAGACGTCGGAGCCCGCGAGGCAGTGCATTCAGCAGGGCGACAACGACTACATTGAGTACCTCTGCTCGAACGAGCCTAACAGCAACTCAGGTAGCCATCACAGCGGATCTGGAAGCGGCAACTCGCACCACAGTGGGGGCTCTGGCAGCGCGCCGAGCGGCTCCGGTCCGATGCCCCCTGTTGGCGAAGAGGAGCTCAAGCTCGTGGCCGAGAGCTTGATCCACCGACGCCACCCGAGCGACATTCCGATCCCCCCGGCCGTCCTCGACCCGCGATTTGTGGAAATGCTGCGCCGCCGCTTAGTGAAGTGACCGTCAGCCGCCTCGCCATCGGTGTTGGTTTGTAATTGTGTGGCGCGAAGCGAGAGGACGAAAACGACGAGCAAACCCCACCAACGTGTGTGTGTTGCAAGAGAGGACTGTTGGCGAGTCAGGGATCTGGGCTCAGACGCTCTGTATCGTCTCGGGACCTATGCTACGATGCTGTGTGGAATCTCCCCCAATTGTTTCCCGCTCCGAGCAGCCACCTCTCCTCCATTATTACCGCGACGATTCTCGCCTGCCGCAACGACCACCTGACATACCCCCCTCGCCGACATCACTATGTCACAGGAAGGATTCTGCACGCTGCTCGTCAGTCCCGACATCGCGCTCCCACCTCCATCGCCGAAGGAATTGAAAGACGGGCTCGAAAATAAGGACGTCAAAGTCAAAATTGACACTCTCAAGAAGCTCATCGCCCTTCAAGTGAACGGCGAGCCGCAAAATCAGCTCATCATGACGGTCATCAAGCACTGTGTCCCGGACACCGATCGCAACGTCAAGAAGCTGCTGATGTACTTCTGGGAATCCGTTGACAAAACGGACGCGAATGGGAAGCTGCTGCCCGAAATGATCCTTCTCTGCTCCTTCCTGCGCGGCGACCTGCAACACCCGAATGAGTACGTGCGCGGTGCCACGTTGCGATTCCTCTGCCGCATGAATGAACGCGACATTCTGGAGCCCGTCACCAGCTCCGTGGTCAGCAATCTGTCCCACCGGGTCGCGTACGTGCGCCGCAATGCCGTTCTGGCCGTGCACGCCATCTACGCCCGGTTTCCGGAGCTCATTCCGGACGCCCCCGACAAGATGGAAAAATTCTTTAACGACCAAGACGACGGCTCGGCGAGGCGGCATGCGCTGAACATGCTGATGGCGTGCTGCCCGGAGCGCGCGACCCGCTGCATCACCGCCTTGTGCGACGCCGCCGGCGGGGAAGGGTCCATTCCCGACGCCCTGTTGCTCAGCGTCGTGGAGTCCTCCCGACACCTCATGACGCAGAATCCACACGAACTAGCGCAGCTGATCCCGCTCGTCGTGCGGCAAGGGCTCAAGTCGAAAAACCCGAGCGTCTTGTTTTCCGTCTCTCAAACGCTCATCGCCGTCTCCAGCAGCCAGACTGCCGTGAAGAGCGCCAGTTCCACCCTGATCCACTTGCTGGTCACCCACAGCGACACCAACGTGAAAATGATCGTGCTCGAGAAACTCGTGGAAATGAAAGCCCGCTTCCTCGACATTTTGCAGGGTCAAATTATGGAAGTCCTCCGCGCGCTGAGCACCGGGGGTACGAGCGAGGCGCGGCAGGGGATTATCGACTTTGCCCTCGACCTTGTGAACGCCCGCAACGTGGAGTCCTTTGTCATGTTTATGAGAAAGGAGTTGGTGCGCTCGCAGAGCGAGGACGTCGGCGATGCTGCCGCTCAGCAGTCGTATCGGCAGCACATCGTTCGAGCAATTCACCGTTCCGTAATGCGCCATCTCGAAATCGCGACGTCGGTCGTGCCCATTTTGCTCGATTACGTGTGCGAGCCAGGCGCGTCGTCCTACGATGTGATTCTGTTCGTCCGTGAGGTAATGCAGACGCAGCCTCAAATTCGCACTGAAGTGCTGGAGCGCTTAGCGGCCGTTTTCCAGATGATCTCCTCGGCCCGCGTGTTGCGAACCGTGTTGTGGTTATTCAGCGTGCATGCTTCCACCGCGGAGCAGGTTCTGCTACTGGCTCAGCAAATAAAGTCGGCACTCGAACCACTGCCACTCACGTTCCCCAAGTCCGGCGTCGTCGTCAGCGACGCCGACGCGACCCCCTCTCCGGTCGCGGTCACCACGGTGCGCGAAGACGGCACGTACGTCACGAGCATCTCGCTGGTGACGAAACGATCGGAGCTGGAACGCAGCGATCTCACCGGCCTACGGAGCCAAATCGTGAATGGCGACCACTTCTTGGCCACCGCGGTCGGCATGACGCTCGCCAAGTTGGTCGCCAGTCTCTTCCATCACCACGTGCCCGCGAACGCGAAGGCGGCGATGCAACACGAGGCCGTCGAGCTGATCAAGGAGCTCATCCGCTACGGCACCTCCGCCGGCTGCCCCAGTCGCATGGACGAGGACTCCCACGAGCACCTGTGCCTCGCGATGACGTTGGCCCAAAACCCCAAGAACGACGTGGTCGCCACCCTTGTGCACGACACGCTGGAAGCCTTCGACCGTGTCCGGTTGCAACAAGCGGAAGATGCCACCCTGCAAGCTAGCAAGGCGCGCACCGGTGGAGCGGACGAAGGGGCGAGCGATAGCGAGGATTGGGCGTCAGTGGAAACACCGATGCAGTTTTCGCAGCTGCTCGGACGGGGCAACCGCGGTGGTCCTACCGTCGACACCATCGTAAGCGACGACATTCTCGGCCTGGCCGATGGTGGTGAGAAAAACGTCGATTTCCTGAAAAAGTTGCACCGTGTGACTCAGCTCAGCGGCTTCAGCGATCCGATCTACGCAGAGGGAAGCGTCACGGTGCACCAGTTCGACGTCACCATCGACCTCACGTTGCTCAATCAGACACGCGAAACGCTAACGAACGTCACCGTTGAGCTCGCCACTACGGGAGAGCTGAAACTCTGCGAGCGGCCGCAGTCCTACATGCTGCCTTCCGGCACCGCCGTCGCGCTCAAGATCGCCGTCAAGGTCAGCTCCACCGAGGCAGGTTCGATCTACGGTTCGATCGTCTTCGACGCGCCCGGCCGCGAACGCCAGTCCGTGCTCCTCAACGAAGTCCACGTGGATATCATGGATTACATACGACCCGCCACTTGCTCTCTCGCGGACTTCCGCGGCAAGTGGATCGACTACGAATGGGAAAACGCGGTCGCGGCGTCAACCGACTTGAAGTCACTTCGCGGATACGTCGAATTTGTCTGCAAGGTGGCCAACATGCAAGTGCTCGAGCGGACCTTGCTGAGCGACGACTGCGGCGTCCTCAGCGCGAGTCTCTATGCTAAGAGTTCTTTCGGCGAGGATGCATTGGCGAACGTTTGCATCGAGCTGACCGAAGACGGTCATGTCTGCGGCGCGGTTCGCATCCGATCGAAAACGCAGGGCATCGCGAAGAGCTTGGGCGATTTGTTGCAGAGCCGACAGCAAAAAGGTGGCCGGACCGCTCATTAGGTTTCAGTCTGTCTCTAACACAGGCTTCCCGGTTCTCTGTGCGACAGGGTGGTTGATGTGTGTGTGTGTGAAGTCAAGAGCGCGGGAAGGGCGAGACGGCGTGCCCTTCCTGACCCGCAGCGTACTGCTTTTCACCGAGCCGCGGGGGATCGAGCCTGGTGGCAGTTTGTAGCAATGATGAGTTCAGAGGGTTGATGATTTTCGTGCCATTGACTAGATTTTTTTCCCGGTCAGCAAAAAAATCGGCGGCCGCTAACAGATCCAAAGTAATGTCGGCAGAAGCAGCGGCTGCATCTCCGCAGGATGACGGCAGTGCCAAGAAGCCTATTACGGACGCGCATCGGCGAGTCGCGTTCGCATTTGTCACGATGTTAAAGGACCTGCAGATCGAGGACGGCGACAGCGTCGAGGCCGTCACGTCGATCATCGCACAGCAGTTCGGCATCGACGCGGCCGGCGTGGGGGGCCAGTACGACACTGGATGCGACCTCGCGGCGTTGGTCGGCAATACCGACGCGCGCGTTCGACCTGAGGATGCCACCAAGTTTAAAGAGTTTCTTGAGTTGCTTAGCAAAAAGGGCTACTTCAAGGGGGCAGAGGAAGGCACGACGGAACACGAAAACCGTATGAAGAAAGCCGTGGAACGCTTTAACGCTCGAAACAATCCGTTTGAAGGTCTCACCGCAGACCAGCTCAAGGACAGGGGCAATGAACTCATGAAGGTGTCCAACTACAAGGAGGCCGTGCGATTTTACACGAAGGCGATCGAGCTGACGCCGACGAACCACATTTATTACGCGAACCGGGCTGCGGCGCACACGCATCTCAAAGACTACCGGAGTGCCGTGATCGACTGCGAGAAAAGTATTTCCCTGGATGGTCGGTACTCGAAGGCCTTTTCTCGGCTGGGAACGGCTCTGTTTTATGAGTCAAACTATCAGCGTGCCATTGCGGCGTACACCCGGGCGCTCGAACTCGACCCGGAGAATGCCGGGTATCAGGCGGACTTGACGCAAGCGAAGGACAAGTTGCAGCAAGAAGAAGCGCTCAAAGGTAATGCAGGTGGCGCGGTGGGCGCCGCCGGAGGGGGGGGCATGCCTGGGATGCCCGGGATGCCTGGCATGGAGCAGATGATGAGCATGATGAACAATCCCCAGTTCATGCAGATGGCCACCCAAATGATGTCGAATCCTCAGTTCTCCGGCCTGATCGCCAACATGGCGCAAAACGTCGGCCGCACAGGTCCCAACATGGAGCAGATGAACGACTTCTACGCGGCGCTCCGATCATCGAGCGGGCCGCAAGTGGATGAAAGCGGCATGGTGCGAACACCCTTCGGCAGCGTCAACGCGGAGGAGCTCGAGCGGCTGCGGAACGAGGAGCTGCAGCGCAATCCGCGGCTGCGGGCGATCATCGAGGAGGTGCGCCTCAACGGGCCGCAGGCCTTCAGTAAGTACATGGGCGATCCCGAGGTCATGCAAATGATGATGAAGTTCAACGGCCTCGTGCAGCCACCCGGCGGCAACGGCGGAGATGGAGGAGGCGGACCGGCGGCGATCTCATAACATGGTGTGACCCCGTCGCCTTTTTTTCCCCTCCCCGGGCCCGGAGGTTTCAAAAGAGCGCCAACAACGGTCCGCCACGAGCTCGCAGCTATTTATTTTGGTGCAGTGGGGGGGGGGG
>ERZ1292630.4374-Hain-H41-02um-R3-4374-length-11971-cov-5_pt1 | contig 11971 bp, 4 predicted proteins | sample MGYA00564408_ERZ1292630 | MGnify/ENA primary metagenome ERZ1292630 (study PRJEB36523, sample SAMEA6512641) | groundwater metagenome | collected 2019-01-08 | study: AquaDiva: Metagenomics assemblies of 32 groundwater samples | reverse complement strand
GTGTTGCTAAACGACGCTACGATCAACGCGCCCAATCTCCCCACGGGCACCACCGCAGCCGTCCCGTTCACTCTCGGCGGGCCGATCTCCGGGGTCGCTGCTGTCATCTTCAACGGCGTGCAGGCCAACAACGCGTATGGCACGATCATTCTCAACGCACCGTGCGATTATCAAGGCTCCACCCTGGTGACCACGGTCAGCAGCACCGGCGGCGCAAGCAATACCGAAATCTTCCTCAAGCTTGGAACGGGCAACGCCCTCCCAGTCACCACGGTGGTAACGTTGGATGGTGGCAATGGCACGGGCACCGGCGCTGGTCGGTATTGTGAACTCAACCTCAACGGAAACAACCAGACCGTGGCTGGCTTAACCAATGTCCCGGGTCGAAACCTGAGAGTGCAACGGGTCGTCAATTCCAGTGCCACCGCTTCCACACTGACCGTGAACAACGTCGCTGACCACACCTTCAGCGGTCAACTCGGCTGGTTTTCAGGCCAAAATGGTACGTCAGCCTATAATAACTTTGGCTTGGCCAAAAGCGGTCCGGCCACGCTCACTCTTTCCGGCCCCAATGCTTACACCGGCCCCACTACCATCACCGGCGGCACCCTCGCCGTGGGCGGCGCGGGGCGATTGGGCAACGGTTCGTATGCGGCGAACATCACGAACAACGCGGCCTTCAACTACGCCAGCAGCGCTACGCAGACCTTGAGCGGCGTCATCAGCGGCAGTGGCAGTCTCACCAACTCTGGCCCTGGCGTCTTGACCATCACCGGCCCGAATACACTTCCTCTTAACATCGCGAACGGTGGCACGTTTTCGGTCAGCGGCAGTGGCAATGTGGTTGGCTTGGTCAGCATCAATGCCGGCGGCACTTTGAGCCTCACCGGGGGCGGTCGGGTGAACCAAGTCACCGTCAACAGCGGCGGCACTGTGAGCCTGCCGGGCAATGGCACCGTCACCAATCTCACGTTCAACAGCACCGGAACGATGAGTTTCGATTTCAGCACGGCAACTACCGTCGGCAGCCTAACCGTTGCCGCCGCCGATGGCATCACCCACAACGGGGCCGCCAATTCTGTTACCATCAATATCACCGGTGCGTTGCCCGCAAATGGCACCTACACGCTCATCAGTTACAGCGGCAGTCTGGGTGGCAGCGGGTTTGGTGCATACCAGCTCGGCACTGCGCCGGTTGGCAAGACCTACACGCTGGTCAACGCCGTCGGGGCTGTGCAACTGACGGTCACTGCGGGCACGCCCAGCGTCCGGGTGGAAACGAAGGCCGATGGAACTGGCGTCGTGGTCCCAGCCAACACGGTGCTCGTGGGCACGTCCCTCACCAATTTTGCCATTGTCCGCGATCCCTACGGCGCGTTTCTAACCAACACTCCGGCGACGTGGGTGCTCACGAACGTCACTGGGGCGGTGGCGAACAGCGATCTGGTGGCGGCGCCGGACGGCAAGAGCGCCGTGTTCAAGCCGACCGGCGCCGGCTCGGCTCGGATTCTCGCTGTAGTCCCCGGCATGAATTCCGTTCCGTCCGGCACGATCACTTCCATCAGCCTCACCACGCGTCCGTTCATCTGGGTGCGGGATTCGGAGAAGACGGGCATCCTCGCGAAGATCGCCACGAACGCCTGGGCAACGAGTCTCTCCAACAGCCTTGCTTCTCGCGTCTCGACGAGCTTGGCCGCTTATCTGGCGGATCGGGACGGTTTCTTGCGCGGGTTGCCGGTGAACTGGTCCGCCTCGCCCCCAACATTCATCGCCGGCTCCACCGCTTCGTTTGGCAACCTGGAAAACATCCTTAACACGGCTTTGGATTGTGCTGTGCTCTATTACCTGACGGGCGACACCAACTATGCCCGGTGCGCGGCGGATATTCTCCACAACTCGGTGCAGGCCTTTCAGAATCTCGCGCCTTCCACCAGCACAGGCAATGGCGGTTGGTTGATCCCGAGCGATCTGCTTTATGAAGCCCGGCAGGTGGGTGGCCAGTTGCCGGTCGTCTATGATTTCCTCTACGCGTACCTCCAGGCGAACCAGGTCTATGATGTGGATGCGGCGGGCATGATTAATTTTTCCTTCCCGAACGCGCAGTATGTGTTCCGCACGTATTATCAGTTGGTGCGCGATCACGGGCAGAAGGACAGCAACTGGTCGGCGCTGATGTCCACGTGCATGTTGAACAGCCTGCTGGCCTTGGATTCCTCATCCGAGCGTTCCGCCGCCTTGCAGATTTATCTCACGACGGGATCGAGCCGGCAGGCTTCGCTCAGCTATGACTACCAGAAATACGCTCAGCCGGGCGACATCTGGCCCGAGTCGTTGCAATACGCCAGCGGCGTGGGTGAGATCCGTTCCACGCACATGGTGCTGTTGGAGCGCTACGACCCCAGTCTGAAACTTTTTGGCGTCTATTCCAATTTGCCGACCAGCCTCCCGCGGATCAGTTATCTGCGCTATCCCAATGCCAGCTATCAAATCCGGTTTGGTGACGGTCCCCGCAGTGCCGGTGGCCCGCCCTACTTCCGCTACGAATTGGTGTATCAACATGCGCTGGCCCGGGGCCGGACTAATCTCACGGCGTTCTTCGGCTCGCTGATCAATGGCGGCGTGGCGACCGGAAGTTACAATCGTTCCACGCTGAATGATTACTCGAAGCTGGGACAGCACGATGAACCTCTTGAACTGCTCTGGCAGGTGCCGACCATACCCGAGTCACCCGTGACGCCCGAGTTGCCCCGCACGGATACGCTCCCATTCGCGGGCATCGCATTGCAGCGAAATCCCTCGACCGTGAGCAACTCCACCTACGGCCTGATGTGTTTTGTCGGCGGGGCCGCGCATGTCCACAGTCATGCCAGCGGCATGAGCATGGAACTCTTCGGCCTCGGTCGCGTGATGGGCGCCAAGGCAGGGGTCGAAACCTACCAATCAGCGATTCATGAAAATTACTATCGCGTCTTCGCTGCCAACAACACCATCGTCGTCAACGGCGCCTCGCGAGGCTCGGGCGGGTGGGAGGGGTTGGCCATCAACACGGTCCAAACCGTGGCCATGGAGCCGCAATCTTTCGCCACAGCGGTGTCATCGAACTTTTCATTCACCTGCAGTTCCTTTGCTGACAACAAGGGAGACAACGCTGAGGCGACCCAACAACGTACGCTGTCCATCATCCGCACCTCGCCGACCAACGGATTTTACGTGGACTTCTTCCGCTCGAAATCCACGGTGCTTACCAATGTCGCCACCACTTTGAGCGGCAATTTCACCAACCAATTCCACGACTACATCTATCACAACATCGGATCCACCAACGTGAGCCTGACGACCAACGGCGTCACGTTGCCCTTGGTCAGCCAGCCCAATCGCTTCCAAAATGACATTGGCGACACCTACGACCAACCCGGCTGGCGCTACTTCTCGAATACGGTGGTTTCGTATCCGCAGAGTCAGTCCACGCGGGCGCAGTTCAATGGCACGTCATCGGGCAACACGCTCTACATGGACATGATCCTGCCCGCCGTGACCAACCGTGAATACGCCCGGGTGACAGCCCCGCCGATCGAGGATTACAGCACGGCAAATTCGCCCGCCTTGGTCGTCCGTCAGATTGGCGACGCTTGGAACAAGCCGTTCGCGGTGGTTTACGAGCCGCATTACTCCGCGTCCGGCTCGACGGTCACCAATGTCACCGCACTGTGGCGCAGCAACATTGTCGTGGGGCTGAAGATTGAAAGTGTCGTCCAGGGCCAAAGCCGGGTCCATTACGTTTTATCCAATCCCAATGCCACCGACACCTACTCCGACCCCGCCATCGGCCTCTCCTTCAAAGGACGTTTTGCCATCGCCACCGTTGACGGCAATGGCACCGGTTCGCTCTACCTCGGCAGCGGCTCCAGTCTGGAGTTCAACGGCTACCTGATGGCTTCGGTATCCGGCGCCAATACGCAGGCCCAACTGGAGTTTGCCACCGGCCAGCCGCCGGTCGTCACGGCCAACAGCCCCGTCACGGTCACCTCGCCCGGGGCCACGTTGGCCAGTCTGGTGACCAGCGTTGGCGTATTAACTCCCGCTTTTTCCAGCAGCCTTTTCAGCTATTCCGTGAGCGTGCCCTTCACAGTCGCGAACCTGACCGCCACCCCGACGGCGGCCTTTGCCGGCGCGACAATCCGGGTCAACGGGAATGTCGTGGCCTCCGGCATGCCGTCCGGCCCGATCAGCCTGAATTTCGGCACCAATTTCATCAGCACGGTCGTGGTCGCCCCGGACGCGAGCGCGACCAACACGTACACGCTCACGGTGAACCGCACCAGTGACAAGGCTTGGGACGCCAATGAAGCGACCGCCGGCGCCGGCGGAACCCCGACTGGGACCTGGGGGGACAGCAGCTATTGGAACAGTGACCTCGCGGGCGGTGCGGCCGGATCCTTCACGAACACCACCTTCAACTACGACAATCTCTTCCTGGTGGCCGCGCCCTCCGCCACCAGTGGCACCAACGCCTATGCGGTCACGGTGGCCGGGGCGCAACTCGCCAACAGTCTCAACTTCCAGAGCGCGGGCGCGCCGACCCTTTCCGGCGGCACTTCGATCACCTTGGGCGATGGCAGTGACGGCAATGGCGGCATCAAAGTGCCCCAATACGCCTACGGCACAACCGCCCAAGGGAATCCCACCCTAAACACGCCGATCATCCTGAACAACTCCCAAGATTGGTTTGTGGATGCGGGCCGAACCTTGACGGTCAACGGCGCCATCAGCGGCAGCGGCAAGTCGCTCACGAAATCGGGTGCCGGCATACTCAGGCTCAATTCCGCCAGCACTTATGATGGGGATACCATCGTGCTGGCCGGAACCCTGGCCTTGGGCCACGTGTCGCCGCTGTCCAGCACCGCCGGCATCTTCCTCGCCGCCGGCACCACGCTTCGGCCGGAAGTGACCAACGTGTTCCTCGGCTCGCCCATCATCCTTGGCGATAGCGGCGACACCGCGACGATCAATGCGCCCACTTTGAACCTTGGCGGTGGGGGCGGCATCGTCTCGCCGCTCAACCTTGGCGGTCCCATCAGTGGCGACGGCAATGTGGTGTTCAACGGCTCAGCCAGTGACAATACCTATGGCACCATCCTGCTCAACGCGCACAGCACTTATGCCGGCAGCACGTTGTTGAACTCGACCGCCACCGGCGCCACCCTGTTCCTCAAGCTTGGGGTCAACAACGCGCTGCCCCCCACCACGGTGCTCACGGTGGATGGAGGCAACGGCTCCGGCTCCGGACGCATCACCCAACTCGACCTGAACGGATTCGACCAGACTCTAGCCGGTCTCACCAATATCCCGCGCACCCTGCGCACCCAACGCGTTGTCAATCGCAGTGCCACCTACGCGGTCCTGACGGTGGACAATGCCGATGATTACTTTTTCTCGGGCCAGCTTGGGAGTGCCACCGGCAGCACGGGAGGTGTCAATTTCGGGCTGACCAAACGCGGGCTGGGGGCTTTCCATCTCACCAGCGCCACCGCTTACACGGGCGACACCACGGTGGAGGGCGGCCTGCTTCGCCTCGTGCAACCCACGCTGAACAGCCAATCCTCCGTCAGCATCGCCGCGGGCGCTGAGCTGCAACTGGACTTTGCTGGCACCAACCGCGTCGTGTCCCTTCTGCTCGCCGAAACGAATCAGGCCGGGGGAATTTACAACAGCAACAATGCCTCCCCTTACCTCACTGGCCCGGGCAGCCTCGAAGTCATTCCCTTCGTGTCGGCACCGCCGACCATCGATTCGGCGACCGTGTCGGGCACTAACCTGGTGATTTCCGTATCCACTCTGTTAAATCTCAATTACGTGTTGCAGTCGGCGACCAACCTCAGCCCGCCGCTCAACTGGCAGAGCGAGTCCACCAATAGCGGCACCGGAGATCCATTGCTGCTGAACGTCCCGATTGAGCCGGCCACGCCCCAGAAATTTTTGCGGATTTGGGTTTATTGATATGACGCCGCCCAGCAGACAGCAACTCGGGGAAGCCCGGCGGGAATTAGCCCATGATCGCAAGCAGCGCCCCAACCTTTTTGATCGTCACATGACCATCGCCAAACAAAGCCTGACAGCCCGTTGGCTGCCCGCGGGCATCGCGACGCTGGCACTGTTTGTCTCCTCGTGTCTGTTCGCGGTCGAACCGTTGCCGCGCCAGTTGAACTTCAATCCGGACTGGCGCTTCAGCCGAACGAACGTGCCCGGAGCGGAGCTGCCCGCATTCAACGACAACGATTGGAGTCGGGTGAGCTGTCCACACACGTGGAACGACACCGACACGTTCGATAATTTCGCCACCGGCGGTCATCAGGGTGAATCTGAGTTATGGACGGGCATTGCTTGGTATCGCAAGGAGTTCACGCTGCCGCTGGCCGCCGCCGGCAAGAAGGTGTTTATCGAGTTTGAAGGCGTCCGGCAGATTGCCGACGTTTACCTGAACGGCCAGCATCTCGGCCAGGACAAAACTGGCTTTATCCCGTTCGGGTTTGATCTGACGCCCTATTTCAAGTTTGGCCAGACCAATGTGCTGGCGGTCCGGGTGGATAATCGGTTCGACAAACAGTATGCGGGCGACACGCCGTGGCATCATCCCAACTGGCATCCGCCGCATGGCGGTATCTATCGCAACGTGTCGCTCCATGTCACCGATCCGCTGCATGTCACGCTGCCGCTCTATGCCCATCTCCAGACCGAGGGGATCTACGCATGGGTGGAAACTCTTTCGACCGAGCGTGCCACCGTGGGCGTGAGCGCCGAGATCCAAAACGAAGCGACCCCGGCCGCCAGCGCGATTGTGAAATTCGCACTCGTGGATTGTGCTGGTCGCACCGTGGCGGAATCATCCGAATCGGTCACCGTGGCCGCCGGGGAAAAAATCAAGATGGCTTCCCAACTCGCCGTTGCGGATCCGCAGCTCTGGGAGCCGGACTATCCTTACGTTTACACGGTGCGAGTTTCGGTGCTCACAAACAACGAGGTGCGGGACGTGGCGGAGACCGCCTTTGGCATCCGCAGTTTCCGTTTCGACGCGACCACCGGATTTTGGATCAATGGGCAGAACATCAAGCTGCACGGCTGGGGACAGAAACCCACGCAAGAATGGGCCGGCCTGGGCGCGGCGCTTCCTGACTGGCTGAATGATTACACGTTGCGACTGATGCGGGATGCGGGCGGGAATTTTCTGCGCTGGGGACATTCCGCCGGCCCGGCCGTGGGCGCGGAGTTCGCCGACAAATACGGCCTCGTCACAATCATGCCCGGCGTGGATGGCGAACGCGATTGCACGAACACCGCCTGGCAAATCCGTTCGGCGGCGTTTCGCGATTTGATCGTCTATTACCGCAATCATCCGTCCATCTGCGTTTGGGAAGGCGGCAATTACAACGTCAGCCCCACGCACGCCGCCGAGTTGCGCCAGATCGTGGATGAGTGGGACGCGCACGGGCAACGCTACTTCGGCTTCCGCATGTCCACGCCCGCCATGGCGCCGCACGTCACGATTGACATCACGACCATCGGGCGCGGCCGCGGTCTGCCGTCGTTGCCTGCCGTCGAAGGAGAATATGACCGCACCGAAGTGCCGCGCCGGGTTTGGGATAAATTTTCCCCGCCAGATTTCGGCAACCTTGGAAAATTGGCGGACAAGAACACCTACCAACTCGACCAGGAAGGTTTCGCCACCAACGCCCTCAACGAATGGTGGACCAAGTTTGGCAGTGACCCGACGCATTCCGGTGGCGCGAACTGGATTTTCTCCGACGGTCCGCACGGCAGCCGCCAATACACGGACGCGGCCCGCGCCAGCGGCGAAGTGGATGGCGTGCGGTTGCCCAAGGAAGCCTACTTCGCGTTGCAGGCGACCTGGGCTGACGAACCGCGTGTGCATTTGATCGGCCATTGGAATTATCCCAAAGGCACGACCAAGCCGATGTATGCCGTGGCCCGGGCGGATGCGGTGGAATTGTTCGTCAACGGCCGCAGTCTGGGATGGGGCGAACGCAGCCTGGATACGTTGTTCACTTGGACGAACGTGGTTTTCGCGCCGGGCGAAATCAAAGTGGTGGCGTCGCGAAATGGAAAAGTCATCGCGCAGCAAACCAAGCAAACCGCTGGGCCAGCGGCCGCCTTACGACTCACACCGATCACTGCGCCCGGCGGGTGGCGCGCGGATGGTTCGGACATTGCGCTCGTGGACGTGGAAGTCGTGGATGCGCAGGGCCGCCGTTGTCCGACCGACCAGGCGCGGGTGGACTTTGCTATCACGGGCCCGGGCGTCTGGCGCGGCAGTTACAACAGCGGCAAAGAGGACAGCATTAACCATCGCTATTTTGACACCGAGGGCGGGATCAATCGCGCCAGCATCCGCGCGACGTCGCAGCCGGGCGAAGTGACGTTGACCGCGCGGCGCGCCGGTTTGACGCCCGCGACGCTCAAGCTCAAATCCATCGCGGCGCCGCAATCAGGTGGCATCGCGGTATCGTTCCCCGCACGTTATGAGACGCCACTGCCCGCGCGCCCGGCGGTGGATGCGAGCGCGTTGGCCGATCAAATTGCGCAGCGGAATTCCCCGCCGCCGGTGGACCGCAACGTCGAGGCGAAAGACCGGCTCTTCGCCACGCTCGCCTACACCGGCGACGGCGCGGGCGGCACGGAAGACAAACTGGCCACCGGCTTGCTCGCGTATTCCGACGATGCATTGCTGTATCTGGATGCCGTGCCGGATTCGTTGCAGGGCGCCCGGTTGATTCGTACCGCCAACCGGGATCGCAAGTATTGGGCGAATGATTACATCGTGGCGACAGCCGCGCGCGACCTCGACCTCTTTGTGGCCCATGATGCGGCCGCGCCCCGCCCCCAATGGCTGAAAAACTTTCGGCCCAACGGAGACTCCGTGGCAGTCAAGGAGCGCCAGCTCACACTCTTCGTGCAACGGCTCAAGCAGGGCGCCAGCATTCGCATTTCCGGCAATGTGGATCAGGGGAGAAACGTAGGGGCGGCCCATAATTTAATTCTATTCGCGCGACCGGTGGGGAACTCCACCGCCAGCAATTAATTGTCATGAACTTGATGCGATTCATCCGCATCGGGTCTCGGCTCGCCACTCGAAGCCACGGATGCGACGCTGAAGAGCGCGAACGTCACGCTCGTCGGCAAGGAAAAGCTCGGCGCGACCTGCATCACGGTCATTGTGAAGAGCGATATCGCCGTCATGACCGCCGCCGTGGAAGTGGCCATCAAGGCGATCGGATTGCTTGGGAAATTGATTTCGCACACCTCATCGCGCAGCCGCATGATGAGTTGAGGGTGCTGCTGCCAAAGCAAAGCGTAAAAAATGCGGTGGATGGCCATGTCGCGCCACCCGAGCCACTCACTCTGGATGGAGCAAAACAAGATTCGCCAGCAGGTGAGGCACTGTTGGGTCGAGGAGTAGTTGCCATCGGTTGCCACAAATGGCTTTTTACATGCGGTTGGCCTTGCCTCGATTTGGTGGACAGGAGTTGTGTAAATGTGATTAAAATCTTTTTTACATGTGTTTTCCTAACTACTGGGTTGATTTCAACCAACAAGTTGCCTGATAAGTGAGTGTCCCAAAGGGATTCCATCTCTCAGCCTAGCGCTTGCGAGTAACGAGCTACCATGGGTTCACGTTCGCAAATCATCTGTTACCCTGAAAGGGTTGTATCTGGCATCAACCGTTTGATGAAACCCCGTTGGGGTTTGGATTTCATTTTGCGTTCACCCAAGGCAGGCCGTAGGGGCGTCCAACCTTGGGCTGAATGCTGAAATCCCTTCAGGTTTGTATTTTGGCTCGACCACGAACTGAAATCACGGAAGCTGTCCGCCTGATGGCCATGAAGAATTTCTTACTCCTTTTGTTTCTCACCTTGTTTGTCGGTTGCACGGTCGTGAAGAGTTACACGCCCAAAGCCGAGCCGGGCCCGGTGCGGGCGGCGGATTATTCCATCTACGTTTACCCGGAAAAAGTCGGCGTACCCCGGCCTTACGAGGTCATCGGCACGATGTCCATTCGCGACACGCCTTTCACGGTTTTTGGCGGGTCGTTCGAAGGTGAATTGGACACGTTGCGGAAACACGCGCGGAAGAATGGTGCGGATGCGTTGAAGCTGACGTCGGTGGAGCAGCCGGATTTCCTGCACGCCAAGTATCGGATGGAGGCCGATTTTCTTCGCTTCACCAATGCGTGGGAAAACATCGCGCTGTCCGAGGAGGAGTTGCGAGCTTACCTGCGGGAGAATCCGAAGCTCGATCCCATCGAAGGCATCTGGTTGGCCAACGATGCGATGCAAAGCCGGGTGGGAATCATGCGAAACAATTCCTGGGCGGGCCGGGATTTTGTTGCGTTCATCTTGCGCAGTGCGAATCCGTCGTGGCGGCCCGGCGACAAGAAGCTGGACCTGGCGAGCGGGGAACGCCCGGGAGTATATCGCGGCGTCTATTACCAGGATGATTACCGGCGGCAAGGCGTGGCGTTCTCGTGGCGCGGCTCGCAGACGAACGTGTTCGCGTTCCCACTCTCGGACGATGGTTTTTCTTCCATCTTCACCAGGGAGTGAGTCTCGGGCTTGCACCCGGTTGCCGGTAGTTTTCAGGACCGGCGGCCCGATGGAGTGACATCTTTGTGCCGGGGTTTGAATTTGGGTAGTGTCCTAATTTGAATCCGCTCCGCTTCATTTGAGTTTACGAATCTGTTTAACCAGTGATACCCGAACGGCGGTCAAAGCGGATTCAACGGGCGGAATTTCCAACACGGCAACAAAACGCTCGCCCTTGTCGTCTTTGCCTTCCTTGTGCGACCAGCCATAAGCACGTTTAGCCTTTGGGTGTCCGTTTAGATCAAAGACTTCAACCTCGCCTTGCCAGACGGTTTGCCCGCGAAAGACTTCATGCACGGGCACAGTCTCACGCCAAACAGCCCCACAGTTGTGTAAATGCGAGACGGCTAATTGCAACCGGCCTATGTATTCCTGCTTATTCGCCACAGCGTTCAACCAGTTCGGCAACTGTCCACGCGCTACGCTCTACCCCTGCGGCCTGCGCTGGCGTCATGCGGATAGCTCCGTGAGACTTAACGAAGTTATAGTAACAAAAGTTGAGGGCAACCGCCGCTTCAAAATTCTCAATCTTCTTACTAAATGCGTTGGTCAAGCGCGTGAGTCGTCGGCAGTGCATCCGCAACGTGTGATTCTGCTTCTCCACATGCGACGTAGTGATGCGTGACACATCGGGCATCCCGTTGACAATAGCCCGCTCCGCTTTGACGACTTCACACGGGGAATAGCGGCTTGCCGCGTCTTTGTTAAGGTTTGTGACGGAGTAGGTCTTTTCTATCTGTCCGTAATCAATTTCGCTCCCAAATCCTCGCTCCACTGCATCGGCGTAAGACGCCATTGCATCGGAGGAAAGTTGAATACGGTTAGAAACCCGGCCCGCCAGATCATCAATGAAAATCTTCGTGTGGTAAGCATTGCGCTTTCCGACGACAAAGGACGGAATCAGCTTTGTCTCTGCGTCCAGAGCGATGAACGTCCACACGTCACCGTAATTGCCCGTCCGCGCTGCGTTCTTACGCTTCGCTCCGATGAATCCCCAAATCTCATCAACTTCAATGTGTTTGCTGGCTACGCCGCGCATCTTTTCATCGTGAATCTTGGCGCAAGCCTCACCAACGCGAACACCTAACCGCATGACGGTATCGCGGTGAATCCCGGTGATCCGTTCAATACTGCGGATGCTCGCGCCTTCGCAGAGCATCGAAACCGCCATAACTTTCTTTTCGGTTGGAAGAATGTTTGCCATAAATCTGCTTTCGTTTTTACTTGCACTATTTGTATTACGAAATAATAATCCAGTCAATACTTTTCGTATTACAAAATGAAAAAACTTGGACGCCCTAAAGTAGCTAAAGGTA
>ERZ1292630.4369-Hain-H41-02um-R3-4369-length-11980-cov-5_pt1 | contig 11980 bp, 7 predicted proteins | sample MGYA00564408_ERZ1292630 | MGnify/ENA primary metagenome ERZ1292630 (study PRJEB36523, sample SAMEA6512641) | groundwater metagenome | collected 2019-01-08 | study: AquaDiva: Metagenomics assemblies of 32 groundwater samples | reverse complement strand
CCGGCTTCGGTCAGCGAGGAGATCATCCGCAGCAACATCCGCTCGCGCGTCGGCGAACCATTCCGCTTGGTGACGGTGGATGACGACATCCGCAGTCTTTATTCCACCGATCTGTTCTACAACATCCGCGTCACGCGTGACCGCGCCGAGGATGGCGGGATCGTCATCACCTACGTGATGCAGGCGAATCCGCGGTTGATGGAGATCAAGCTGAACGGCAACTCCAAGATCAAAGCTTCGGACATCAACAAAAAGATCACGTCGCGCATCGGCGAGGCCTTGGATGAACGGAAACTGTTCACCGACGCGCAAGAGATCCAGAAGCTTTACAAGAAGAAGGGTTACTCCGGCACCGACGTCAAATATGCGTTGAGCATTGACGAGGGCGGCGGGCGGGGCACGGCCACGTTCAACATCACGGAAAGTCCCAAGGTCAAGATCGTGGATTACGAGTTTGTGGGCGTGGAGGCCTTCTCCCGCAGTGAACTGCGCAAGACGATGCTCGGGTGGTGGCGCAAAAATTTTGCCTGGATGGTCGGTTACGGAAAATTCCAGGAGGAAAAATGGGAGGTCGCGCAGGAGAAGTTAAAAGAGTTCTACCGCGATCACGGCTACATTGATTTCGACCTGCAAAAAGTGGAATACGTCAACGAGACGCCGACGCGTTTGACGATCCGGCTGCATATCTTCGAGGGCCGGCAATACAAGGTGGGCAAGATTTCGTTTGAAGGCACGACGATGCTGCCGACGCAGGCGGTGAGTCCGGATTTCAAGCCCGGCAAAGCGCCCGCTGCTCCGACGGAACAACGGGCTTGGGCGGAGGCGGTGACATTGAATCGCAGCTTCGTCATGAAGGAGGGAGATACCTTCAAGCCCAAGGATCTCGCGAAAGATACCGAGGCCGTGGAGAATTTTTATGATGCGCGCGGGCACATTGATGTGGCCCGGGGCGGCAACCTGCGGGTCAAGCGCGTGCCGAACACTGATACCGGCACGATGGATCTTCAGTATCAGGTGGATGAAGGCCAGAAGTCGTTTGTCGAAAAGATCGAGATCCGGGGAAACATCAAGACGAAGGACAAGGTTATCCGGCGCGAACTGGCGTTGTCGCCCGGCGAAACCTTCGACATGACGCGGGTCAAGATCAGCCAGCGGCGGTTGCAAGGTCTGGAATATTTTTCCAAGGTGGATGCGCGGCCCGAAGACACAGAGATCCCGAACCGCAAAAACCTGCAGGTCAGCGTCGAGGAACAACGCACCGGCAAGATGAGTTTCGGCGCGGGGTTCAGTTCGGTGGATTCGCTCGTGGCGTTCGTGGAAGTCACGCAGGGCAATTTTGATCTGTTCCATCCGCCGAACTTCACCGGGGGCGGGCAAAAATTCCGGGCGCAGATCCAGGTGGGCACGGAGCGGCAGGATTATGTGCTCTCGCTGACCGAACCGTGGTTTCTCGATCAGAAACTTTCCCTAGGCACGGAGCTGTACCATCGCCGGATGAATTACCAGAGCGTGGGAAATCTTTACGATGAAGTCCGCACCGGCCTGCGCGTGACGTTGAGCAAGGCCCTGCCGCGTCCGACGATTTTGGATACGATCTTCGGGCCGGGTGATCTGATCGGTGGAATTTATTACGGCATCGAGAACGTCGGCATCCTTCTAGACGATGGCTTGCATGGGCCGATTGTGGTCAATAACCCCAATCCGCCTTTCTTGCCGTTGCCCGTTGCCGCTAATGCCCCCAATGCGTTGCTCACCGAAGATGGCTACTCGCTTTTGACCAAGGTCGGAGCCACGCTGGCTTATGATACGCGGAACGACGGGCGCTTGCCCAATGGCGGGCAGCGCACGGAATTGACCACGGAGCTCACCTCCAGTTATCTCGGTGGGAAACGAGATTTTTACAAGATCGAGCTGCAATCCGCGTGGTATTTCCCCGGACTTTTCAAAGGACACGTGATCGAGTTCGGGGGCCGGAGCGGGGTCGTGGAAGCTTTGGATGGCGATACGGTGCCATTCTACGAGCGCTATTATCTCGGCGGACTTTATTCGTTGCGCGGTTTCAAGTATCGCGCCATCAGTCCGCGCGAAGCGGGTTTTGCCGAGCCGGTGGGCGGCGGCTCCTATTGGTTTGGCTCGGCGGAATACAGTTTGCCACTGATCGAGAGCGAAGCCGGGGCGGGCTTGCGGTTGGCGGCGTTCTATGACATTGGCAGCGTGGGGGAGAATCCCTACAGCTTCAACGTCGGCAACTACAGCGACAACTGGGGCATTGGTTTCCGGTTGAACATCCCGCAACTCGGCCCGCTGCGGATTGATTACGGCGTCCCGATCCATCACGATCAATACAGCAGTGGCAAAGGAAAAATCCAGTTCGGGGTCGGTTGGCAACGGCCATTCTGAAGATGAATCTGCAAAGCAACAATCGGATCACCGGCAGCGTCAGGCGCTTGAAAAAGTTTATCGGCTTGCTTGCGCTCGGGACCATGGCGCTCCCGGCGCTGGCGGAATCGCTCCCGGCAACAATTTTGGAAAATCGTCCGCTTACCTTTGAAGCCAACGTCGGGCAATACGAGGCGTCCGCCCGCTTTGTCGCGCGCGGGGCGGCTTATCATCTCAGCCTGGCTCCGACGGAATTGCGGGTGCAGTTGCAAAAAGTGATCCGGCTCCCGGGCACGGAAAATATTGGAGGGCCAGCCCCCCGGCGCGAGGCCGCACAAGTCAAACGCGCGACGTTGCAGATCGAACTGCTCGGAGCGAATCAAGCCGCAGTCATGACGGGCAACGGGGCCGTGGTCGGTCGGGCCAATTACTTTCTCGGCAACGATCCCGCCCAATGGCGCACGGGAGTTCCGGCTTATGAACGCGTCCGGGCTGCGGATGTTTATCCCGGCATCCATCTGTTGCATTACGGCAACCAGCAACACCTCGAATATGATTTTGAAGTGATGCCCGGTGCGGATCCCGAAGCCATCGCACTCCGCTTCACCGGTGCCGACAAGTTATCCCTGACCAGCAACGGGGATCTGGTTTTGACTTTGGGCGACGAAGAGATTCGGCAACCGCGCCCGGTGTTGTATCAAACCGTGCGCGGGCAACGGAAAGAGATTGTCGGCGGCTACAAGCTGGTGGATGACCGCACCGTGAAATTTTTTGTGGGCGAGTATGATCGCACGGTCGCGTTGATCATTGATCCGATCGTCAGTTACTCGACCTATTTCAATGAAACGGGCAACGATTATGTCTGGGCCATCGCCACCGGGGCGGACGGCGATCTGTATCTGGCTGGCGAAACGATGACGGCTAGCGGGCTGGCGACACCCGGCGCTTTCCAGACCAATCTGGCCGGAGTGCTGGGGACACACGGCGATGTATTTATCTCACGGCACAAGAACACCAGTGCATTGACCGATGTGTATGTCACCTACCTGGGCGGCATCGTACATGAAGCCGCGCTTGGTCTGGCGGTGGACGACGATGGCAATGCGTATGTGACGGGCTATACCGGCTCCACGAATTTTCCCACCCGGTTCGCGGTACAAACCAACATCGCGGGAAAAATCATACCGGGTCTCACCATTCCGCCGCTGGATTGCTTCATCGCCAAGATCGGGCCGCAAGGGACGAATCTGGTTTTCTCCACGTTCTATGGGGGGGCGGGCGCCGGTTTCTCGGGTGACGGGGATGAGATCGGTTATGGGATCGCTTTGGACGCGGCCCGCAACATCTATGTGACCGGCTACACGTTCTCGACAAATTTTCCGACGTTCAACACGACTGCCACCAATCGCAACGGTTTGGAAGACGCCTTCGTGTTGAAGCTTGATGCGGCGGGCACCAATGTCAGCTACGCGATGTATCTCGGCGGGACGAACCGCGATTATGGGCGGGACATCGTGGTGGATGTCGCGGGAAATCCGCTGGTGGTCGGCATCACGGGCTCGACGAATTTCCCGGTCACGGCCAATGCCTTTCAGTTGAACTTGAATCAGACCACGAACGTATCGCTCGCAGACGATGGTTTTATCGCCCGGTTGGAATCCACCAGCGGCACCGTGACCTACGCGACTTTCCTCGGCGGCACGAACAACGACCAAGCCATCCGGTTGGCGACCGACAGCACCGGCGCAGCCTATGTGACTGGTTCGACCCGCTCCGGTGATTTCCCGCAGACTGGCACCAACTTCGTCGCCTCCGTGAGCACCAACACCAGTGCGGCGGATGTGTTCGTCGTCAAACTCAATCCGGCGAACACGAACCTCGATTACGCGGTCGTCTTTGGTGGCAGCGGCAAGGATGAAGGTTGGGACGTCGCCGTGGATGCGCAGGGTCAGGCGTACGTGACGGGGGAAACCGCTTCATCGAATTTCCCGACCAATTCACTTTCGGGGATTTTGCGCGGCGTGAACTCCGGTGGCATTGATGCTTTCTTCGCGCAGATCAACAGCAACGGCACGGCGTTCATCTATTCCGCTTACCTCGGCGGCGCGCAAACTGATCGCGGCTATGGCGTCACGGTGGATGCGGGCGGAAATTCCTATTTCACCGGGGAAACCATCTACAGCACCTTCCCGACATCGCCGACCAATAACAACACTGGTTTCACGGATGTGGACGCGTTCATCGTCAAAATGATCGTTCCACCGGCGCTGACAATCGCCGCTACCGGAACCAACGTCGCGGTTTCCTGGCCGGGCTTCACGGAGTTCGCGTTGCAATCCAGCACCAATCTAGTGGCCACCAACAATGCGTGGGTCGGGGTCACCAACACCGCCGTCTTCACCAACGGCCAACATGTGGTGACTTTGCCCGGCACAAACTCCCTCCAGTTTTTCCGGCTGATAAAATAGTCGAGGGCGGGATGAACATTCCGGCGGTCCGGCTGTCTCTACCTCGTGATTATCGGTTCACAGAATGATATTGGCGCGCGTCCTTGGATTTGCTTTCCTATGCTTATGAATAAATCGTTCCGTTGTTTCGGGTTGATTGTCGCTTTGCTGGTTTTGGGTGGTGGCTTGGCGCAGGCGCAAGGCCGCATCGCCACCGTGGACTTGGTGAAGGTGTTCACCGATTATTGGAAGACCAAACAATCCAAGCTGGCGCTGGAAGAAAGCCGGTTGGAGATCAAGAAGGAGTTTGAGGCCATGCAGGAAGCTCACAAGAAACTCACGCAACAGTTTCAAAAACTTGTGGCGGATTCCAACGACCAAGCCGTTTCCAGTGAAGAACGCGAAAAGCGCAAGAAGGCCCTTGAGCCGCGCAATAAGGAAAGGCTCGAAAGCGAAGAGAATCTCAAAGCCTATTACACCCGCAACGAAGCCGATCTGAAGATGAAGACCGATCGCATGATGGAGACCGTCATCAAGGACATCAAAACCGTGGTGGCCAGCAAAGCCCGGGCGGGTGGTTATGCGTATGTGGTGGACAGTTCCGCCAAGTCCCTCTCGCAGACCGAAGTCTTTGTCTATGCCAGCGGCGAGGCTGACCTCACCGATGCGGTCGTCAAGGAATTGAACGCTGCCGCCCCGGCGGATTTCGATAAAGCCAAGTAGAGTCCCCTTAGCTTTCGCTCAACCGCTTCACCGGCGCTTCATACAGCAGCCGGTGGGATTCCTGGAGGATTCCAGGAATCCGCTCCGCAAAGGGGCTGGCGGCCAGCACGGCTTCGAGTTTCAATTCTCCCGCCCGCGCGCTGTTCTCACCAGGAAACCAGTGGTCTGCCTGCCCGAGCAGGTTGTAACGCATCTTGCCCCAAGCGCTGAGGTCGAGTGCTTTGGCGTAAGTCCACAGCCGGAGAATCTCGGTGACGTTGATCTGACCCGGCACATCGGTATAGCTGGGCAAACCTTCCGCCCAACGCGCGCACCACTCCGCTCCGAGCGTCTGTTCCATCTCCGCCCGCAAACGTTTCTCGATGGGTGCGATGATTTCCGCCGCGCGGTCGTAATGCTCCAACGCCGTGATGTGCGCGTCGAAATCCGACGGCTTGGCTACGCCACAACTCAGCGTGTGGACCTGTGGTCGCGCGAGACAGTAAAGATCGTTGAACGCCATCGGCGTGAGCGGCGCGCACAGCTTCACCAGCTTGGCGGGCGGCTCATACAGTTTTCCGCCCTTGTCGTTCGGGCTGATGATGAACACGCCCATGTCCTTGGCCGTCGCGGCTTCGATGCAGGACCAGTTCAGGTCATTGACGAAATACCAGTGCAGGTTGACGTAATCGAATTCCCCGCCGCTGATGGTCTCATGGATGATGTCCGTGGTGGCGTGCGTGGTGAAGCCGACGAATTTGCAGCGCCCTTCGCGTTGCAACTGCCGCGCCGCATCGAGCGAACCGCCTTTCTTCAACGACCAGTCGAGCAATTGCCGGTTGTTGATGCCGTGCAGGGTGAGCAGTTCCACGTGATCGAGTTGCAGATACTTCATCGAGGTGTTGAAGGTCTCGATGAACTCCCTGGCCGTCGCGCGCGGCGAAACCTTGGTCTGGATGATCATCTTGTCGCGCGGCAATTTGGGCAGCACCCAGCCAAGTTGCATTTCCGAAGTGCCGTAGCCACGCGCGGTCTCGATGTGATTGATGCCGAGTTCGAGCGAGCGATGGATGCAGGCTTCGAGATTGGCCTGGCCGGCAGGCGGGATTTCCTTGGGATCAACGTCCTGCCATTTGTGCTGATAACGCATGCCCCCGCAGGAGATGACAGGCATCGGCAACTCGGTGCGGCCAAAGCGACGGTATTTCATTGCCGCGCAGTATGGCAAAGCCCCGCCGCCGGGCAATGTGAAGTTCGCAACTCCATCGGAAATCATTTCAGGACGGAGGCCGCTGGGTTCGCGGCAGCGCATGGTTAGACGGCATGCCTATCTGGGCTGTGAATAGCCGCACTTGAGACAAAGTCGAGCGCCGCATTCGATAGGATCTTCACAAGCAACACACCGTGGCCCCAGATAAGGCGTTACACTTTGCTGTGGCATTTGCGGGAGACTGGCGTCAAGTGTTTCTATAAAAACCACGCACAGAGGAAATGTAACTGCGGCCAACGCTGAAAACACAAGCATGTAGAAACTGAAGCCAAACAAAACCAGTCCAGACTCTCCATGAAAGGGACGGATGTGAGTGCCCAGTATCGCTGGGAGCATCATCACGATAAGTGGTATCAAAACACTGATGGCGCAAGTGCCGAGGAAAATGAATACCGCCACAGGCTTGGTCAATTGCCGTTTCTGGATTCGAGGAATCAACAGCCAAGCAGCAATCCCACAAGTCGCAATACCCGCTCCAAATCCGCCCCAGCTAAGAATACCGAACAGCGCACACTCCAGAATATATGCAAATCCTGGATCCCAGCCAGGGCTTGGCTGGCCATCGTAAAAAAAACCGAAGACACAAAATGCCCCAACTACGACTAACCAAACAATGCTGTGGCGAAACGCTTTCATGCTGCCGTCAAACATTCTGATTGAGCTACTGGATTGTCGTTTATCACGGAAGTCATCTTTTGGTTGTATTTCAAGCTTCCCTGCGCGTCAACCAAGGTTTGCGCCGCGCTTCTAGTCACTGTCCGTGAGTTGACATGGCTTCGCGGGGGCAGTAGAACGACGCCCGTGCATCGCAACTCCGGCGAACCTTTTCTGAAACAAATCCTCCTCATCGTGATTGCTGTTGTCCTGCTGGGGCTGCAATCCGGTTGCATGACGGCGGGAGAGCAATTGGATCGTTCCGCTGTGAGCCGTCTGCAAAAAGGACAGACGCAGGCGGAGGTGCGGAAAGTATTCGGCTTGCCCAAACGATCCGACACCGGCGCTGACAACAAACGGCTGGATCTCTATCAAGTCAGTTTCATCCGCAAAGTGCGCGAGCCATTCCGAGCTGTAGTGGTGCGGACATTGTGCGTGCTCTACAATGATGCCGGGCGGGTGGAGGATTTTGTGCATCACTTCGGAGAATTGCCCATCCGCTCAACGCCGATGGGTTGGGAAGCCGGCGAGGAGTTTGACGAGGCGCGCATCCGGGGCATCGAGCGGGAACGGCATAGTCGCAATGACATGATTTACACGTTCGGTCCGCCCGCTGTCGAAGGCTTGGATCGAAATGGGAATGCGACGGCGGCGTGGTATTTCGTCAAAGGAAGCGGTGGTTTTTTCAACACCGGCCATGAGCTGGTGGCCAAGTTTGATTCGAGCAACCGGGTGAAGGATTACCTGCTGCGCGAGATTCAGCGGTGACTTTTCCTGCCGGAGCGCGGACGGTCCCCGTCCGCAGCGCGTGAATTTGGCGAGTGACTTGCGGATGGAGCGACGAGTTCTGGTCTGGCGGAGTGCTGCGGGCGAGGGACCGCCCGCGCTCCGGGGTGGTTGGGCGAGGAATTTGAACATTGCCTCGCGCGTGACGGTCTGGGTATATGTCTGTCCAATCCAACGGCTGCGGCGGGATCAAGCAAACCGGGAAGCAGCAAAAGCACATGGCTCAGAAACTTCTTCTTTGGCGGACGCTTCGGGCGTTCCGCGTTTTCGCCGTCCTCGGATTGATCTTTGGGGTCGCGACCATCGCCCGGGCGGAGATCCAGTTTGATGTCTTCGTGGGTTACGACGGTACGGTGCGCGAGGCGAGTTGGTTTCCCATTACGTGCGAGATTAAGAACGACGGACCGGCCTTCAACGGCTTCATCGAAATCATTCCCACCACCTACGGCAAAGGTCAGAGCCAGCGGATGCCGATCGAATTGCCGACGGGCACGCTCAAGCGGGTGGTCATCCCGATGTTCGCGGCGAACCGGTATCCGGCACCGTGGGACATGCAGTTGGTGGATAGTCGCGGCAAGGTGCGCGCGGAGTCCATCGGCGTGCGGCCGCAAAGACAGGTCGGTTGGGAAACGAAACTCATCGGAGCGTTGCCGCGCACGGCCGCAGGCACGGTGATGTTGCGTGCGCCCAAGCGGGATCAAGTGGAAACCAAGCCGGCCTCTGCGCGTTTTCAAACACCCTTGTTCCCGGACAACCCGCTGGTGCTCGAAGGATTGAACGCCATCTACCTGAACTCGGAGACGGCGGTGGCGTTGCGGTCGAGTCAGGCGAACGCGTTGATCGCCTGGATGCACGCGGGCGGGCATCTCATCGTGGCCGTCGAACAAGTGTCGGATGTGACGGGCGTGCCGTGGTTGCGAAATCTTCTTCCCGTCGAGCCGGAGGACATCGTCTCGGTGGGGAATCATGACGAATTGGAGCGATGGTTGAAGCAAGCCACCGTAGTGACGAATTATCCGCCCAGTGCTGAGTCGCCCAAGCGCTCTAGTCGCCGCAACACGGCGGTGCCGTCTGCGGAAGAGGCCGTGGTCGGCAGCGCCTTCGGGGAACAAACGCCTGACCGGGCTTTTGAAGCGGCGGAACTCCGGGTCGTGACCGGGAAAATCCGCGACGGACGCGCGGTGGTTTCGGTGGAGGGAAAACCGTTGATCATCACGGCCAATCGCGGTCTCGGACGGGTGACAACGTTGATGTTCAGTCCGGAACGCGAGCCGTTCAAGTCGTGGAAGGAATTGCCCACGTTCTGGACCTGCATGTTGGAAGTGCCGCTCGATCTTTTCGTCTCCACGGATTTCTATTCCGGTTACGGGAACAGTGTGGACGGAATTTTCGGCGCGATGATTGACAGCCGGCAGGTGCATAAATTGCCAGTGGGCTGGCTGCTGGCGTTGCTGGTCGTTTACCTGTTGGTCATCGGCCCGCTGGATCGGATCTGGTTGAAGCGCATCAACCGACCGATGCTGACGTGGATCACGTTTCCGTGTTACGTGGTATTCTTCTCGGGGTTGATCTATTTCATCGGTTACCGACTGCGGGCCGGCGACTCGGAGTACAACGAATTGCACGTCGTGGATGTGCTGCCCAATGGCGAGCGTGCCGAGTTGCGTGGGCGCACCTACGCTTCGATCTACTCGCCCGCCAACACGAAGTATCCGATGCAAGCCGCGATGAAGTTTGCGACCTTGCGCGGCGAATATCTGGGATCGCGCGGCGGTGAAACCACGGATCGGACCACGCTGTTGCACACCGGGGATAATTTCAAGGCGGAGGTGTTTGTGCCCGTCTGGACGAGCCAGCTTTACTTGAGCGATTGGTGGCAATCTGGTGAGTTGCCGCTGTCGGCTTCCCTTAAATCTGTCTCTGGCGGTTGGGAATTGACGGTACAAAACCGCAGCGGCAAAGCCATTCCGCAGGCGCGGCTGGCCATGGGCGGCTTTGTTTATGAGGTCGGCGAAATTCCTGCCGATGCAGGCAAAACCGTATCGTTGCTCCGGGCGCCCGCCACGCCGCTGCGAACCTTCGTCAATAACAACGCCCATCATTACGCCAGCACGGCGCAGCAGCGGCAGTATGCGTTCGGGCGTAGCAGCAGTGGGAGGATTGATGATCTGCCCACGGCCAGCATGGTGGCGTCCTTGCTCGGGGAAATGACGGGCGATCACGGTGGGAGTCTCGTGATTCCACCGGGGCTGGATGTTTCCAGTGTGGCGACACGCGGGGCCGTGTTGTTTGCGTGGTCGCCGAATAGCGCACCCGTGCCGGCGCTCAACCAGGCGAAAACCAAACGCACGGCCGCGAACACGCTGTGGCGGATGCCGGTCACTGTCGGGGGAAACTGAGTCTGAAGTCTAATGCCTAAAGTCTAAAGATGGGTGCATCAGGTTCGCCCCATTGAATGGAAAAGAGACATCATGAACAAGATTGAAAGGTTCGAGGATATCATTGCCTGGCAGAAGGCGCGCATTTTGACGCAGCAGGTTTATGGTTGTGCTAAACAAGGCCCGTTCGCGCGTGACTTTGGTTTGCGGGATCAAATTCAGCGGGCTTCGGTTTCCACCATGGCAAACATCGCCGAAGGATTTGAACGCGGCGGTGATCGCGAGTTCATTCAATTTCTTTCCCACGCCAAAGGATCGTGCGGCGAAGTGAAATCCCATCTCTACGTGGCCTTGGATCAAAGTTACGTGACGAGCGACCAGTTCAAGGAATTATACGCGCAAGCGGACGAGGTCAGTCGTTTGACGGCGGGTTTCATGGGCTATCTCCAACAATCCAAAGTGGGCGGTCACAAATTCAAGCGCGCGAACTAAGAAAACTTTAGACCTTAGACATCAGACTTTAGACTTTTATGAGTAACGAAGCTCCTCCAGTTGCTGCGGTCCAAACTTTCGGCCTCACCCGCACTTACGGTGCGATGACGGCGCTCTCCAATCTCGACCTCACGGTGAACAAGGGCGACTTGTTCGGCTTCATCGGCTCGAACGGCGCGGGCAAAACGACCACGCTCCGCATCCTCGCGACTTTTCTCGCCCCGAGTGCGGGCTCGGCCAAAGTGCTGGGGCATGATGTGGTGCAGGACGCGGATGCGGTGCGGCACGTCATCGGTTACATGCCGGATTTCTTCGGCGTGTATAAAGACATGGAAGTGACGGAGTATCTGGATTTCTTCGGTGCCTGTTATCGGATTCCCTCAGCGCAACGGGAGAAAACCGTCAGCGATGTCTTGGAACTCGTCGGCTTGAGCGAGAAGAAAGGTTCGCTCATCGGCGCGTTGAGTCGCGGCATGCAACAACGGCTCGGTCTGGCGCGCGTATTGATCCATGATCCGCAACTCCTCCTGCTCGACGAACCGGCGAGCGGACTTGATCCCCGTGCCCGCATCGAGATGATGGAAATCCTGCGCGAGCTCAAACGCATGGGGAAAACCATCATCATCAGCTCGCACATTCTCAGTGAATTGGAAACCATCTGCAACCGCGTCTGCATCATCGAAAAGGGCAAGTTGATTTACTCCGGCCCGGTGCAGGGCGTGCGCGATCAGATGTCATCCGGGCTGGTGGTCTGGGTGCGGGTTGGCAGTGATACGGAACAAGCCGTCGCACTGTTGAAGGCGCGTCCGGAAGTGACGGAGGTTTTGCCGGTGGATCACAAGTTGAAGATCACTCTTGCCAGTCACGACACC
>ERZ1292630.4363-Hain-H41-02um-R3-4363-length-11988-cov-5_pt1 | contig 11988 bp, 13 predicted proteins | sample MGYA00564408_ERZ1292630 | MGnify/ENA primary metagenome ERZ1292630 (study PRJEB36523, sample SAMEA6512641) | groundwater metagenome | collected 2019-01-08 | study: AquaDiva: Metagenomics assemblies of 32 groundwater samples | reverse complement strand
GCCCCCCCCCCAAAACCCGCCCTCCGCACTTCACTCGTCCCCCCGTACCAAACCCCCGCACCCCGCACCCAACCCCGTCAGGTAGGCACCATCCACGCAACAGCCGAGTATGCCGCCACCCCGAGGAAAAACACCGCATTGTGTGCCCATCCCCTCTTCCCCTGAAACTCCGGAATCAGGTTCGACGCCCCGACGTACAGCGTGACGCCGGCGGAGAGTGCGAGGCCGTGGGTAGCCAGCGAGTCGATCATCCCCGTGGCCGCTCCACCCACCACGGTGGCGAGACCGAGTGCCGCGGCCGCACCGAGGGCAGCCCGGCGCGTGCCGCCGGCGGCGAGAAAGAGCGACGAGATGGCGAACCCTTCGGGGAGCTTGTGCAGCACGATGGCCGCGAAGACCATCAGCCCCAGGTGGCTGTTGACCGCGAACGAGGTAGCGATGGCCACGCCGTCGACGAACGTGTGCAGCATCAGCCCCACCAGCGCCGACACGCCGACGCTCTTTTCCACCGCGTGCGTTTCGGCGCCGTAGTGGAAGTGGCGCACGAACACATGTTGCGTGAGGTGCACGGCCAGGAAGCCGCCGAGTATCACCCACGCCGCACGCGGGCCGCCGGTGGTGATCGCCTCGGGCACCAAGTCGCCCAACGAGACGGCAACAAGGAAACCGGCGGAGAAGGCGAGGATCAGTTCGAGCGACCGTTCGCCCCAACTGCGGCGGCCAAGCACCGCCGCCGCTCCCGCCACGTTGGCGAGGGCGGCGGCGGCGGCCAGCCAGACGGCGGAAGTCACGGCGATCGCGCTTGGCGGCGGGCTACTTGTTGACTACGGTCCAGGCAATCGCCAGCGAAGCAATGGTCGACGCGATGCTCATCACGCGAACGATCATCTCCCCGACGTCGGTCTTGGATTCCGGCTTCTCACTGACGGTGATGGTGGAACCCGCCAGCACCTTTGGCGACGTGTGAAAGAACAGCCCGACACGCCGCACCCGCTTTGCCGTGCCGTCGGGGTACGCGACGGTCGCGCGGTTCAGGCGCCCGCGCTCGGTGGGTCCGCCCGCCAGTTCGATGTAATCAGCGACACTGCGCCCGCTTTCGTACTTCACGAGCACCGGGCGCACCACCGCGCCGGCGACGCCCACCGTGCGCGGGTTCGTCTCGATGAACAACTCGTCGCCGGGCATCAGCAGCAGGTTGTTCGCCTCGTCGCCCTTCATCACCTTGGGGAAGTCCACCGCCACGTCGCGCCCGCCGCGACGCATGCGAAAGCTCTCCTCGTAGGCGCCGGGGAGCAGGCCGCCCGCCTTGGCCACCAGGTCGCGGATGCGATCGCGATTCTCGGTGAGGGCGTACGCTCCCGGGTACTTGAACATGCCGGCCACGCGCACCCGCTGCTGTGGGCGGAAACCGGGCGATGAGCGCACGAAGATGCGGTCATCGCGCTGCAGCTTGAACGCCGCCACCGCGGGCGATGTCGCAAACTGTGCATCCACGGGGAAGGTGAAGACGACGCTGGTGGTGTCGCTGTATTCGGCCCCCGTGCGGTGACGCGCGACATCGAGCCACTGCGCCTCCTCGGTAAAGCCGCCCGAGCGTTCGATGGCGTCGCGCAGCGACTCGTTCTCGGTGAACGCGCGCACGGCCGGCCGGTTCACGGCGCCGTCGACCGACACCGTACCCGACGGGAATGCAGTGCGGCTGTCGAGCACTTCCACCTGGTCGAACTCCTGCAGTGCAAAGTCGCGCCCGGCGCCCAAGGCATCCACGTTGAACAGCTGCGAGCGACCGGTCAGCGGAACCTGCCGCACGACCTTAACGCGCTCCCCCAGCGCCCACGGCAGCATCCCCTGCGTGCGCTGGAGCAGCTGCCCCAGCGTCATCGCGTCGCGCAGTTCGTACTCGCCGGGCTGAAAGACCTCACCGATGATCGAGACGACGTTCCGGCGCGTCTCGCCGATGCCGAAGACCGTCACGATGTCGCCGTCGAGCAGCGGCACGCGCGCGAGCGAGTCGAGATCACCCTTGAGCAGTACATCCACCTTCACGCGCTCCACGCCCGGCGAGCGACGATCGGCGGGGAGAATGCGGTCGATCTGCACGCGTTCCACCGACGCCGCGGCCAGCAGGCCGCCGGCGAAGCCCAGCAGGTCCCTGAAGCCTTCGTTCCCCTTGAGCTCGAAGATGCGCGGCCGGCGCACGGCGCCAACCACGGCCACGTTGCGCGCGCTCAGCGGCACGTAGATGACGTCACCCTGCTCGGTGCGAATGTCGTTGGTGGCGTCGCCCTTCAGCAGGTAGTCGTACAGGTCGAGACGGCGAATGGTCTGGCCGCCGCGCCGCACCTCGATGCTGCGGAACGAGCCGCGATCGGCCGGACCACCGGCGCGCGCCAGTGCGTGAAACACCGTGCTGAGCGCGTTCACCTGGATGGCGCCCGGCTGTTCGACCTCGCCGATCACGAAGACGGCGTTGCTGCGAATGCGGGCGATGCTCAGGTCCAGCCGCGCCTCGCCGCTGCTCAGGCCGCTGTACGACTGCGACATGCGGCTCTTCAGCACCGTGCGCGCAGCCTCGAGCGTGAGGCCGGCAATGGAGACCTGCCCCACCTGCGGAATGATCACCGTGCCGTCGCGCCGCAGGTCGAGCTGATACGTCAACTCCACCTGGCCGGTGACGACGAGTTGCAGCGCATCACCCACGCCAAGGCGATACGCAGCGTCCACCGGCCCCGAGGTTACGGGGTCAAACGCCGTGCTGGCGCGCGAAAAGATCTCGCGGCCAAAGACGCCACCCGTGCGATTCACCTGCCGCGCGTCGTTGTCCTTGGTCGTTTCCTGCTCGAGATCGGGCTTGTCGCTGGTCTCGGTGAGCAAGCCGAGCGCCGACAGCGCCTGCGCGAATTCCGCAGTCTGGGCGCTCGCCGGCGCGCCCGGGGCACCGGGCTGGCCCGCCTGCGCACCGAAGAACGGATTGGCCAGCGAAGGATCGTACCCCGCCGACTTCAGCCGCTCCTGCACCTGCGCCTGGCTCAGCCCCGACTTCTTGATGGCGTCGGCAATCTGGTCGTTGCTGACGCTCTTGCCCATTGCCGTGGCGGCCGACTGCGCGGCGGTCGGGGCCGTGGGCACCACTACGGGCGTCGGCGGCGGCGCGGGCGGCGGATTCTGCCCGGCCAGGGGGAGCGCAACAATGAGGGAGACCGCTGCCAAGAAGGACGCGCGATTCATTATTCGTGTCGGAATTGAAGGTTCAGGGCGACTGACTCGGAGGTGCCACCCACTGCTGCAGACAAAGCTACCAGCGGCGCGTCGGAACGTCCATTAGAGGCGCCGCGCCGATGCGCGATCATTATACCGCGCGCAGGGTCAGCCGTTCCGCCGTCTTCTCCACGGCGGCCACCAGCTCGGGAGCACCCGTGAACTCCTCGCGCCCCACGCTCCACCCGCGCGGCGGCACGCGCTCCACCTGCTCCAGCCCCTCGCCCACCAGCAGGTACACCCACCGATCGGAACGGCTGTAGATCCACAGGTCGAGCAGGGGGCTCAGCGCCAACTGGTCCTCGCTGGTGAACACCGAGAGCTCCACCCCGCCGCTCTGCACCAGCGGCACCTTGAGTCGCGCAATCGTCTCGCGCACCTCGGGGAGGCTCAGCTTCTCCCCCACGTAGCGATGCCCGCTGCGCAGGCACTCGACGCTGAGGTCCACCACCGGCGGCAGGTGCTCCGACAACCCGTGCAGCAGCTCGATGGCGCGCTCCATCCCGGCGCCGACCCGCACGACGTGCAAGCCGCGCTCCCTGCTTGCGGAGAATACCGCAGCGTCGGCGCGAAAGCGCGTGGCGACTGTCGTGGGGGGAGACTTGTGGCGGAAGAGCATTGGGTGGGCAAGGAAGCTGTGAGCTGTACGCTATTCGCTATAAGCTATCCGCTTTGGGCGGTGCAGATTCGGGCGAACGACTATCGGCGACGGCGCGCGCGCGGTGCCGTCGTTCGGGGCCCGCCAGCCTCGGGCGTGTGCTGCTCATCGCCGAGCCGGGCGAGTATTTCGCCCTGACGGGTCTCCCAGACGGTGCGCCGATCGCCGATCAGCAGTACCCACACCTCGTGCGCGGCCGGCTCGATGTGATAGGCGATGCGAATGTGTGATGCCTTGAGCTTGTACAGTCCGTGAAGGGGCGAATGAAGTCGCTCGCCGTACTGCTCGGGGTCCGTCGTCAACTTTTTCAGGATCGCCTTCCTGGCCGCGTCATACGCGGCGTGGCCAACCGGAGGCAGGTCGTCCGTCAGCACCCGCCTGGCAACGCGAATACGCCATGGCGCACCAATGCCTACAGGCCCGTGCGACACCGGTGAAGGTACTGCGCCCCCTTTCTGCGGCGGCCGGCGTGCACGCTTGACCACGGTCGGAAACCAATGCGTGTGTGACTAGCGTCGGGCTCGCGCGGCCATCATTGCATCGGCCGCGCCAAGGAAGTCGTCGATCTCAACGAGCTCTTCGGAACCGTCGCGAACAGCCGCGAGCCGCTGCGCGGCGACGGTCGCCATCTGGCGATCCGCCAACGCCTCCTCGAGGAGCGCCATCATGGCCATGCTCACCATGCCACCGATGGGCTGGCCGTCCTTGGTTACGTAGACGCGATGATTCTCCGCCACCTTGAACGTGCCCGGGATATCGCGCTTCGCTTCGCTCGTCGTCACGACGGCAGCGCCCGGGGCCTTGATGACGAACATGACGTACTCCTGTGGTTCGGTTGATCATACCATAAACAGTACGGTATACTAGCCTGTTGATAGTCCGTCGTCAACGGAATTGGACCGGCGGACGGCGTATGACGGACAGCGTACAGCTTACAGGTTCTTTTGCCTTTCCACAGCCAGCGCCAGCAGCGTCGCTCGCTGGTTCATCGCCGGATCCGCGATCACCACCTCAAGAAGCCTTTTCAGCGTATGGCCGATTTCCGGCCCCCGCGGCACCCCCGCCGCCACCAGGTCTTCGCCGTCCACCTGCAGGTCGGCAATCGCCATCGGATCGCGATAGGCAATGCGCACCAGCCGGCGGTGCGTGCTGCGCACCGCACGCTCCGCCGGCGCGGCTCCCCCGGTGGCGCGGCGCGCGCTCCACAGCGCGGCGTTCAGCCGCCACCAGCTGGCCGCCGCGGTGCGCCCGACGTCCGCCGCCCAGCGCCGCAACTCGGCGTCCGTGGCACCGCCACTGCGCAGCATCGCCGCGTCCACCGCCGCGCCCAGCCGCGCGCGCGCATCGCCCAGTCGCACGATCCACGCAGCGTCGGCGTTCGAGAACTTCAGCTCCTTGAGCGCCGGTTCGGCCGCGCGACGATCGTCGCCAAAGAAGAGCATCGCCAGGCGCAGCAGCTTGCGCTGCGGCCTGCCGGCCAGGCCGGGCATCGGCAGGTAATCGAGCGCGGTAAAGCGTTCGCCCGGGGCGGCGTTCAGGTGCGACACCAGCGCGCCGAGCGCCCCTGCCTCGCGCCAGCGCGCGAACGCCGCGCTGGGCCTGGCCACCTGTTCCATGGTCTTTTCGATCTCCTGCTTCACGCGCTCCGCGGAGAGTCGTCCCAGGTGCGGCGCCGAGTTGCAGATCGCCTTCCACGTGGCCGGGTCGATCTGGAAACCGAAGCGCGCGGCAAAGCGCAGCGCGCGCAGGGCGCGCAAGCGGTCTTCCTTCATGCGCTGTTCGGCGTCACCCACGCAGCAGATCAGTCCCTGGCCGAGGTCCTTTCGCCCGCGATACGGATCGCGCAGCTCGCCCGTCTGCGGGTCGTAGGCGATGGCGTTGATGGTGAAGTCGCGCCGCGCGAGGTCTTCGTCGAGCGATGCGCCAAACTGCACCTCGGCGTGCCGCCCGTCGGTCTTGACGTCGTGCCGGAACGTCGTGACTTCGTGCATCCGCCCGTGGCGGTCGAGCACGCCGACGGTGCCGAATGCCAGGCCCACTGGGACGGTGCGCTTGAACAGGCGCATCACCTCCGGCGGCGTGGCCGACGTGGCCAGGTCCCAGTCGAGATGCGAGTGCCCCAGCAGGGCGTCGCGCACGGCGCCGCCCACGCACCAGACCTCGAAGCCGTTGGTGCGGAGCTTGCCGGCGATCTCCAGGACTTCTTTCGGGGGGTTCAGGAGGGACACGTGCGGGGTGCGAGGTTCTGGTGAGGAGGGGCGAGTGGAGGTGGGGGGAGGGGGGACGGGGTGGGCGGACCCGCTTTCAAATCTGCTTGCTGCGCGGCGTGGTGACTACCGGCGGCGGCGGCGACACCGGCGGCAGCGACGCCGGCGGCGGCGACGCGTTTGCGTAATCGGGAGTATTACGGCGGAACTCCCTCACGGCAACGAAAGCGCGATGACGGCAATGGAATGATGATGGAGGGTGGGCCATCGCGTGCTACGATTATCACGACCGACACTGGAATACTCCGCTTCGCGCGCCGAGACTACCATGAGCACTGATCGATCCGTGAAGGCCGAAGCGCAGGTCCTGATCAATAGCCTGTCCGAGACAGCCAGCTGGGACGACGTCATGTACGCAATTTACGTCCGACAGGCGGTCGACGCCGGACTGGAGGACGCTGACGCTGGACGCCTGATCTCGCACGAGGATGTCGTCGCGGCACTTCGCTCCAGGCGCCGAGGTGCTTCCTGACGCAGCTACTTCAGACCCCGACTCTGGAGGGAGTTAGCCATGTTCGCAGGTTCCGGTGTATCCTTGCTGATGTCTTCGAAGCGAGGAGTCGCCATGCTGTCCCTCACCGCGGTCTACCGCCGAGTCCCCGAAGGCTTCATCGCGTTCGTGGAAGAATTGCCGGGTGCCAACTCGCAGGGCGCCACGCTGCCGGAAGCGCGCACGAACCTCCGCGAAGCGGTCGCACTCGTCATTCAAGCCAGCCGCGAGATGAGCGAAAAGGAACTTCAGGGTGCGGACGTCATTCGGGAGCCGCTCGAAATCTCCGCGTGAAGCGCATCGACCTGGTGCGTCACCTGGAATCGGCGGGTTGCGTCCTCCTTCGAGAAGGCGCCAACCATTCTGTCTTCGCGAATCCAACAAACAAGCGGGTGACGACGATTCCGCGACATCGCGAGGTCAATGATTTTCTCGCTCGACGGATCTGCCGAGCGTTGGGAATCCCTGAACCCTGATCTCCATATCGGCGACTATCGGGCGATTTGCGACACCACCCGCGCCGCCACTTCCTCGCCGATCGCCAGGCACGCCGTGGCCGCCGGCGACGGCGCGTTGATCACGTGCAGCGCCCCGGGACTCTCCAGGAACTCGAAGTCCTCCACCAACCGTCCGTCGGGCCGCATGGCCTGCGCGCGCACCCCCACGGGGCCCGGCAGCAAGTCATCGGCCGTCACCTCGGGCACCAGGCGCTGCAGCGAGCGCACAAAGAGCGGCTTGCTGAGCGACCGGCGCAACTCGAACACCGTGGTGCTCGCGTACCGTGCCATGAAGCGCCAGAGCCCGGGAAACGACAGCGCCGACGCCGCATCGCGCGCCTTGAAGGCCAAAGGGCGGTACCCTTCGCGGTCGAGCGCGAGCACCGCGTTGGGCCCGCACTCCACCCCGCCCCGCGCCAGGCGCGTGAAGTGCACGCCGAGGAACGGAAAGGTCGGGTCGGGCACCGGGTAGATGAGGTGCTTCACCAGGTGCGCGCGCTCGGGCTTCAGCACGAAGTATTCGCCGCGAAAGCCGACGATGCGCGTGGTCGGGTGCTCGCCGGCCATGCGCGCCAGACGATCGCTGTGCAGGCCGGCGCAGCTGACCAGAAAGTCCGCCTGCAATTCGTGCGCGCCAGCCTGAACCCGCCACTCCGACCCGTCCCGCCTGATGGTGCTGACGGTCGCACCCGTATGCATCTCGACGCCAGAATTCGCGAGGTCAACGACGATTGCATCGACTACACCGCGAAAATCGACGATCCCCTCCTCGGGCACATGCACGGCGGCCACGACATTCACGTGCGGTTCGATTTCGCGCGCTTCGTCAGCCGAGAGCCAGCGCAGCCCCTGCAGTCCGTTGGCCGTCCCACGTTCGAAGAGGGCGCGCAATCGCGGCACCTCGTCCTGCGCCGCCGCCACCACCAGCTTGCCGCACGTCTCGTGCACCACGCCGTGCGACGCACAAAACGCGCGCATCAGGTCGATGCCCCGCCGCGCAAGCAGCGCGCGCGACGAGCCGGGCGTGTAGTACAAGCCGCAGTGCATCACGCCGCTGTTGTGCGTGCTCTGGTGCGCGCCGAACTGCGGCTCCTTGTCCACGACTGCCAGATGAGCGTCGGGGAAACGGCTTCTCAGCGCCCGTGCGGTACCCAGCCCTACCAGGCCGCCGCCTATTACGAGGATACGCATGAGTTAGGGGTGCGGGGTGGCGGGTGCAGGTGAGGGGGAGTGAGTGGGGTGGTGAGTGGTGGGTGATGGGGGGCGCGCTCCCTACTCGCTCCCCTCACCCCACTCCTCACCCCTAACCTGCACCCGCCACCCCGAACCCACCCCCGTCTCAGAAGTCAGCCGCACAGCACCGATCCCCCATTCACGTTCAGTATTTCCCCGGTGATGTGTCGCGCCTCATCGGTGCAAAGGAACAGGCACGGAAAAGCAATGTCGTCGGGTGTCGCCACGCGCCCCACCGGAATGCCGGCCGCAATGCGCTCCCGCCCGCCGTCGGCGTACGGAATGTCGCACATCTCGGTGTCCACCCAGCCCGGCGCCACCGCGTTCACCGTAATCCCCTGCGCGGCGACCTCGATGGCCACCGACTTCACGAAGGCGATCATCGCGCCCTTGGACGCACCGTAGTCGGCGTGCATCGCCTCGCCACGCTGGCCGGCGGTGCTGGCCACGAGCACCACGCGCCCGTTGGGTTCCATCACCTTGAGCGCGGCGCGGGTGGTGAAGAACATCGAGTCGACGTTCTGGCGCATCGTCTGACGCCAGCGGTCGTCGCCCAAGTCGCTCACCGGCACTTCTTCCACGGGCCAGATGCCGGCGTTGCCGACGAAGATGTCGAGCCCGCCCAGTTTCCCGATGGTGTGCACCACGAGCTGCTCGGCGCCCACGGCGGTGCTGATGTCGCTGGCGAACGAGACGGCCTTCACGCCGAGCGAGCGGCACTGGGCGGCGACCGCCTTGGCGTCCTTGGCGCGGGAGTGGTAGCCAATGCAGACGTCGGCGCCGGCGGCCGCCAGGCTGCGACTGATGGCGGCGCCGATGCCGCGGGAACCGCCGGTGACGAGCGCGCGCTTGCCTTTGAGCGAGAACATCTGTCCGTCCTGTCTTGGGTGCGCTCCCAAAATAGCCTCGCGTGGGCGTTGTCGCTCAGCCGTCGGCCAGCGAGTGTCGAGTGACATTCGAGCGAAGTCGCTGTGTTCCGCAATGAAATGGTGACACAACCCACCCTCTCGCTCCCCACCTTTGCCACTTCGGGCCACCGGCAACCATCCGGTCCCCTGGCGCACCTGGTACTACCGGAGTATGATATGGGTATGAAACTCGCCATCTCGATACCCGACCCGCTGGCGCAGGCGGTTGACGCCCTGGCCAAGCACCGCAGACTGCCTCGCAGCCGGATCATCGCGAGCGCCATCGCGGACTACCTGGCACGCCAGGCACCGTCGAAGGTCACGGAGCGTCTCGATGCCGTCTATGCGCTCGACCGGGACTCCCTGGACAGCGACATCCTCGCGACCGGCTGTAGGCTCCTGCGCGAGTCGGAGTGGTAATGCAACGCGGCGACATATGGTGGGCCGACCTTCCCGAGCCACATGGTTCCGGGCCCGGGTTCCGGCGACCGGTGCTCATTGTTCAGTCCGACGCGTTCAACCGCAGCCGGATCGGTACCGTGCTCGTGGTGCCGTTCTCGTCAAACCTCAAGCTCGCCGACGCCCCAGGCAACGTGTTCGTAGTCCGAAGCGCGTCCGGACTTGAGCGAGACTCGGTGGCGAATGTGTCGCAAGTGTTGGCACTGCCGAAGAGCGCGCTGTCGGAGCGGGTCGAAGCCCTGCCTCGCTCGCTCCAGCTCGAAGTCAACGCTGGACTTCGGTTGGTGCTGGCGCTGTAGCTGCGCCGCACGTTGCTGTCGCCCGTCAACGCCCGGGCCGACCGCTCGTGCGTGGCCCTGGCGCCGCCCGTTACCGGTGGACCGCGGGTGGTCCGGCCTCAGAAGCACGGGGGGTTGACGCGCGCACCTAACACCGTTAGGTTAGTTGCCGTATGCCAACCTCCGCCAAACCAGCCAAGCCAATCTCCCCCTCCCGCGCCCGCCGCGACCGGGAGAAGTCGGAGACGCGCGCACTCATCCTCCAGGCCGCCCGGGAGCTGTTCACCACCGAAGGGTATGCTCAGACGTCAATGCGTCGTATTGCCGACCAGATCGGCTACACCGCGACCGCCATCTACCACCACTTCGAAGACAAGGACGCGCTGCTCAACGAGTTGTGCCTGTTGGACTTCCGTGCCCTGGGCGAGGCGTTGCGACAGATGGACAAGATCCCCGATCCGATCGACAGGCTGCGCACGATGGGCGTCAATTACGTCCGCTTCGCCCTGCAAAACCCCCAGCAGTTCCGTTTCATGTTCATGGTTGAGCGTCCGATGCCTGGACCGGACGTAGTAACCATTGACCCAGCTGAAGACGGTTATCAGTTTCTTCTCCAGAACATCAACGAGGCCATGGCCGCCGGGGCATTCCGCCCGGAGCTCACCGACCCCGAGCTGATCGCCCAGGTCTTCTGGGCCGGCGTTCACGGAGTCGCGACCATCCATCTGAGCAAGCCGCAGGGTGCCGCGCACCCCTGGATCGAAATGAAGAGCCCCGATGAAACCGCGGCCATGATGGTCGACGTAGTGTGCCGCGGCGTCCTGCACGACCCCGCGTTCTGAGCGCCATTTTTTTTCCATATCCACCTAACACCGTTACACTCCCTAGCGATGTTCAAAGACAGATACTGCAACCTCGATCCGGATAGCCGGAGCATTCACCTGCTCTTTTCGGCCGTCACCGTCTTGCTCGCCGCCCTCGTGCTCCTGCTCCTGTGGCCGCGGGAGATAGCGGCACAGGAGACGCCGCTCGACTCCATTGCCCGCCTGGCCATCGCGCGCAACCTCGGCCTGCGCCAGTCGCGCGAAGCCGAGCGGCAGGGCGCACTCGCGGTGCGCCAGGCACGCGGGCTCTTTCTCCCCACGCTGGGCGTCGAAGCGCGCTACTCCGAGCTGAACGGCGCCATCGACATCGGCGACGCCATCAACCCGGCCTACGCCGCACTCAACCAGCTCATCGGGCGTGACGAGTTCCCCACCAACATTCACCAGACGCTGCCGTTCAAGCAGGAGACGAAGCTCCGCAGCACGCTCCCGCTCTTCAACGGCGCGCTCTTCGCCAACCTCGCCGCCGCCCGCGCCATTCGCGACCTGCGTGGCGCCGAACGCGCCGCCGCCACCCGCCGCCTCGATGCGGATGCGCGCATTGCCTACCTGAACTACGCCCGCGCCTCGCGCGCGGTCGAGATCTTCGACGCCACCGTGACCGTGGTCGCCGAGAACCAGCGCGTGGCCGAACGCCTCGTGGGCGCCGGTACTGCCACCGGCGACGCGGTGTACCGCGCGCGCGCCACGGTGGCCGACGTGCAGCAGCAGCGCGCCGAGGCGGTGCGAGCGCGCGACGCCTCGCTCGGCATGCTCAACCTGCTGCTCGACCGCGACGCCGACACGCCGGTGGCGATGCTCAACGACTTGTTGCTCCCCGTGCCGCGCCCGCTGACGCTCGGCGAGGCACTCACCGCCGCCCAGCGCCGCGAGGAACGCGCGCAGACCGCCGCGGGCTCGGCCGCCGCGCGCGCGCAGGGACGCGCCGCCGCCGCGACCTTCATGCCCAGCCTCGCCCTGGCCGCCGACTACGGCGTGCAGGGCGCCGACTACCACTTCGATCGCGCGCACGACGCGGCCATCGCCAGCGTGGTGCTGCAGTGGAACCTCTTCAAC
>ERZ1292630.4362-Hain-H41-02um-R3-4362-length-11988-cov-8_pt1 | contig 11988 bp, 6 predicted proteins | sample MGYA00564408_ERZ1292630 | MGnify/ENA primary metagenome ERZ1292630 (study PRJEB36523, sample SAMEA6512641) | groundwater metagenome | collected 2019-01-08 | study: AquaDiva: Metagenomics assemblies of 32 groundwater samples | reverse complement strand
GCGCGAACGTGCGAATCAAGAACACACAACCGTCACAGCGTTTCGTCGCTCGGCCGCGACGCGTACTGGCGCTCGAGCAGAAACGCGAGCCGCATCGGTGGCTCCGCAATGCGGCGGGCGATCAAACTGCCCGTTCAACACGTTCTGCATGGTGGGCTATGCGACGAAGCGGCGCTCGACGCAGGAAAAGATGAAACCTCCCAAATGTAACAATCGCCTCGATGCGAAATGACGTCGACGCGAGGGAGGGTCGTGGGTCACCAAAGTGAGTACCGAAGCCGCGACGTGAGCGGGGCAGCTCGCGGCACCGCACCGCGCTGATCTCGGATCTGGCAGTTTGGGGCGGTTTGGGCATGAGCTGGCAGTTCTGGTGCTTCCTGGCATTTCTGGCTGTTTCGCCTGACTATGTCTCCAGTGACATGGGACGGTCTTCCCGCGCCTGGGGGCCTTCGCGGCGCTCGTGAGGCGGGGGCCCGATGGAGATGGGCCCGCCGAGGGGCAGCCCCTCGGATGACGTGACATGTGGTGGTCGCTTGCTTCCCCGAGGTTGTTCGACAGGTACGCGCGCTCAACTTATCGGGCGCACTGTCGTCGGACTGGACGATTGTGGAAAGTCCGCTTGTCCACTAGGGTCCATCGTCGAGTGGCCCATTGGAGAACACCGATGCCGTAGGACACCCTCGGCGAGTGGACGTTCGAACCAAAGTGACAATAGGGATAGGGAAAAATTGTTGATTTTGCGCAATGAAATCGACCAACCGCCCACGGACAACACTGGTCGCCTTCGAGCCCGGTGCGTGCCTTTGAGCTGGTGCGTGCCTCAAGATTCGTCGAACCGCATCCAGGACATCGCCTTGTTCAATGGGCCCACAGAACTGGTCGGCCTGTGCGCTGACTTGTAAAGAGTTGGAGCTGAATCTTCTGCGACATGGCCGTTTGCGTGTCGCGTATGTGGGCTGGTGCTTTACGGAGCTTTCGCCGCTTGAATGGGATAATGTCATGCGTTTTGGCAAACCCCTTACGTTCAGGGGCATCTACCACGAGGGTTCGATGTTCAAGGCGGCTCCTGGATCTATCCTTCTGGAGGACATGTTCTTGTAATTGGAATCCTTCGGACAGTGTGTGTGGAATGGGCCTTGGCCCCCATCGGGAAGGATATTCCAGTTCTTCTCGGAAGCTACGATCAACGCGATGATTGCAGTCGCGCGAGCTCAAGGCTGGGCTTCCAAGTGAGCCTAATCCGAACACGGATTACCCGTCGGATGGGCGGTGTAGCTGTGTGGAGATGCGCCCATCTTGTGGACGAACTGGAACTCTCCTTAGACCCTGTCGACATGCTTCAAATGATCCGTTTCCCCACCGTCCGTGCACCGCGGCTCGCTGCGGTACGCGACTGCGCATTGTGGAAATGTATCGTTCTTCTCTTTGCACGGGCAGACGAGGGGGAAGACGGCTGCGACGACGGAAAGTGGCGTCGTGCATTGACGACGGCCTTGGTCTAACGCAGTGACACTTTCGGGAGGCGGCCGGAGGAAACTCCCATACTTGAGGTCGACGTTGGCCAGGGATGATTGGGAGCGAAAGAACTCCTTCGTTGCCAACAAGACAAGTGGCCACCTCCTGCGGTGGTAACGTGGATCGCTTGCCCCTTCTCTTGAAGGTTCCGCAAATGGTCGAGCCTTTCGCTGTCCGTCACAATCACGGATGATGACGGCGCCATGCAGGCAAGTAGGCACACCAACGACACGACCGCTTGCGGTTGAGGCAGCATGCGAAGCAATACAATTGGAGGTTCGGCCAGGAGACAACGAATTGGGCACTTGCGGCCCCGTGACGCTGGCAAGCCAGTCGCAATATGCAATGAGCAATTCTTTTGAACCTCGCCCGCTCACTTCAGTTAAATAGACAAATGGGGAGCTCTCTTGCAACACTTCCGAGCCGCGGATCACGCCACGTCGTGATCTTGTTGACGTGGTCGACGAAGTACGTCCGTCCGTCTTCGGTGCGTTCCTCCTCCCACCCTGTGCTATTCAGTAAAATTTAGCAGACTGTATAGACCGTCTCAGAGACGACGAGGAGTGGAATGCACCAAGCACAAAATGGAGTGGTGTACGGTGGATCGCAGAACATATGACGGTGTGACCTCCCCAGTCTGTAAATCTATTAGACCGCACCCCGCATCGGCAGGGGGACATAGGAAGGAGCAAGGGAGGTGTGTATGTGAGTGGCTCTCTTGTCGGCGCCATCGCCCTGGGGCCCTCGTTTCACCGACCCCCCGACGGTGGCCGCGCGGCGTCTATTGGTGAGAGGAACGTGGTTCAACGTGCGTTGCGTGCTGGCGGCGGGAGGGCAAAAAGGACTGCGGCCTCCGCTGGCGCAACAGCATCGCGGCCTCGTCTGCACTGAACCACAAAATGCTCTCCAAGGTGATGGATGGCGGCGGCGGTGGGCCAAATGGAGTTGTTTCGGTAGGTGAACCCCGGCGTGCGTCGTATGCCGGCCACGGTGACGGACCGAACTGGCGAGGCGGACCGAACTGGAGGCGGGTGCCACCAGTTTGAACGCCGTCCGACGGTCGTTCATCGCCATCGCCATCGTCTTGAAGCCCTACTGCCGGTGACGGTAGCCGCTCGCCCGGACTCATGACGGCGGACGACGAGAACCCTTCATGTGCACCACGGGACGACGAGAACCCTTCATGTGCATCACGGGACGACGACGGGATGGGGAGGCCCGCGGATGGATGACGGAGCTGCGCCGACGACGCATGACGCCACGGAGAGCCGTCCCCTCCACACGACGCGCCAGGGCCGCTCGCCGCCGTGTTCACCACGGGCGGCGCATCACCACCGCTCAAGCCGTGCGGAGGGACGACGGCGGGTGGCGGGAAGAAGGGACGAACGTGACCGTCCGGTGACCACAACAGTGTCGTCGCCGCTGCCGTGGTGCCGCCGCAGACCGCGTCCGATCCACGCGGCTCCACTCGTTCTAGCTCCTCCTCGGCCGCCGTCGTGGGTGGTGGTGAAACGACCTCCTTCGCTCCTCCAGGGACGACCGTCCGTCTCCCATGATGATGGAACCCAACAGGGGCGACCGCGGGAGGCGGAGGAAGCGACGACGACGGCGCCGCGCCCATGTCCGCGAAAGCGTTGCGGAGGGACAGCAGCCGCGGGATGGACGTCGGCGTGGCGAAGGAGCCGCTGCACCATCCCGCCGCACCGTTCGGCGACCCGTGCAGAGACTGAGCAGTCGCGTCGGCATGCTCCCCGCTTTCCAGCGCTGCGGAGAGTTGACATTGTGGGATGTGATTCGTCGATAGACTCGTCACCGCGGCGGCGCTCCGCTGACGTTTCTCGGCGATCGCCCGCAGCGCCATCACGGGCGTGGCAGGCGGCGGCAGAATCGGCGAAATCGGTGCAAGGAAGTTTGACCCACTGACGGCACCTCTCGCGTGGCCGCTGAGCGAAATCGGGAGGACGGTCGCATCGGCCGTGCCGGGCCGCGGGGGAGGAAACCCGTCGTCATCGTTAACCACCGCGACGCTCTTCGGATCCACTCCACCGCCACCGCCGCGATGGCGCTCTTCGAACGTGTAGACACTGCGCAGTAAAAACGTAACTGGCGAAGCGACGGCGCGCTGTGGCGGAGCCACGGAGAGGTTCTGGCTGGCGGTTACATATGTCGTCGAAGCGGTTTGCCTCGAGTTGCAGCCCGCCCAGCTGGCATGAACCGAAGCGCACAGCGGCGACGCCAAGGCAACGGAGCAAAGCGGCATCCCCGCGACGTGGTGGCTGGACCGCGTGGCCGTGTGCACGGTATCCGATTGAACGATTGAAAGCGGACCCGCCGCCTCGACCCGTTCATCCTTGGGCGATAGGATGTCGAGTTCGTCGTCGTGCGGCACGGCTGAAATGGATAGCGTCAACGTCGTGGGTCGTCGGATTTCCAACGACGACCGCGGCGCGTGCGACCAGCTGTCAAGGCCCGCAGGAAAGCTCGCGACGATGGGAAGCGTCAAAGGGGCCGTGCGCGCCGGATCTTCAGATTCTACGTCACCGCACGACACCACTAGGGGAGTCCGTCTCGATGTGGTGGTGGCGACGGCCGTTCCACCGGCCGCTTCCGATCGGCTGGGGGTGCCACCTGTTCGGACGAAAGGCTGCGATACGGCGGTCACGACGAGTGGCGATGCCTGAGACCAGTAGGCCTGGAGAATCGACATCGGAGAAGTACTCGCGGTCGCGCGGGAGCCGAAAAGCGGCCCACCAGACGCAGCGGCCGTAGGGGAAGCAGCTGACTGGGTGGCGTTGAGCGACAATGGCTGCACTGGGAACGTTCTTCGCCAGCCGCCGCCTTCCATCCCCCCAACTTGATCGCGATTCGGTGGGGCCGAAATTGAGTACTGCAAGGCCGTCACGGACGAGGCGCCCCCGTATCGCGTCGGCTCCTCTGCCATGAGGAGGTCCCCACCTCCTCCCGCGACGGCGCCCGGACTGGGTCTTGTGTCATCGGACGCATCGTCGCGGGGGCTGCTCGTGCTCCCACGCGAGCGCACGTTCGGCCAGGCGGGGAGGTCATAGGTTCCCAAATGCCCCGTTGACGAATGCCCCGCTACGGACTGCGGCGGACTCAACTGTAGCGGACTCCGGCCAGCGAACGCTGCAGCCACAACGCCGCCGTGCGACGCGATGCCGGGCGGCAACGGGGTGTCGACGGCACCGCCCGTGACGGCGGGGAGGGGCGGTTTGGACTGCGACGGGGAGAGGCCACCTCCCGGCGTGAGCGATCCTGCGAGCGACACGTCTCCTGCCGCGGCCAGACCCAACGACGAAGACAGTCGGCGACCCGGCCGGGGTGGCAGCGCGACGGTCGCCAGGGGTCGATGGTCGTAGGGACCGGTCGCGGTCTCGCCGTCGAAAGGGCTCCCTAACGTTCGCCGGCGCCGCACGGTTCCCGGAGGGTGGTGATGCGGCGACTCCCACGGTGTCGCCGCGCCTCCCGTCGAGGCAGCCGGGGGAGCGCCCGAGGGTGGTGAAAATGCGGCGGGGTTTGCAGCATTGCCTGTGGTTGCCCTTGGAGAAGAAACGCTGCCCGCCGCGTCAGGGCCGCAGGCGTCCACCACGGGGGCGAACGACCCGCCACCGCCCGCCGAGGCGGAGGCGGAGGAGAATGACGAATGCGCATCGCCACCAGCCGCCGAAGTCACAGCAGACGGCGGCGGCACGTCTTTCGTTGGCGTGAACTCCCCTGCGACCTCGGCCTCCACCGCCGCGGCATGCCCGGGGCGCGAGTGCGAGGGCGCGGCCCGTAGTTCCGCTGCCCGCACTCGCCGACGGAGATCTGCGATGCGGGACACAAGCGTATCCACGATGGTCTGTTCTAAGATGTTCATCGACGGCGGTGCGCCGTCGCCCTCCGGCTCGGGCGTTGACGTCGCCTCTCGGGGAGGGGGTGACGATTCGTACACGTGCTGGGGTCGCACGGGAGGCAATGGGCTTTGGTTATGCGTCCGGGACGAGGGAGGAGCGCGGCGGCGCCGGCGATACCGCCTCTCCTCACGTAAATCGCGCGCCCTGTTCGCCGCCTCGTGGGCCGTGACCGTTGGGTCCGAAGACACGCGGCACATCCACTCGAGAAGGTCGAAAAGTTCTCTCGAATAGAGACCTTCTCGTGAACTATCATAACTGCGTACCCCGTCGACGCCGCTCGTCGCCGTGGGTGACTGGAATAGCGAGGCGATGTCGCGCAGCTCAATCCTCATTGCGAAGAGGGAAGGGTTGTTACGCACGCCAATGACGGTGGGCTCGGAAACCAAAGCAGCAGGTGATGCAGTCGGCCCCATTTGTTTCCGGGGAGCGACGGCCGCGATTTGATGCTGGCAGAGCCACAACAAGTGAATCAGCCCGTTGGCAAACGTGTGGAGGTCGCGGCGATACGGGCAGACGAAGTGGGCGGCGGCACCGCCCAACTCGTCTCCCGAGGGACCATTTGCAGGCTGCGGCGGCTCGTATTGCAACGGCGCCCAGGAAGGGCACGTCACGTTCGACACGTGCTGCAAGGTCTCGAACCGAAGGCGATGAAGGCGACGCCTCGAGGCAACGTCGGCGGTTGATCCCAGCGACGGGGAGGGACCGTCTGGGCGGTGTTGGGGCGGCTCATCACGGTGGTCGTCGTCGTCCTCCACCCCATTGGCATCACCGCCACAAGCGGCATCGTCGAGGAGGCCACTAGCAGAGGCGAGGGAGCACGCCACGGGAGACGCGGTCAGCGGATAAGGCACTCGGCGTACGGCTCCGAATTGTCCAACGACAAATCGACAGAAATCGCCCGGTTCGGTGTAGTCTTCTTCACGGCTGCAAACGATATCGGGTGCTGCCGGCGCAGGGCCGCCGCTGCCGCCGTCGAGATCTGTCGCGACGAAACAATTTCGTGGATGCAAATTACAGTGCGCAAGGCCAGCGCCGTGCAGCAGCGATGTCGCGGTGAACACGTCGGCGATCGCCTTGATGATGACGTCTTCGGTGGGCATAGACGATGCCTCGATCGCACTCGGCGATGTACCGTGCGGCGGCACCTTGGTCGCACACGCCGCCGCCGCATCGCTCGCGATATGCAGCGCCCGCCCAAGAAAGTGGTCGAAGAGCGTTCCGATGGGGTAATACGCCGTCTGGAACACGTACACCTTCCCCACAGTGTCCCGGAACACGTTGAAGTAGCGGACGGCGTTCGGGCAGCCTGCGAGGACGTGGTGAGCGAGGAGCTCATCGTCGACCGCCGTTGGCAAACGCCGCGTGACGCTGCTTCCAGCGTTGCCAACGAGCGTCGACGACGATACGGCCCCTGCGGTCGATTGTGGCGGCGAGGACACGGATGTGGCGGCGCAGAAAGCCTCGTACGGCGGGAGGGCGCCCTCTTGTGAGGTCGGCGGGGAGGACCAAAAGATCGCCCGCTGCTCGTCGCTGGACGCCGAATGATGATGCATCGACGACGGCTCTCCCCCCGAATCGCTCTCCCCTCCGTCGCGGGATGAATTGATTGCATCATCCGCTCGTCTGCGACCCGGCGGACTTGCATAACGACTTCGCTCGACGCTCCCTATTAGCGTGCGGATGGCCGCCGGGGGTACCAACCGGTCATCGGCGGCCGTCGTTGTCGGACTTGGTTCGCTTCCGTTCATTCGTTTCTGTGGATCGCCACCACCGCGGCGGGCGAGTTGCTGCTCTTGGAGCCACTGGTACGCCAACGAGGCTGGCGCGACCAGTTCTAGGCTGCACGTGGGCAGGTGGGTCGGTTCATCCGCCGCGAAGGGCACCTCCTTGACGGCATAGGGAAGCCCGTCGAGAAGCGACGTGGCCAGGAAGACGGTGCCATCCACGTCTTGATGCAGGGGCACGAGTTCCCCCCCGGGCCGCTGATCCTCAGGGGGTGCGAACGGAACATAGTGGTAGAACTGATGCCGAGGGGGCGGTGCCTCCACCACCTCCTGTTCGACTCCACCACCTCCTCCACTCGCGTGGTCTTTCCGCGCGGTGCCACTGTGACGAGCCATGGTCGACTGGATCCCGAACCATCCGTGGGTTCCACCACGACCACCCGACGACGCCGCGCCAGCGACGGCGGCGTCATCCAAGGCATCTGCGACCGCGTCGTCGCCCGCGTCTCGCCCGTGTGATAGCGTCGTCGCCGTTGTGCTGCTGCAGGAAGACGCCGCCGACGGTGATCCACCAGTGCCAGGCAGGCGCCGCATTTGAACCGGTGGGGTCGCGGCCCGGCCACGCCCCCCGGCGGCGGAGGAGGGCCCAAACCTGCCAATGCCCGGTTCTTCTTCACTGTCAGTGCCGGAGTGCGCTGAGCTGTCGGTCTCCGAGTCATGAAAAAGGGCTTTGTGCAGCTGAGCCGATTGCTGCTGCTGATGCCGCTTGGGTCTGCGGCGGCAAGCTACGCCCCCGCCGGTGAAATCGATTGCTCGCGGCGTACCCGATCCGGTCTCTTGATCGGAGCGGACTGCGCCTGGATGCGGCGGCGTCGCAGTGTGACCTGCGGAACCGCCTTCCAGGAGGTCACTTGCCATCGGAATCGCCACCGCCGGAGCGCTGACGCCCTCGAAGGCCTCCCCTGGCAGGAAGCGACGGACATTGGCCACCGACGATGCGCGGGAGAGTGAGGTTGGCATCGACGAGCCACAAATGCTCGTCGTGGCGTGGGGGCCATGCGATGAGAACGTCGGCACGGTGGCAGTGAAGGCGAGAGTCGCGCTCCGCGCTCTGGAGCAAGTCGAAGGAGGTGTGGCGGTGGCCGATTCTAACGACGTTGGCCCGCCCGGAGCCGGCGGCGGGCTGCCAGAGCGGAACTCGGCCAGCGAGAGCGGCGCCCCCCGGTTGGCGTGCGACGACGGTGGCTCCTCGGCGTCGACGGCCCGTTTGTGCTTGCGACCCACCGAGGACGATCCGGAGGACGTCCGCAGGTGCGTGAAGGCATGCGCCGGCGATGTGTCGGGGATGGAATAAGGCTGCGCATGGTGCAGTTGGTGCGCATTGGTTGTTGGAGCGCAAACGTTAGCCGCCGCGACTTCCGGATACACTTGCTCGAAGCCGACAATCGCCCGGTGAGCGGCAGCGCCGGTGAACTGCTGCCAGGGCCACGCGGAGTGTACCTCCGTACCGGCCGTCCCCTTGCCATCGGGTGCCGCGGCGGTCTTGGAGGACGGTGTCGGTGGGGCGAGAGGCTGATGGCCACCATTGCCGAGGAGCAAACTGCGGTGTGGCGAGAAAGGATTGACGTTGGGCGCCGTCACCCCGAGGTGCCCGCTAGCCGTCGACACCATCCTTCGGGTCGCCGGCGACGCCGCGGGCAACGGGCGCTGAGGTTGAGAGGAGCTGCCAGGTGGTGGCCGCCCATGCGGCTGCGGCGGGTGAGCGCCACCTCTCAGCGGCGAGTGCGCACTCACCTGAGACACCGTGCGGTGACTGCGCGAGCGGCGATGCGACGTGGAGGTCGGCGAGCCCTCGAGGGGGTCGTCCATGTCGTCACCCTCCACCGCCCGCCGCGCCGGCCGTACACCTTTGCAAGGAGTCAGCGCGAAGCCGCTGTAGGGGTCTCCCGAGCCGCGATGACGGGACTGGGGCCGTCCATGTAAGATGGCGGAATCGACGCGACGCAGCTCTCCGTCACCCGCCTCAGGGGAGCCATCCGACACCATCGATCCTGAGGACGCCACCGTCCCAAAGGAAGGCCGCACCAGCCAACGCGCGCCGGGGGAGTGCTGAGCCCCCCCATCGCTGAGACCCCCTTCTCCACTCTCGTTGCTATTCTGGGCAGGGGACAGCCACAGCGAGGAGCGGCCGCCGCCACCGACCGTCGTCTGCGGCGCCATCCGTTCGTCTCGATAGGGCGACGCCACGGTCGCTTGGCACATGACGCCGCTGTCGCTTGTATTTCGGCTCGTGCCTCTTCGCAGAACGCCCTCCTCATCACCGTCGTGGGGGGTGGAACCGGAGGATTGAGCGGCCAGCGGCGCTCTGCCGATTGTGACGCCTTCAGAGACGATGCCGGAGGTGGAAGCCGGAGGTGACGCGACCGTGTCTCCCAATGCAAACGGCACGACAAGGTCTAGGCGCCGGTGGTCGCGTCTACTGCGCGCCACCGAAGCGGCCTCGTCGGGCCCCGTTGTCGACCACACCTCCTCGTGGGGAGCCGCCCCGTGCGTCGTCGTCGGGGCGCCATCGCCAGGAATCGCATCCCACGCGGCGGCCATCATGGACGACCGCGCTAGCGTCAGTGGCTGCCCCATGGGATCGTGGCGCTGGAATGGCCGGGCGGTAGCATCGTCTGGCGTGCGGTGATAGTGGCGCCTCGGGCGTGTCTTCGATGGAGATGGCGGCTGAAAGCGAGACGTAGGCCGCGGCAACGTCGGCGTATGCGGTGCTGGTTCTGTCATTTGCTCCGCCGCGAGGATTGAGTTGGTTTGGGTGGTTCCCGAAAAAAAAAACACCGATACCTACACGAACTCGACCAAACGTCACTTTGAAATTGAAAAGAATACATCGATATATTTCGATCGGCGGCAACGAACGGGAGGGGGAATGAGAAAACGACGAGCGCGGTTGCAGTCACCCACTCTCTTTTGGTCCCAATTTTTTTGTTGGTATTCGATCGATCCATGAACTCCGACAGCCAAAGCCTTTTCACTCCGCATTCTTCATCAAAGTTCTCTCCCAGTGGGTTTCAAAAGTAAAGTGCCTTTCCTGTCTAAAAAGAAGAAGCAGTTTTATCGGAGGGCGGCCGTCAAGGAGCGAGCGGCGATGATTCGACGACGACTGGCGGCGCGCCTCCTGCGCGAGCGGACACGACAGCGGCAGAGGAATCTCGAACCAAGGATTCTCGAATGGCTTGCAGCTGCGAGCGGAAGGCGGCTACCTCCACCCTCACCGACCGCAGGTCGCTGCGCGTCGCCGACGGCGCAGCGCCGCCTTCTCCGCCGCCTGGAGAACTGGCGGGGACCGCCCCCTGCTGCGGCGCTTCCTCGACCATCGGGTGCCTCCTCGGAGCGTCGATGGCCGGACTATTATTTGCTTCCCACGGTCCGACAACGCCGGGCGCGCCGCCTCCTCCCGCTGCGGTCTCGGCGGTCGCACTCGGCCCACCTTTGCTGACGCTGCGCGGCCCCGCCCCTGTTGTTGCCCTTCTCCTCGAATGATTCGCGAAGCGCTCGTCGGTGATCGGCTTTGGCTTCACGACGGATGGCGACGCCGCTCCGCCACCCAGCGACGCGGTCCGCCTTGCAGGGAGTCGTTGCGGTGACCGAGTCGTTGTCCGAGGCGCCGCGGGAGGGGGGGTCCTCTCGATGGTGACGCTGCCGACGGGTGTCGCGGAAGCCACGGGCGACGCGGCCGTCGCGGTGACCGGGGTGGCGCGGCCGCGCTTCGAAAACAGACCAGTAGTGGCTACCGCAGGGCCCTTGCCTGCCGCGGGGGAAGGGCTTTTCGCCGCCGCCATCGGAGAACTACGCGGCACGCCGGATGTCGCACCCGACGCCGACCGCCCAGCCGTCGTTGCTTTCGGCAGTCTAGAAGGTGAGTGGGATGGCGTCCGGTGAGACACATTCGCCGCCGGCATCGTTTGCGCATTGACTTGGTTGGGACTGCTCGAAATGCCTAGCCGAGAGCCTCCCGGAGAGGAAGCTGCGGGTCCTTTAGACACGGGAGAGCGTGCCGCTGCACTTCGCTTGCCGGCTGGCTCCAGCGCCCGCCCACTTGACGGGTCAAAGTGTTTGACGGACAGCGGGAGGGGGGCGGCTACCCGTGCGGTAGGTGCCACGTCGGCGGCTCCCCGGGCACCCTCCTGACGGTCGATGATATCACACTGCACAGCCGCGGCGTCCCACGTGCGGAAGGGCACTTGGGTACTCGCGTGACGCACCTTGTCGCTAGCGCGACTGCTGGATAAGTCGCCGAAGGTTGCTCGACCATGGCGTGAGGCTGCGACGTCCGGAGATGAGGGACCCGTGAAGTCCACGGACGCGGAGAGCGACCCGAACTGCGAGTCCGGAGATTCGTACTTGGGAGAGCCTGAAAGCAGGAGAGGAGCGTTGTGCTCTCCATCGCCCTCCATTCGCGTCGATGACGCCAGCGGGGAATGAGCTGCCGCAGAGTGTTCGGCGGCCGCTTGCCGTAGGTTTCTAATTTCAGCCGCTTGCGCCTCGACCGTGTCCCTCAACCGCACGATGAGCTGCAGTAGCCGCTCTACCGTTGGCGATGTGGCAGTGGCGCCACGTTGAACGCTGTCGCTGTGACACTGCGACATGACTTCCGTATTTTCAACGTGGTCGGTTTCTCTGAGTTATGGGGCGGTCAAAAGGCTCAACCGGGCAATTATCGCTACTAAAATCGTGAGTTTTGGGCAAAAAAAATATGTTGCGTGTTGGCCTCTCCAAACGGGAAGGAAGGAAGGAAGGAAGTTGTGGTTCTGGCCCAGGTGGGCATAACCGGC
>ERZ1292630.4361-Hain-H41-02um-R3-4361-length-11988-cov-22_pt1 | contig 11988 bp, 8 predicted proteins | sample MGYA00564408_ERZ1292630 | MGnify/ENA primary metagenome ERZ1292630 (study PRJEB36523, sample SAMEA6512641) | groundwater metagenome | collected 2019-01-08 | study: AquaDiva: Metagenomics assemblies of 32 groundwater samples | reverse complement strand
CTTTATTGAGATCCACACAGATCTTCTCATCGCTGCCCGGATGGGCGAATTCTTTTATCGCCCGCACGATCGTCGCCACCCGATCGATCCCTTCCGCCGATTGCGAGATGGCCTTCGGGATTTCGGCGAGGAGATACTCCAAGTCGGCCCCGCGGTTGGCCGCCTCGCATGTCTCGATGAGGGCCTCCGGACACGTCCCGGTCTTGGCCGCCGCCAGCAGACGCTCGTACTGCTCGAGCAGGCGGCCGATATCGGAGAACGAGTCGGACAGAAAGCGCACGTTGTCGCCGACGAACTGGGTCGGCGTGTTGATCTCGTGGGCGATGCCGGACGCCAGGTGCCCGATGGACTCGAGCTTTTGCGCCTGCGCCAGTTCGCGCTCAAGGGATAGCCGCTCCGTAATATTCTCCCCCATGATGATGTAGGTCAGGCCACCACAACCATCGTGGATCGGCGACAGTGTCAGTTTGAGGAATGCCTCTTTCCCTTCTGGAAGAACCAGCCGTATCTTGTCCAACAGGATAAACTTCAACGTGTCACCGACCTTCCCTATCGCCCCGAGAATCTCCTCCCAACTCCACTGGATGGGAAGCTTCGCGAAGGACTGGCCAAGCGCCTCACGAAGGGAGATGCCGAAAATGGCCTCTGCACGAATTGTCCATTCCGTGACAACTCCCTCGCTATTGACGCGGATAAAGAAGGCCTCCACCGCAGCAAGGATCTCAGCCTTTTCGCGCGAGGCTTGTTCAGCTCGTTCCTTCGTCTGTTGCAGCGCCTGCTTGGCGGCCTCTGCCCGATGCCATTCCTGCCGCAATTGACGCGTCGTCCAAAGGAGTACTCCCAACATGGGGGTGAAGAAAATGCCACCCCACATCGTTGCCGTCCAGAGAACCGAGCGGATCGGTGAAAGGATTGCCTGACGGTCCACCCGAACGAGAACGCCCCACCCTAATGCATCCAATTCCTTGCGAGCCGGCATCTGGGCATAGCCAGTAAGAACCGGTACGTGGCGCCGCCGATGCTCTTCCGCGATGAACCCGGTTCTCCCTGAGAAGACCAGTTGTGCCGACGTCGTGCCCAAGGCAAACAGATCGACCGGACCGTTCTGCTCAGGAATTGATTCGGCAAGGACGTGACCCTGGCGGGTGAGAATTTGGTATTCCAGGCCTTGCTTGTATCCAGCCTTCACTTCCAGCTCACGGAGCGTTCGAGTCACCATCGCGTCGAGTTTTGAGGTGTCGATACGAGAGATGACGGCTCCTTGAAAGGAAGTGGATGTGCGATGTGCCAGGCGGTCGGATCTGATCGGAGCCGAAAACGCTATCACGTTCCTCCCTTTGGTCAAATCATCACGCTGGACATCGTGAACTCGGAGAGCCGGCTTGGAAGCAAGATCTCTGAACCAGTCTTTGCTTCCGACGTCTAGGCCGACCGTGGTGCGATCAGTGGCCGCCAGCACCCGGCCGTTGTTGTCGATCACCCCCAACCAGAAATACAGCGGATAGACTCGCTGAAACATATTCAGATACTCGGTCCATTCCTCGCGATCTTGCCCCGTTCTACTGAAGGTCTCGGCCAAGACTTGGATATCTCCGTATCGCTCGAGAAGCAGGAGATTCAGTTTTTCCGCGATCTCTGCGGCCGCCGATTGGACATCGACACCGGCTTGAGCAATAAGGCGGTCTTCCAACATGGAGAGGCCAAGGAGGAAAGTCAGAACCGCAACACCCGTTGTGGCGAGAATAAGCCCCGGGAGCCAGGCGTATCGATTGGACTTTCGTGTCGTCGGATTCATGTCGTCCCTAAGACAATTGGTTTCTCGCTGTAACTACTCAGGTGTTCAGGCTGAAGGCTGAAGACTAAAAGCCTTCAGTCTATCTACCTGAGTAGTTACGCCTCCCTTAGGTGGAGTTGCGACTCGCATCCTTTGGCACCGTTCTCAACGAGAGAGAAAAGCGTCGTGGGACGATCGAAGCCGCCACTTCCTCTCCACACACTGGGCTCCCTCCGAGTCCGGAGGCAGCGTTCAGTGATATTGCTTCGCTATTCCTCTAGTCGGCAGGTGAATCCCTACGCCTTAATGATTTGCGACGTTCTCTGGCGATAAAGACGAAAAAGAAGTGGAAGTACTCAATGATGAGATGTATAAGTACCGAGTGCTTTGCTTCGGCTCTGATCTCGATGAGCGAATCATCCCGTAGTAGTAGGTTAAGGACAGCGTGCGATCCGAAATGCGCTTGGGGATCTCTGTCGCCATGAACCATTCGGACATGCTGCGCGACACCTTCGATATGCTTCTCCTCTCTCTGGAGGAACTGCTTCATCCAGAACTCCTTAATGGCTTGCTCAACGGCGCCGGTCAAAAACTAGGGCGAGAAGCCTCGGCGCGTTACCGGCTGACGAGAAAAAAGAAATCGGAATCGTTTACACCGATGGGCTACGTTCGGGCGATGACCGCTGGGGAAATCTGGTCGGCTGAACCAATTGAAGTGACCCCGAACCTCATCAGGTTTGTCATTCACGGCTTTCCGACCTTGAACCACAAGGGTGCCTTGACTCCCATCATCTCCGGGTTTTTCGGATCGGCTGCTGCGGATCAGTTTGGAACAGTGCGGGTGGTTGTTTCTCCCGGTCCGAAGGAGGAGTGCCCCACCTATATGGTTTCGGTCTGTCTGGGTGAGGCGATGCCTTCACGGAAAGAAGGCGACCTTTATACCGGTCCTGAGAATGCTAGCTCCGAAGACCGCAGGCGTGCGATGGACCATGAACCGCTTTCATGTCTCTCACGTCGGGAGCTTGAGATTCTCACCCAGATCGGAAAGGGCTGTTCCGACAAAGAAATCGCGACCGCGCTCCATCTCAGTCTCCGCACAATCCAGAATGCCACCTCACGGATTTGCCAAAAGCTGGGGGTCCGTAATCGTGCCAAGATCATACAGATCGCCGGCCGCCATCACCTTGCCTAGCTGTGCAGATGTAATCGTGTCTCGCTCTCTCCCTGCTCCCACGACTCCTTACGCACAATTCAAAACTCGTGATACGCGCCAAATCGGCTTCCCCGGTTGGGAGGACTCCTGGCGCTTGACGATGCGATTTCGGCTATGGGCAATCTTGAAACTTCTCCTTGTCCCAGACCACTTATGATGACGGCCCACCATCCATCCAACGAATGAATCATCAATGAATCCTCAAGAAAAACAGAGACAGATGCTTGAAGTATAATTACTCCATGGGCCAGCTCAAACTACCCTCTTATTTCTTTGCGCATTGGATATAATGGCATTGTTTAATTAAACAATAATTTTTCCTTGCATCTTTAGCCAATATAGTCGGCAGCTTCCCGCTCCGCTGTAGAAAGATCGCCGCGTTGCTCCAATAAAGCAAAGTCTTAGTAGTCAGCCTATTTATAGACATCAGGTTAACCCCCTAATCAGTCCTAGCCCTATGCCATCGATCCAGTTATTAGCCGCCACTGTCGACGAGTTGATTAAGGTCACCGGAACTATTCTTCATTCTGGAGTGTTGGGAAGGATGTTGCGGAACATCGGTCGCAAGATTGCTGAGCGAGCCTACTACCGTTACAAGTTGAGCGCGCCACAGTTCTCTGGTGGAAGGATGAACGAATATGTGAAAGCCGCGACCAGTATCCCCCTCTGGCCATCTGAGCCTCTGAACATCACCTCAGAACAGATCACTTTCGAAGTAAAAGAGTGTCCGTTCGGTCTGCCCCCGGCAGACAATCCTCAGTACTGTCAGATCACCTCCGGTTTTTTTGGAGGCCTCGCAACACAGCACTTTGGCCGGGCCAGAGTCGAAGTCATCCAAGGGGGGGGACGCCCTTCCAAACACTGCCGTATCCATGTACGGATCGGCCGTCTCGCGGATTCTCCGTCGGCAAGCGGTGAACTGTTCGAAAAGGCGATCGATGACATTGGCGAATTCTCCCGGTCACTGCTGGACGTCAACCTATTGCAACCTCTCTCGGTCCGCGAACTGACCATTCTAAGAATGGTCGGCGAAGGACTCACCTCAAAAGAAATAGCCGAGTCGCTCCACAGCAGCGTGAGAACCATTGAGAATACGATCGCCAGGATCTCAAATAAACTCGGCATCCGTGGACGCGCCAAGCTGATCCGGATCGCGCTGCGATATTCACTTCCGAGCTCATGAGCGGCTTAACCGGCAAGCAAGAAGGTTAGTCCACCAGCTGGTATTTCGTTTCACAAGAGAGGTCGTCATTTCTGACTTGATTCCTATGATCTCAGTCCTGCTTGTAGATCCGTCTCAAATCATTCGAGCCGGAATTCGGACGTTCTTGTCGCAGAGCACCGATATCCGGCTGCTCGAAGAGGCACCCAGAGGAACTCATGTCATCGAAGTGGTGGCGCGTCGAAAACCTACTGTGGTCTTAATGGAAACCTCCTTGCTCGAAGGCAGTAGCGTACCTATCAGCCAAGCGATCCGGCAGTCATCGCACACTTCACGGGTACTTTTCTTCAGCGCTTTTGTCGATCAAGCCGCGCTCCGCGCGACTGCTTTAGGAGAGGCCGAGGGCTACCTGTTGAAAGAGGCCGACGCTGACGAGGTGATTCGGGCCGTACGGATTGTGGCCGAGGGGCACACCTATCTCGATCCTCGTCTCGCCAAGGAGATCCTCTATACGCTCCGAGAGAGTGTGCGGGCGGACTCTACCGCGAGACCCAAGCGCCTATCAGATCAGGAGCAGAAGGTCATCGCCTGCCTGGCTGAAGGACAAACCAACAAGGAGATTGCCGTTTTGCTCGAATTAAGCGAGCTAACGGTCAAGAATTATCTGTTGAATGCCTACAAGAAGCTTCATCTCCATCGGCGGGCTGAAGCCGCCTCGTGGTACGTGAGGCATTGTACGAGAGGAGTATGCCCGCCCGATCCACTAGGCTGCGTTGAGGACGAATCACCTTTGCGGTGAGGTTTCAAGCAACTGCCTTGCTTCTAGCAGTACGTAACCCCATATCACTCCCCGTAGCTCTGCAATGGTGTGGAACCGTGCAAAGGCGGTGCGAGTAAGCTCTTTCTGTTCGCCGTCACCAAGCGGGCGTCAGCGCACCCTTCCCATCCCGCCAGTGAGGCGTCCAGGCGAGAGCCACGAGTTTCACGGCGATGTTGGCTTTGGTGGGCTTCGAGTGTTGGAGGTGTGAGCCCTGCAACCAGGGATATCGACAACTGAGGAGGAATCTACCCATGCTGCTCGTGTGCGGCATACTCTCAGAGCGTGTTCAGCAGCCGCTCCACGTGCGCTAAAAACTCCTTGGCATCGAAAGGCTTTACCAGCGCAACGTGGGCGCCGAACGCCTTCGCTGGTTTGTAGACATCGTAGCCTTTGATCACACCTCCTGAAATAGCCAAGATCTTCACAGCCGGGTCGGTGTTCCGCAGCAGCAGAATGGTTTCAAGCCCATCCTTATTCGGCATATAGATATCGAGCACTACCAGATCGGGATGAGAGCGGTGGAAGCAGGCGAGGCCTTCATTACCATCCCCTGCCTCAACAACGTGATGGCCTTCCGCATCGAGAAGGTCGCGAAGCCATGAGCGGATCTGCGGATCGTCATCAATGACTAGAACGGTTGACATGGGGCCTTGCTGCTTTTACCCGGCATTCAGACCTCAGCTGCCGCACTGCGCCGCTGGGTCTGAATATAGAGAACGGCCGCCTGTGTGCGGCGTGTGATTCGGAGCTTCTTAAACAAGTTCAGAAGATAGCTCTTGACCGTCTTGTCCGAAAGGGACAGTTGCAGGGCAATCTCCTTGTTCGTTTTCCCCTCCGCCACAAGCGGCATGATTCGCCGTTCTTGCGGAGACAAGCGGTGGAGTCCTGTTTCTCGACCGGCTTCCAACCCACCCTGCAACGCGGTGAATGCTTGATTGACCATTTCCGAATGGAGGTACGACGCTCCTCCGGCAACGATCCGAATCGAGCGGAGTAACTCTGTGCGACTGACATCTTTGAGCACATATCCATGGGTGCCTGCCCCGACGGCAGCATAGAACGTCGACGTGGCGTTGGACATCGTCAGCATGATGACTCGTATCGAGGGATTGCCCTCGAGCAGCCGTCGACAGGCTTCGGCACCAGACCCATCCGAAAATTCACATTCAAGCAGCACGACGTCCGCTTTCGCTTGTCGCGCTTTTGAGACCGTATCGGCCAGCGTGGCGGCCTCTCCCAGGATCAAGAAATCAGGCTCCCCTTCGAGCATCGTCCGCACACCGATTCTGGCAACCTCTTCGCCATCGGCAATCAGCACGCGAATCGGAGGAGAAGAACGCGAACGGGGTGAGTAGGTCTTTTCCCACTCAATCGTGCTACGGCGTTGAGGTCGGCCACAGCCTCTTGTCTTGCGTATCATAGGGACAGCTCCAGTCTAGGACGTGCGATCTACCCATCACACAATGATGGTTTTCGAACTGTTAGGCTTTAGGCTACCCCGTAACTGAGGGGAAACATATCAGTGCGATGCTCAACGTGGTATCAGACTTTGTCCTACAGGCAGCTTCTCGGGGAGAATGGTGGCGGGCCTATTTCACAAGGCGGTGATCGACGGCGTACCGGATAAGATTAGCCGTCGTCTGTAACTGCAATTTTTCGAGCAGCCGAGAGCGGTACGTGCTGACGGTCTTGACGCTGAGCTTCAGGCGCTTCGCCGCCTGAGACACGGTCCGGCCCTTCGCCAGGAGCGAGAGCACTTCCAGCTCGCGGGCCGAGAGGAGATCCCGCGTTGACCTAGGGGTGTCGTCTCGACCTCGTGGTCTCAGTTCACCCGCCAGCCTTTCCGTCACATACCGTCCGCCAGCCAGCACTGCCCTCAACGCGTCACGTAATTCTTCCGGCGCCGATTCTTTGGTCAGATAACCGGACGCTCCGTGACTCAGGGCAAGCCGGAGATACTGCGGCTCGTCGTGGATCGTCAGCATCAGGCACTTGATCTGGGGCCGCAACTGCTTGATCCGCTTCAGCACCGTCAGCCCGCTGTAGTCCGGCAGTATGACGTCCAGCACCACCAATTCCACCGGTTCTGCGTGCACGATCAGCACGGCCTCTTCTCCGGTCGAAGCCTCTCGCACGACCGGCGAAGAAAAATGATCCTCGATCACCTGTCTGATGGCTTGCCGAAGCAATGGATGGTCGTCGACGATGAGGGCAAACATAGCAGCCTTCCGATAGGACGATGCAAAGGACATCTTCGTGTCCGATCGTTCTGGATAGCGTACCACTGAGCTGAGGGGGGGGGATGTAGCAGACGAATGCTGATTGGTATGTCCGTGACTGTCCTACAAGGGCCGCAGGGAAACTCTGTCGGCTAGGTCGTGAGGTGATGTTCAACCGCGTAGCGCACCAGATCGGCGGTCGTGCGGAGCTGGAGTTTCTCAAGCAGCCTGGCTCGGTAGGTGCTGATGGTCTTGACGCTGAGGGCGATGTCGTCGGCAATCGTCGAGACCGTCTTACCCTGGCCGAGCAGACGCAAGACTTCCATCTCGCGGTCGGAAAGTCTGTCATGGGGCGCTACCGGTTGTCCTGTGCCGAGGAACGTGGCCATCTGATCCGCGAGCGAGCTGGTGATGTACCGGCGCCCAGCCACGATCTCCTTGACCGCGGTGAGCAATTCGGAAGGGGCCCGATCTTTTGTCAGATAGCCGGAGGCCCCGGCTTTGAAGGCGCGCAAGGCGAACTCGCGCTCAGGATAGAGACTGAGCATCAACACCGGCATGGTGGGACGCAGCAGCTTGACCTCTTTCAGCACTTCCAATCCGTGCTTGTCGGGCAGCGCCACGTCGAGGATCAGCAGATCCCACGGTTCCCGGCGGACTTCCAACAGGGCGGATGCGGCGTTGTCCACCTCGACGATAGTTGCACAGGCCCTTTCTTGGAGAAGCAGCTCCCGAATGCCTTTGCGAAGAATCGGGTGATCGTCGACAATCAGACACTTACACCTCTTTCGCATGCCGACCTCTCTTCCTCGCAGTCGCCGACTTCTGAATCCGAGGGAACACCACAGTGCCCTCACCTGGCAAAGGAGGTTCTACCGGAAGACGGACGGTCACGACGGTCCCGCTGCCGGGTTCCGATCGTATCTCGACATTCCCGCCAAGCAGCTCGGCCCGCTCTTGGACTCCCCGAAGGCCGAACCGGCCCTTGCGCAAAGCCGATCGAGTCCTGAAACCCTTGCCGTCATCCTCAACGACCAACGTCACCCACCCGTCGGTGCCCCTGAGCGAAATTGTGACGCTCGTCGCCTTCGCGTGGCGGGCTACGTTTGTCAGCAACTCTTGGGCGATACGGAAGAACGCACCCTCCAATTCAACCCCAAAGGATTGTTCGGCAATCTCCTGATCGGCCACGACGTGGCAATGGAGGCCGGAGCGCTCTTGCACCTCGGCTGCTATGGTCTGCACCGCGGGAACGAGCCCCAGCTCTTCCAACACCGCCGGCCGCAAGGCCGCGACCATTTCCCTGAGCGATGAGAACAGGCGGTCCACCGTGCCCGCAGCCATCTTCGCTCTCTTACTCACTATGCTCGCCGCCGGGCTGCGAATCTTCAGAAGCGTGCCGGCGATGTCGTTGAGATCGAACTTGAGCGCGCTCAGCAGCTGTCCGAATTCATCGTGCAGTTCCCGTGAAAGCCGACTGCGCTCCCGTTCCTGCGTAATCTGTACCTCCCGACTCAACGCCTGAAGGTGACGATAGGATTCCTGCAACGCCTCGTAAGCTCGATTCCGGTCCGTAATGTCCAGCGCATAGGCCACACGGGAGATGGGCTTACCCTGAGTATCCTTGATAACAGTGACTTCCATCAGCACCGGGAAGGTCGTCCCGTCTTTGCGCTGGTGGACGGATTCGAAGAGGAGATGCCCGTGGCGGTCAATCTCCGGGAGGTGCGCCTTCATCTCGTCGCGCACGCCGGGGGCATAGATGGAGAGAAAGGATTGGCCGATCAATTCGTCAACTCGGTACCCGCGCTGGCTGGCGAAGGCCTCATTCACAGCCAGAAACGTGCCGTCCGTGATATTCCCATACGCCAAACCGAACCTGGCCCGCTCGAAGACCTGCTGCCAGAGATGGGCTTTCTCCTCCGCCTTCTTGCGCTCAGTAATGTCGGTGACAAAGCCGCCTATGGCATAGATTTCCTCTTTCGCGTCACGGACAGGAAACTTGACGACGATGCTGATAGGCCCTCCGTCTTCATAGTGCGCCGCCTCTTCAAATTCCATCGACAGCCCGGTGCGTAACACCTCAAGGTCGTTCTTCCGAAAGGCCGAAGCTTGCTCGGGTGAGAAGAGATCGTCGTCGGTTTTCCCGACGACCTGATCGCAAGACAGGTCGAATCTCCGTTCGAACATGCGGTTTACGAACAGATAGCGCCCGTCTCGATCTTTCAAGAAAACTATCAGAGGACTGTTGTCAAGAATGGCTTGCAAGCGCGCCTCGCTCACCCGTAGCGCTTCGTCTACCCGCCTTTTATCGGTGATATCGCGGGTGATCCCCAGCAACGCCTGCACCGCCCCCTTCTGGTCACGGAGCGGACAAGCATGCGTTTCCAGAATTCGCCTGGTGCCTTTCAGTCCCACCATTTCGAATTCGAGGCTGCCGGATTCGTTCTGAAACACCGCCTCGGTCAACCTCCGAAATGGCTCACGATATTCCTCCGTAACCAACGGATAGATACTGTGGTTCTTGAGCTGAGAGAAAGAGTCGGCCTCCAACATCTCCAGCCCAGCCCGGTTCATCGACAACAACATGCCTTGCGCATCCAGGAGCTTCACACATTCAGGTTCTGAGTCGAAGATCGCCTGAAGCAGGCGCTCGCGATCCGATGCGTCGGCCAATGCCTGCTGCAACCGCTCCCCGTTCCGGCGCAATGCCGCCTCGGACTGCTTGCGGTCGGTGATATCTTCCGTGAAGATTACAATGCCTCCGATGCCGCCACTGGCTGTTCGCCAGGGGACGATTTTCCACCGGAGCCAGTCCGTACGACCGTCGGCATGGACAAAGATATCCTCCTCGCTCTCCTCGACCGCGCCAGCCAGGCACCGCCGATGAATTTCCTTCCAGCGTTGAGGGAGGTCCGGGAACACCTCGTAGTGGCTCCGTCCGGTGAGCGGCCCATCGCCCAGTTTAAAATCGGTCATCCAGCGCCGACTGACGGTCAGATACCGCATGTCGCGATCGAACATGGCCAACGCGGCCGGGCTGTTTTGGATGAAGAGACGCATAAGCGCTTCCCGTTCAACCAGCATCTCCATTTTCTTATCGCGATCGATCGCAATCGCGGCGATGTGGGTGGCCATTCCGACCAATCTGATATGGCGCGCGGTGGGCCGTCCGGGCGTACGGAAGTAGAGGGCAAACGTGCCGAGCACGAGCCCTTGCGTGTCGAAGATGGGTGTAGACCAGCAGGCGTGCAGGCCATGCGGCAATGCGTGGTCACGGTAATTTATCCATAGCGGATCGGTAGCGATGTCTTCGACGATGACCACCTCACGCCGGAATGCCGCTGTGCCGCACGAGCCGGCACTTGGGCCAATGGGCTGACCGTCGATGGCCCGAATAAAACTTTCCGGCAAGCTGGGCGCCGCGCCGCGCCGCACATGCACGCCATCGGCATCGAGCAGCAGGATGGAGGCGAGCATGCCGTCTGACTGTGCTTCGATGGAACGGACCAGCGTATCGAGGGTTTCTCGGAGTGGAGTGCCAACGGCAATTAGTTCGAGTATGCGGCTCTGGATTTTCAGCGATACCTCACCTTGTTTGCGCTTGGTGATGTCGTATCCGGTGGCCAGCTGGGCCGGCTGGCCACCGTAGTCGATGGTCGCCGTCGTGAAGTCCAGCCAGCGCTCCTGGCCGTCTTTGCGGACGATTTTGAATTCGAGTCGAGCCTGACCGTCGTCGCCCTGTTGAAGCGCCTGCACACGCGCTTGCAACAGTTCCTGGAAGTCAGGATGGACAAGATCCCACAAGGACATGGTGAGCAGCTCATCCAGCCTGTAGCCGGTGATCGTCGTGGCTGCCGGATTGGCGTAGAGAAAACGGCCCCCGCTGTAAACGTAGATTCCTGACGAGGTCGTCTCGCTCAACGTTCTGAACTTCGCTTCGCTCGTCCGGAGTGCCCCTTCCGCCCGCTGCCGTTCTTTGACAGTCTGGATCAGCTCGCGGTGCGCACGGTCCAGGATCAAATGGTCCATCACCTGGCGGCTGAGCACCCGAATCGCCTCCAGTTGCTCTGCCGACAACTCCCTGGGGACATGATCGATGACGTTAAGCGCCCCGATTCGATACCCGTCTGGGGTGATCAACGGCGCGCCGCAGTAGAATCGGACATGCGGATCGCCTGTCACCAGCGGATTGTTCGCGAACCGTTCGTCCGCAAGTGCATCCGGCACGATCAGAAGGTCGTCTTCAAGAATGGTATGGGAGCAGAACGCAATATACCGGCTGGTTTCCGTGGCGGTCAGGCCGATTTTCGATTTGAACCACTGGCGATCCGAATCGACCAGACTGATCAGTGAAATGGGAGTGTTGCAGATATAGGCTGCCAGCTGAACGAGATCATCCAGTTCCTTTTCCGGAGGTGTATCGAGAATCTCATACCGATAGAGTGCGGAAAGCCTCGCGGCTTCACGAAGCGGAGGAGGAAAGGGAGTACTCATCGTAGCTGCCTCCCCGGTAGGACACGGTCATACTCTACCTAAATGAGGCTTTCTGTCTAGCCCACATTATTCATGACGGTTCGTCGCGAAATCGCGCAGTCGCGTCGCGAGACGGGTACGCGGAGCCGTGAGAGCCCGAGGCGTACTTAAACAGTACGTCGAGGGAGCGAGCGGCGAGCCTGCCCGCCGAAGGCTTGTCGTAGCAGCGAATCCGCGATTGCAGCAGAAGTGCTCATGAATAATGCGGGCTAGATGGAATATCTGAGCGGAAGCGGACGAGCTAATTCCAGGCGGAGATGCTCG
>ERZ1292630.875-Hain-H41-02um-R3-875-length-30406-cov-8_pt1 | contig 11995 bp, 6 predicted proteins | sample MGYA00564408_ERZ1292630 | MGnify/ENA primary metagenome ERZ1292630 (study PRJEB36523, sample SAMEA6512641) | groundwater metagenome | collected 2019-01-08 | study: AquaDiva: Metagenomics assemblies of 32 groundwater samples | reverse complement strand
CGAACCACGAGGAAATGCGATGATTTGCGATCTTAGTTTCGCTCCTGGCACGATCCGAGCTGATGAGTTCAATCGAGCCGAATTAGTTTCCCTGACGTACATGGCACCCGAATTATGGCGGGCGGTGGCGGCCGGTCAACTACTGCCCGCGAGTGACGGCAGTCGCTGTGACGTGTACAGCCTCGGCTTACTGATGTGGGAGTCACTTTCCGGCTACCCGGCTCGCCACTACCCCGATGCCCTGAACGAACTCCAACTTTATGCCGCGGTTAACCAAGGCACAGAGCCGGTGAGGCTCGAACAATTTGACGGCGATCGCTCGACAACATCGTCAACTCAACGGCTGTACGCTTTGATATTTTCATGTTTGCAGGTGGAAGGGTCACGTCGCCTTAGCGCAGCGGAGGTCGGCACGGAGCTGAGGCAGCTGCAAGTTGATCTCGGAGCAGCGGATGATGTGTGCAGCTGATCTCACGATGAAACGTACGGGTGCGTCCTCATTGTCCTAATAAAGGGACCCCACAGGTATAATCCCACCCGTTTTGTTGGGCCTGCGGCGCTAAACGTTGCACAGCAACAAGAATTTGGCTATTATCCCATGCAGCTGTAGATTTTCTCAGTCCCCCGTCGAAATTCGCACCAGAAACCCGAGGAAACCCACAAATCCGTATGGCCCCTACAAAGAGGGGAGAGGGCGAAGACGATCAGTCTTCGATCGACGATTTTTTTTGCATTGCCACCCCCGGCAGCAGCGCCCTTAAGTCGGTCCCAAGTCGCCCCTTAAGAACATCCCATCCAGCGGTTTGATATATTATTCTTGTTAATCGACATCGCCTGTGTCGTTGGTGTTTAGCGATGGACCTTGCGGTATCGTCGTGTGATCCTCAACGCCGAACGGTGAGACTTGCGCTGCCGCTCATTCGGGCTTGGTTCACGGACTTACCAGGGGTCACGCCGGATGACGTGCGCCGCGTGTTCTTCTTGGACACCTCGTCAGAGACCACCACCGCACCGCAAAATCCCATCCCAACCCCTGCTGCCGTGGCATCGTCGGCCTTTTGCGAGCACGGCGCATCCTCCGGCGTGCCGCTGCCTGTTTGGATCGACTATTTGGTGTCCCCAATGCATGCCATGATTGGCATCAAGCTGCTAAAGTTAGCGGCCTCCGACTTCGCGTACGAGATCGAACTAGACGCCGACACCTACCGCCTAACATCCCTCGTGGCACGCTTCGTCGAAAATGACTACTGGCGACCCATTCACGACGCGATGGGGTTGCGCCTCGACATGTTTCACGCCTTGCTGTGCATCCTTGGCCAGCGCATCGGGTGGAGCCGCACCGCGACGCTGTGCCTCATGCCGCGATTCAACGAGGTAAAGCAGAGCGCAGGGGGTCTGCTCAACATCCCGCAACTCATCAATTTCTTCCGCCCCCATGAGTCGCTCCAGAAGTACGACCACGCCGAGCGGGTCGACATCCTCCGCCAGGAGCTCTCCCGCCGCAACGTTGTGATCGAAGCGTTTACGGAGGACGCGATGGATCGGTTGCCGGAGATGGGGGGGGATGGCGGCGGTGACGTGTCCACCTCCGTCTCAATGGTGCCGTCGGACGAGGCACTCACCGACGGCATCCAGCGCCGTACGCCCCCTCCTGCGGCGGCCACTCGTTGCCGCCTCATCGTCCGGATTGCGACGGGAAGCGACGCCCCGAGGGAGGAGCAACTGTTCACGTGTGACAGCCGCGAGCAAGCGGAGGAGCAGTACGAACACGTAGTGATTCAGCAAGCCACGCAACTGTGGAAAGTGCTGCGGCAGGTTTCAGCCACGAGTGTGACAGCCTCTGCCACGTCTGCCGCCGGTAGCGGCAAGAATGGTGCCCCGTCGCGGCATCTTGAAGAACTGTCCGATACCGAATATCACGCATATCACCGCTGGATTCTCAACATTGTCAAGCGAATGACCCGCTTTCAACACCCTTTCCGCACGACGCTGATGGAGCTTGGCGTGCTAGACGACGTGCTCGAAGATGAGGGCTGGATACCACTATCGCTGGCCGAGCGCCTCGTCGAAGAGCGATATCAAGCCGACCGGAGCGACGGCACGCCCTGTCCCACGGCGGCGGTCATCGAAGGACTGCTCCAGCAACACGACTTTCTTCAACGATTTCAAGTCGCCGTTCGGATTCCAAACAAACGCCCAAACCACACAGCCGCCGCGGCGAAACTCGACGGTGGCCGTGAAAATGCCCCCCCTTCGTCGCGCAATGAGACGTTCATTCGAAGCACGTACGCTCATGACGCTCAAGTCGGCTTGGCATCGGTACCGGCTCAAGGCGATGAAGCGATGAAGGGTGGTGTCGTGCATGTGGGTCTTGAGAGTTTGACGGATGTCGTCCTGAACTCGTACGAACGAGTCACATGGCCCCAAGTCGCCCGCGAATGGCGTCCGCTTATTGAAAACTGGAGAAAACAAAGTCGCACCGCGCATTTGACAAGTTCCTCTGCACCGCTCCCCGTCGAACTGCTTTCAGAATCGAGTAGCATTCCGCGGTATGTCTACGTCCATCATGAAACATCCAAGAAGTGGGAGCAAGAGCTCGACCAGAAAGGCTTCCGACTTTACGACCGCAATGCTTTCGTGGTGGCGATCGTCCGTGAGTCCGTGGACGTCGCTGCGGAGTACCTTTGCCGCCCCAACCGCTCCCGCTTTGACGAAAAACTCTCCGGCGATTTAGTGTTTCTTGAATTCGACATGCATCGGGCGCTTCTCGATGCGGCGGGCCTATCGGTATATCGGATGCCAGCGGTCGAAAGCCACCCGCCGCACTTTGCCATCAGTCCGACCGATTCGAAGTACGTCAAGGTGACAAAGATTAAAAACTTCGACGAGGTCTCAACGAAGCGTGTCAAGTTCGTCCCGATGGCTTACTTCACCGGTGCCTACTTGCGCGTGTCCGCGGATGGGAAGATTAGTCGGCATGTTCTTGTGCGGGCGAACGGTCAGGACCCTAACATGCAGTCTCTGAAGCTTGTGCTGCTTCCGCCACTGATCGCCATTGACTCGTATTACGATGACCGTCACGGCATGACGGTCAGCATGGTTGCCGATCCGGCGTCGGCGGCGCACGAGGCAACGCCTGCGGCCGTCCCGTCCGCTTCCAGCGCGAACTCAACGACGGTACCCATATCGCCACAACTGGACTCCACTACGGTGCCTGTCGGGGCCTCCTCTGCTACGCCCGACACTGTTCAAAAGAACGACGAAAACAAGACTGGGCCGGCCGTCACCGAAGTTGGCCTCGGACCCCCATCACTGGGCAATGGGGCGGCGTCGTTGGCACCACCCGATGGGAGCGTGACGCTCGATGTCGCGCCGATCATGGCCCAAGTCACGGAGTTCGCGTCGTCCGCGGATGCCCTCCGTATGGAGCTACGGATTCCCAAGCTGACTGAAAAGGGCCAAGCCTTCTTCAACCGCACCGTCCACATGAAGCGCATCAAAGCGCACATCATCGAGCTCGGCTTACGTTACAGTGAAAAAACAATCACGGGGACAGGGCGAGGAGGAGGCATGGCGATGGCGGCGAACTCTGGGACGGCGTGCGGCGGTAATGCGGCAGCTTGCCACCATCCGCATGCGCTGCTGCCACATTGCCCACCGCCGCCGACGACGGATGATGCGGCGCCGGTCGGCGAGTTTCCCATCGCTTGCCCCGGGTCGTCGTCGTCGCCGCAGCCGCTCGTCGCGGCGCTTCTATCGTCTACGGCCATGGCTTCCATGTTCGACGTGCTCATCGTGTCCAAGGGTTATCAGTTTTCGGCCACGTTGATCCAAGATTTGGAAAGCGAACTGGGCATCAACTTCACGAACCGTCAACTGCTGCGAGCAGCGACCACCGCGCAGTCCGTCGACTCGCATCGCGACCGCAACTATGAGCGCCTTGAGTTCATTGGCGACGCGGTGCTCGACTTTGTCATCGCTCACGATACCGTCTGCGTCTTCGGAGGGGGTCATCATCGACATCAAGAGCTTAGCGGGGCCAAGGAGCGGCTGGACGCGTCGGCATCGGTGCCCGCTGCGCCGTATCAGCAGCGCTGGACGTCAACCATTCACACCAACGTGGTGTCCGTCGTCTGTCCCAACAGCGTGCTCTGCTGGCTGCTGCCTAAGGCATTGGAGGAGGAGATGCGCATTCTGTACGGCGCGGAGCTGGTGGAGAAGACGCGGGCGGACATGGTGGAATCGATCCTCGGCGCCGTCTACAAGGACGGCCACGGCCTCGACCGCATTCGCAAACTCTGTCAATACTTGTTCACGGGCATGCGAAGCGTGCTAGCTATCGCCGCAACGGATCGTCGGCATCCAAAAATGAAGGACTCGCATATCGCATCTCTCAACGAGGCCGTCAAAGCGTGTCCGTACCTTGCCGTGGATCATGTGGATGACTTGCTTCAGCTGTTGCCGCCTTTCGACATGCGATCGGTCTTCCCGGTCAAGGAGATGGCCGACCTTCGCGACTCCTACGGATCAAAGCGGAAAGGAGGGTTCGAAGGCTATTCGACGTCATCGATGCCGGGGGCGTACGACTCGCATCGCGCCCTGTTCGGACACCCGCGCATTCAGGACAAAGCCTATGCCACCCATTTCACAACCGGTTCCATTTACAGTTACCGGCGCGTGGCGAGCCACACGCATGCGGCCATGGTGCACAACCGCATCCTGCAGCTGTTTTGCTTGCATAACGCAGTTCCTTCGGCGTACGTTAACGAAGCGATCACCGAATTCACGCCGTTAACGCTCGACGTCGACGGCGTCAGCGTCTCGTTCGTTGGGCTCGAGCGCATCATCACACGCTGGTTCGCGCGTACGTTTCCTGGGGTCAGCATGAGTTCAGGACTGGTACTCGATTGTAGCGGTACTTCTGTCGTGACGAAAAAATACAAGCGAAGCTGCCATGTGCATTTTCCACAAGTGCTAGTATCGCTGCGGCAGCTGGGCGAGCACACGGATGCCCTGAGGCAGTTCATCAAGCAGCACGTCGACAAGGAGCAGCGCCTGCCAGCATTCCGGCGGGGGCAGATGGTCTTGCTGCATGGTGTGTCCTTAGGCTACGGGGGCCAACGCCACGACACACCACGCCCTCCCCCAGGCGCGGTCGCCTCGTCATCGCTTCTCGCCGGTCACGGTGACGGAGGCGGGTCTTCGACGAACTGCTCGGCTGGTCGCGTGTTATTGGTGACGAGGCAAATCGCAATGGAGTTGGTCATGGATGTGGCGAAGATCGCCGCGACCGAATGCGGCGGCAGTGGGCGATCCCCCCCGCCGCCCCCGCCGGTTCATCCATCCGCCTCCGCGGCCGCCTCTCCGTCGCCTCCGCTCCTTCTGGCAACGTACCGGGCCATTCAGGACGCCAATCGTCCCCTCGTGATCGCCATGCGTTATCTGCACGTCGTCGATCTCATCTACGCGATGCCGTATGTGTCGCGGTCCTATCGCATCCTTGCGTTTGGCACCATTCTGGCTACGTTTCACAAACCTGAGGCGCTTCGGACGCTACTCCGATACCCTCCATCAGCAACCGTTCCGTTGCTCCCTGCGTCGAGTGGAAACTTTGTTGTTGTACGGCCTCTGGAAGTGGTTGGAATGGGTGTCATTCACGGCGAAGTTGTGCCTCTGGCGTTCGTTCCCTTCAAGGAAACCGCTAGCTTTCACGTGTTCGACAGCGGCATGCTATCGTCGACGGTCGAAATTTTACAAAATACGGATCGTCAGCTGGAGCCTCTGTGTGCAAGTTTCAATCAGCTTTCGTTGCTCCTTCGAGGTGCCGCGGCACGTCCGATCACCGAAGGCGGTAACCCATCCACGTCCGCAATGGCCGGCGGGGCGACCGTCAAGCCGTCTGGGCTGTATTTTAAGGTGATGCAGCCCCTTCTCGAGAAAGACGTCTATTCCACGGCACATTGGGCCAAAGTTATCGACAAGGGGCTCACCGAAAGTCGAAAACTGCGAATGTATTTGTGTGACAAGTGGGATACCGTGTACGACCAAGAGTATCGCCCGCTACTGCAATCGAAGCTGCTCGTCGCCAGGCGGTTGGACGCCACGATCCTACCAGGAGCCGGTGGGATCGACGTTTCGACAGTGACGCTTCGCCCGCAGAATCAACCTTTGGTAGGAAGGAAAGCGACCACGACCGACAAGCAGCACGTCGTCGACAAGCGCAGCGCCGCCATTCATCCTTCCGATGGGTCGCTTCATTATCATCACTCCGAAACGAGCGGCGGTATGGACAGCACCGCCGTTGGGCCACCACCGGAAAGTGCCGCCTTTGCTTCGGATGAGAATATCTTGCCGCATCGATGCATCTTGCAGTTGTCGTCCATGCGCAGTCCGGATTATCATGACATTCTCGGCCGACGGTACGAGGAGTTTCAAACGTGTACGTGGCTCGGCGAACTGGTGGGCTTGAGAGCCAACGACAACGACGAGGCGGATTCTCTAACGGCGGGAGCGGAAGAGGAGACACGCCATGCCGCCTACGCCGATGAACTGTGGCACCGGGCGGTTGATGCGCCTTTAGATGGTCGCGGCGACGAGGCCGACACGGTAAATAGCGTCGCCTTGGCGCAGCATCGTCATCGGCCGCTTCATCGCGACGATGTGAGAAGAAAATGTTCCGAACAGCTGAACGCCACGGCGATCACGGAACGTCTGTCGAGTTACGATGAGCTCGTCGCGACCCCGATGGCCAAGTCGGCCGACCTGTTAACGGTCATGCAGGCACTTCAGGTGGTCCCATTCAAAGATCGAAGCACTGGGAAAGGAGCCAAGGGGGCACCCGTGAAACACGCGGCGGTATTTTTGAGCGAGTTCCGATTCGATCCGCGGACGCAAAAGGCAGGATTCTTCATCGGCGACGAACCGTGGCAGTACTTTGAAGGGGCCGATCTGTCGAAGGCGCTTCACGGCGACCAAGGTGGCCTGCTGTGGCTGCTTCGTTGCCTGTTTCCGCATCTCGTGCTTCCGCGAACGGATGCCGCGTCGCCTGCGATTCAGGTGGCTCACGGCGTCTTGTCGCTCCCGCTATCCAACCACCGGGACATCAAGGCCGCCAGCGAGCCGTCGGCAAATAAGAATTCGACTGCCTCGGTGGCTTCGTCGGATGCGAATCGACGGTTAGGAGGAGGAGGAGGGGGACAGCTGAAGGGACAAGTGGACGTCGTTGGCGCCACCATCCGCACTCCCACCAACAGAAGCCCTCCCAACGCGCAGAGCACTGCAGAAAGTCACTCCAATCGTTTGTTGAGCACCTTTGTCGCGACCGGGGCCAACGCACCTCGCGCGCGATCGAACGTCATCCCGGCTGCGCCAGGCCCGCCATCCGTTATTGCCGGCGGCCTACCAACGGCGGTTGCGTTTGAGCAAAAGCTCAAGAATGCTCGCCGCACGTTCGTGTCCTTAAATTTCACGGAGTGTGGCTTTTCTTTGCTGACGAATCGGCTCTCCATGGTACCACCGACCGCCACCCAACTCGACGTGATCGTTAAGCGGGTCCTCTGCTTTCACATGTTCCGGGGGCAGCAGCTTCTTATGTGCTGTGCTAGCGATCGCACGTTGGTCGATCTTAAATCCAGGGGGCACGTCGCCACCGCGGGGCTGTATCGATCCGTACCGCGGCTCGTTAATGGCGAACCGGTGAAGTACGACACGGTCGCATTGCTGGAACTGGGCCACCTTCAGGGCCAGGAACGGTTTGATAGCTGCTACAAGGCACTCGAAAACTGTGCTCCCGATGGATTCGTCCTCCTTCCGTCGACGCAGGAAGCAAGGGAACTGGCCACGTTTCTCGGAGGACGGCTTCGATGTTGATCCCCCACCCCACCGAGGCGCATCCCTTCGTCGAACGTGTTGCAATCTAAATCGTATTCTGAAATTTGACGTCGCACCTTTCCTGTGTTGTGGTTGGCCCTTTCTCGTGCGTTTGGGTTTCGCTCCTCGGCAGGGTGGAATTCTTTTCAGCGCCGGTTGTAATTACAGCCCTCCACTCTGATTCAAAAGGGCACCCTCACATGCGGGTGGGGTGTGGCGTCGTGATTCTGCGGAGGCAAGAAGCTGCCCTAACTTCGACGGCGCCGACGTCAAGTGACTGTTCGGTCGCAGACGTTGAGGTTCTGCTGCTTCGACGCGTCAAGGACGGTGAATGGACACGGCCCGGCGGCGCCGTGGAGATCGGAGAAACGTTCCTGGAAGCCGTTCTACGAGAGGTGCGTGAAGAGGTTGGCGTCGACTTTGTACCCATCGCCACTTTGGGGGGTGAACCACCACGCCGCGTCCACGCACCGCTGGCGGATCTTGACGGCTCCCCGCCGCCCGTCAGGGTAGCGATGCGTTTGGTGCACGTTCAGGAGGGCACCTTGCTGAGAATACCTGGTTGGGTTGCGGCTGGCTTTGTCGCGTGGGTCAATAATTTTGCGGGGTCGTCGTCAGCAACCGCCCCTCGCGATCACACCAGCCGCACCGGGGTGGCTATCGCCGTGAGCCAGGAAACCAAAACCGGTGGTGGCGCAAGCGACCGGCAGTTGCATCCGCCATGCGCTCCGTCACGTTCAACGCCATCGTCGTCGCCGTGTCACCCCTTCCGCAACATGGAGCCCGACAAGCACGACGCCATTCAGTGGTGGCCGGTCGCCGACGTGCTGGGACGCCGATCCCTCTGCGGAGCAACGACGACGGGGACCCCGATGTTGGACGACACCTTTCACGTCAATGCCTTCACCATCGATACGCTTCGCCTTCTGTTCCAAGAAGAAGGCCCACGCGAGGGGGAGACGAAAGCGTTGCTGTGACGACAAGTGGCGGCAGCAGCGCTACGACAGGCGGTATCTGCTATGGCATGGGGTGCGTAGCCCCTTCTCCTCCAACAGCTCCCTAACTCGTGTACATACACTGCTAACTCTTCCCGCTCTTCCGGCGTTTTTTTGCACGCCAATGACACAGTACAGGCAACCGTTCGTAGGGCACAAGGAGAAGGGAAGGAGGAAAGGGTCCACACCACGCTATTCAATCGAACGTGCACACTGTTATTTGTCGTTTCTCCAACTCGCAGGCAGCGGGTCCTGGTTGAGTGTGTGTGCGTGTCATGACACTAGATTGGCGTGCCTTGGAGGCAGCGGCAGCCTTCGCCCCCGGCGACCGCACCATGCGACGCGCGTGCCGCTGCTGGAAGAGGGCGATAGAGCGGGCCACCCACCGGAGGCGAAAAGATGCGTCCAGGCGCGCGTTTGAGGCCGTCTTGCGCAGTGCAGCGGTGCTCCAAGTTGCCTTCGACGGCGACGTCGACTACCTGGAGCGACGCGCCTCGCAGGATCCGACGTGGGCGACAGCACGCTACCACGGTATCACGGCGGCACACATGGCGGCCCTGGGCGGCGAGCTAGGGACGCTTCGGTGCCTCGTTGGCAGCCTCGGGGCGAAGCGAGTGTTCGAGGGTGCGGACGAGTACGGGCGAACGCTGATGCACTTCGCGGCGCTGGGTGCAAATCCGGAGCTCATCCAGTACTGCATCACGGAGGGTCGATGCTCCGCGGACGCGACGACGTGGGGCTACCGGCGAGCTCCTCTTCCGCTTCCTGATCCATCAGGCGAAGGCGGCTTCTCGAACGGCAGCAGGTTCACCGTTGGTGACGCGACATACGGCAGACTCAGGATTGTTGTCTGGCTGGGTAGATCAGGAGAAATGAGTACCGTTCATCGACTCAGGACGATCGATGCTCCAGCGAGGGATGGTTACGCTCTCTTTGCGCCACACCGCCTCGCCGAAGAAGATGATCTATTCGAATGGTTTCGACCTCACCGCGAACTGGGGGAAATAGCAGTTCAAGCAACACCGCTCGAACTCAATCTCCGCGACCGAGTGACAGTGAAGGACTGTGCCGCCTTCGCCGGGGACGTTCGAAGTCTACGCCTCGTGATGTCATCCCCTGGCGAAGTCGTGGTCAGCGCCACGGTACAGCGCCGTTTGTTAGGCTACGCACGGCTCAGTCGCAGCGCCGACGTCGTTGAACTTTGTTCACGGCTGAATACCGCCGTCGAGCTTGAGGACTGGAAGGTGACGGCTCGCGGAGCGGCTGCGGTCGGTGACAGCGACACTCTCCGACTGTGCCTCGGCTACATCGAGGCGCTGCAGTATCGTGCGTTACTGCGCAAGTCTGAGCCGGTGCTCAACGATGGGTTTGCGTCTCGGTTATGCTACCCTGGAGGCAATGGGCGTTCGTCGCACCCCGCCGTGATCGGCATGTGTCAACGCTTTCTCGAGCGGTACAACTTGCTGCATCAGCGTCGAACCTCCTCGTTGCTTGTTCAACGCGTAGAAGCCGACGCGCACGCCGCCCGTCCGCCGAAATACGTCTTGCAGCAACAGCAGAGGCAACTAGCGGTTAATGGCAACCGAAGCCGCCGCCGATGAGCATGTCTGCGCGACACACACACACGCATTCTTCTCGATGTTTTTCCCCGCTCAGCAGCCACCGCGCCTCTGTGCGCGTAAACACTTTTCCCTCCTGTCGATCCGTCGCCTTTGACAAATGGCATGAACGACGGCTACACCTTGTCGGATGATGGCTGCTGCCCTTTCACTGTCGTGGAATTCAGTGTTGCCTCACCTGTTTCGATTTTTTGTTTTTGTTCCACCTGATACCACCTTCAACGGGCTTCTCAGCATTTTGCTCACGCCGTGTGTTTTCACAATGGTTTTGTTCCGCTTCCGCTGAATTTGATCTCGACGGTTTCTCCAAGTCGCAGACGCAAATTGGCAGTCTATTTTTTCGCCGCGTTGTGGGATATCCCTCTCTCTTTCTTTCGTTCCTTCAGGTATTCAAACAGCGTGTTGTTTTTGCAAGTTTACTTGTCGCCCATTCTTTTAGATGATACAGTGCGCGCACTGTAATGTATTTTTGCACAGGAGACAATGATCGTTCGCGGCAAGTTGTTCGCGGACAGCCCAGTCTTTGTGTTCCGTCCGGTTTCATTTTTACTCATTGTCGTCGCTGCTATTGCCTTGCAACTGTGCCGCCGAATCTATCCAAAAAGGGTTCCATCCCGCTGATACTGCCCGAGCCGACGCTGCGTTTGATGAAGTTTCGACATTCATTGGCGAGAGCCCATCCAATCCCTTCCCCTCCTCATCGCTTGAAGTGGATTGGTCGGATTCAGCCCCCCTTAACCAAAGTGTCCGCGTGAACGTTTCCGAATTGTGCTTGCAAGGCCTGTCCGCTGGGAGCACCACGATATGCCGAGTGACGATTCGTGACCAAGGCACACTGCACGTTCGAGTTGTTCCTCAACTGGACAGACGCCGCAGTGTTCGACAGCGTGATTATCCGCATTACCAACTTCAACTTCACCTCGAGTGATTCGCGGCAGAACATGGTGTTGACTACCACTGGCAACCGGAAAAGGCTAAGCGTGCTCAACATCATCGTTGTCGATTCTGTTATCGTCGCACCGCGGAGCGAAATCTTCTCTGCTGCCGGCCAGATCAGCGGAATACGCATGGCTATTGTCAACTCGATCATCACCGCTGCATCAACTGCCACTCTGTCAATTTCTCAGGATGTCTCATCCGTTCAGCTCATCGCACTTAACAGCGTTGTGGAAGTGTCTAGCTACTGTTGTTCCGTCGTCGCTGTTCGTTCACTCACGGACGTAGTCATCGCCACAAGGAATACATCTGTTGCGATGCAACGTTGTCCGTGTCGGGGAGTTTCCTTACATTTTCGGTGCACGACGTGACCGTAGCCTCCAACATCACGTTCCATCTCGACCGTTTAAGAATCGTGACGGACCCTTCCGTTCCAGCTGAGCGCCAAAATTTGATGGCAATTGGCAGTATTGCCAACGAGGTATACTTGGGGGGGGAGAAAATATCCTTGCACCTTGTTTTCAACAAAAATTAATGATTTTTTCAGATTTTGAACGAGCGAAAAAAGCCCGTCGC
>ERZ1292630.749-Hain-H41-02um-R3-749-length-33177-cov-7_pt1 | contig 11996 bp, 9 predicted proteins | sample MGYA00564408_ERZ1292630 | MGnify/ENA primary metagenome ERZ1292630 (study PRJEB36523, sample SAMEA6512641) | groundwater metagenome | collected 2019-01-08 | study: AquaDiva: Metagenomics assemblies of 32 groundwater samples | reverse complement strand
CCATCCCCATCATGCCCCGCGGCGTCGCTGACTTCGGCGGCCTCGAAGGGGAAGGTCAAATTCGCGGTGACAAGATTAACGCCCTCAACGCATCGCTTCGGCACGAGGAGGAAGTGCAGCGGCACATCGAAAGCAGCAACTTGGCCCCCCACGAAGTCGCGCTTTACATCCTGCAACATGGCAGTAGCGGTCAGAAAATATCCATGCTGGGTCATCTCAACCGCACGTTGAGAGACTGCTCCGCCACGCACACCACGCAGATCATCGGCGACCTCAACGAGGCCATGTGGACGCAGGACACCGAGCTTCAAGTTGCGGCTCCCGCGGCGCTGATCGGCATCTTGGGCATGCTAAACGAATCACAAATCGTGTTGCTCTTGACGGGCACCCGCACAATGCTCGAGGTCAAGACCGAGACCATCCGGAAGGAGTGGTCCGCGCTCGCCCTGGAAATTTGCGGCGCGCTGCCAGCGGCCGTGTTGACCCGGGAGATGATCCCGCTGGCGCTGAAAAAGACGGAGCATAGCGAACCCCACGACCAACGCGTATTTGGTTGCACGTTGATCGGTCGACTATGCCGAAAACTCGACGCCGAAACGATCTGCAACTCGATCTTACGCAAAGCCATGTTTCTGTGTCAGGACACGGACACCAACGTGAGAGTCACAATGTGCGCCCAGCTCAGCGAGGTGGCCCGTGCCATCGGATTGCAGCTGACAAAGGAGCGCATCACTAGAGAACTCTTCGAGCTCCTCGTCGACGAAGAGAAGCTCGTGTCGCGTGCGGCCTTCACGGCGCTGATCGACTTGGTAGAATTTTTTGACGCGCCGTATCGCCGCGAGCATTTCTATCCCATCATCAAGTCTTACATTAGCTCGCCACCCGAGGAAGTCCTATCACTCCTCACCGAGGAATTCGGTCGCTTCTTGTGGAAAATAAAATCCGACGTTCAGACGCAGGAGGACGTCACCCTCTTCGCCAACTTCTTCCGGCAGAGCGCTCAAAAGCCGGACCCTGATGTGCGCCGGATGTGCGCGTTTAACTTGCCGGCGGTCGTCGCGAGTCTTCCCGTCTCGGTCTATCCGACGATGCTTGCGCAGACCACGAGGTCCCTTGCCGTGGACAGTAGTAGCGCGGTGCGGCGCGCCATCGCCGCGGGCTTTCACGAGCTGTGCGCCTTGTTGGGCGACAAGGCGGCCTTCTTCCTGAAGGAGCCCTTCTTAGCGTTAGTGCAGGACCCCGCGTTGGACGTGCGCGGACACGTGATGCAGCACCTCACGACCATGCTGGACGTCTTTTCCGCGCAGCTCCGAGGCGACGATCGCGAGGCGTTTTTCGCGTCCGCGGCGCCACACATCGCTTCGTACGAGGCCATCGTGCGCAAGGACTGGCGCCGCGTTACGGTGCTCTTCAACAGCTTTTTGAGATTTCACGTCTACTTTCCGGCGGCGCTTCTGCATGATCGGTTCCTTCCCATCCTGTACCACCATCTAGTCTCGGGTTCGAGCGCGGTCAAAGACCAATGTGCGACGCTCGTGATCTTGTTCGCGCGCAGCATGTTGACCGGCAGTGGGGGTAGTGGGATGCTCACGGCCTCGTCGTCCATGACGATGAACGGAGGCGGAAGCGGGCGCATCGCGAGCTCGTCGGCGGTTTTGCCACCCAGCCCGCCGGCGTGCGGGCCGGCAGGCACCAGCGGCGGCTCCAGCTCGATCAATTTCGTCGTCGAGGCGTTTGGGAAAATTCTCTCCGAGTTCGGCAGGAGTCCGTCGTGCTTCAATCGTGCGACATTTACACTACTATTCAAACACGCGGCCGCCAAGTTTTCTCGACGCTTCGTTCGCGATCGGCTGCTCGAAGCTCTCATGGACCTCAGCAAGGATCCCGTCGCCAACGTGCGCATGCAACTCGCTCGCGTCCTGCCGGTCGCGCGGCGAGTGCTGAAAGCGCCGGTGGATCCTGAGCACGTCGCCATGTACAATGCGGCCCTCAAGCGCATGCAGTCGGACGCCGACCCTGACGTCATGATCGAACTGCGACAGGTCGCCCCGTTAATTGACGACCTGGAGCGGGAGTTCGCCCAGCAGGCCGCTCTCAGATCGACGAACTTGCCCGACGACCTTCTCGATCGGCAGTTAGACGAACAAGAAGGCCCGCTGCTCGAGCTGGCCAAAGAGCAAGAGAAAATAGAACGTCGCGCGAAGCTTCGAGAGCTGCTCCGGGCCGATACCAACCCCGCTGGAACAGCCGTCGGTGGAGCCGACGGTCCGGGAAAGCGACCGGCACCGAAACGCGGCGGCGCCGCCAAGACAGACGGTTACAACGTGCCCTCTGCCTCCGCAGCGGCCTCGTCAGCGGGAGTAGGTCCCACGGCGTCCCCGACCGTCGGCATTCCCCGAACTCGTGGAGCGTCTCAGTCTCACGGTCAGCCGTCTCCCGTCGCATCGGCCGGGAGGGGCACCACGTCGATGTCGTCCACCGTAACGGCAGGAAGCCGGGCAGGAGGATCGACCGTCCTACCTGCGATTGGCCGCGGCAACAGGTGAGGGGTCAGCTCAGGATTTCTTTCCGTCTCTCTTTGCCCAATCCCCGCAGTTTCCTCTCGGTCCTCCTTTTTCTCTCTACCCGCTCTCCACAGTTTTCGCCAGACGTTCCTCCAAAAAATGTGGCTGTTTCCTGTGCGTTTGTGGACTGGTTTCGGCACTGGTCGCACCGGATCGCTGAAGGGAACATCTGTGCCTCTTGTCGACTTTCCGTTTTCCCCGTCTCGTGTTTCTTTTTTTTGTTTCTCTCCCTCCCCCCGAATGTGTGAAACACTCTACGACTTTGTGTGTTCATCTCTCCACGGGAAGGTCACGTGTGGGATGCGGTTGTTGTTTTTTTTTTGCGAGGAAAAACGAGTCCCGCTGGCAAGCATCGTCGTCCTTCCGAGGTGCAACAGCTACATTTTATTCGCGCCGAACCAGACAGCTCGACCCGTCCGTTGTTTTTCTTGTCCTCTCGCGCGCCTTTCTGCAAAGCAATTTGTCCCCCCTACGCGCCGCTCTTCCCCTTTTTTCTCACAGTTTTCGAAGGCGCTTCCTCGTCCGCAGCAGCTCAAAGAACACACTACCAACTCTCCGCCTCGCTATGTTCGCATCGTTGTTTGGTTGTTGCTTCCCCTCGCCCCTTCACCACCGTCATCCCCTTCCTCCAAGACTACGAAAACGTCACCGTCCACGTGCTGAAGAAATGGCCACCATGTTCAAGGAGGTCGAGTCGGACGGCACTCGAGCCGTCAATATCGACGCGCTGAAGTCCGAGGTCCGCGCGGCGCTCATCAACCAGAAGGTCAACGCGTGCCCGATCACCATGCGGCATGCGTGGCACATGGGGGGGACGTACGACAAAAACAGCCGTACCGGCGGCACGGACGGCGCGACGATCCGTTTCGCCCCTGAAAAGACAGACGGTGCCAACGCCGGTTTACACATTATTCGCGATTTGCTAGAGCCCGTGAAACGGAACCACCCTGAGATATCGTACGCGGATTTGTACGTCATTGCGTCTGGGATGGCCATCGAGTTCTGCGGCGGACCAGCCATTCCTTTCAGTCTTGGCCGCAAGGACGAGTCGGACGGACGAAAATGCCCGGAAAATGGCCGCCTCCCTGACGCTCTGCAAGGCGCCGATCACCTCCGTGACGTGTTCGGCCGCATGGGCTTCAACGATCAGGAAATCGTGGCCCTGAGCGGCGGGCACACCCTTGGGTCCGCACACCGAGTGCGGTCGGGATTCGATGGTCAGTGGACCTCATCGCCACTCAAGTTCGACAATGAGTACTTTGTCAACCTCGTGAGCCGCAAGTGGACGCCGCGCAAGTGGGATGGCCCGAAGCAGTACGTGGACGAGACCGGCACACTGATGATGCTGGAGACCGACATCGCGCTACTTCACGACGGGGCGTTCCGAATCTGGGTGGACTTGTACGCTCGCGACGCCCACCGCTTTTTCGTCGACTTTTCGGCCTCCTATGGCAAGTTGATGGCCCTCGGCTGCCCCGCTCACGTTCAGCCAGGGGCCAAGAAGGAAGGCAGCAAGTCCATGAAGGAGGAGGCCAATCGCATGTTCCGCCACCACGCGATGCACGGCTTCGTGCCCCCGGCCAAGGCGCTCGCCAAATCGAACACGGTCGACGTACATGCCGTCGATCCCGCATCGGGTCGGTCGGCTCTGCACTTTGCCTCCTTCTGGGGCCATGTCGGCATGGTGAAGTACCTCGTGACGGACTTACGCCTCTTCGTAAATCAAGTCGATTTCAACGGTGACACGCCGCTGCACGACGCGGCCGCGCATGGCCACGACGGCGTGGCGAAGGTACTCGTGGAGGCGGGTGCGAAGACAACGGTGCTCAACCGGCAGGGAAAAGACGCGGCGACGGTCGCGAGCGAAGCAGGATACAAGTCGGTCGCAAGTATCATCGGCAGCGCCAAGCGCACAAGCAAATTGTAAAAAAGAAAGAGAACAAACAAACAGCGGAACAATTTTTTCTATCGGGAGGGGAAGCATACACCGGATCCTCTCCTTTCTTTTTTCCGGTGTCTGTTCCTCTGTATGGCCAAAGGGCGGCGCGATCGACGTTTATTATTTCCTTGGCTTTCTCACAAAAAACAGAAACCGCTTTGAAGGGGGGGGGGAAACGGTGCCCTATGTTTGAGCGGCGGTGAGAAAGGATGCAAGCTGTTTTATAAACCTCCTCCCGTTCGATTTTTTTTTTGAATTCGCATAGGAACTTACTCCCAACGGCACACCAAGAAACAACGCCAATGTCTCACGGTGTCATGACTCAACAGTCGTACGGCAAGTCCCGCGTCCGCATCACCAAACTCACGCGCACCAAGGAGCGCCACTTCGTCAAGCAACTGACCGTGCACACCGAGCTTGAAGGCGACTTCGAGGCATCCTACAGTCACGGCGACAACACGAAAGTCATTGCCACCGACACCCAAAAAAACATCATCTACGCATTGGGCTCCGACCACCCGATCCACGATATCGAGACGTTTGCGATTTTCGTCGCGAATCGTTTTTTGCAACAGTACGATCAAGTCACCGCGGTGAATTTGACCATCGAACAAGACCTCTGGGATCGGGTTGCTGGACCAAAAGGTGGTCCGCATCCCACCGCGTTCGCGAACCGTGGGGACGAAAAGCGCGTCTGCTTCGTGCGCGCCGTTCGCGATAAGCCAGTGCACCTGGAAGGAGGCATCCGCGGACTAAGTGTGTTTCGAAGCGCGAACTCGCAATGGGCCAAGTTCGCTGCCGATGAGTTCCGCACGCTGCCAGACGTCTTGGACCGCATCTTTGCCACGGTGGTCGAGGCCCGCTGGACCGTGTCCGTGAACGCGTCCGACTTCGACGCCGTCTACGAACGTGCTCGCGGGGCACTCATCAACGTGTTCGCGAATCACGTCAGTCTCGGCGTGCAGGCGACGCAGTACGCCATTTGCGATCAGATCTTGAAGGTCTGTCCTGAAATTGCGGAGGTGCGACTGGCGCTTCCGAACAAGCACCACATCCCGTTCGACCTCAAGCCCCTTGGAGGGCGGGCCAACACGAACACGATCTTCGTTCCGCAAGATGAGCCTCACGGCTTGATCAAGATGACCATGACGAGGAAGTCCCGCGAGAGCAAGCTATGAAGCGGCTCTAAACCACCCCTGTACACCCCCTGTTTTTGCCGCTTTTGCTTTTGCTGAGGTGGTGTAAAACCGTGTGTGTTTTCTTCTTCTTTTTTTCCTTTTTTTGTTGTTGATCTTGTCATTTCCTTACGCACCCTTTCCCTTCACCCTTTCTCTTCTCGTGGACCCTGCGTCGCACTCACACAAATGACGTCGCCACCTCTGCCGCCCCCCGCAATATCGATTCTTTCAACGACGCCGCTTCATGCAACGCACAAGGATGTCGGATCGCTTCCCTTCCCTCAGCATCGCGTGATGTTTGGCGATCATTGTAACTTTCAATCTGTGCCGATATCCCAGTCATAATCGCCCCCCCCTATCCCTCAGAAAGTGCGCGCACAACGGACCACTCACCGACGCTGATGAGGTCCGCCCCTACGAAATTTGCATGACATCGACGCATCGGTCCTTTCCAGATAGCTTGCGGAAGAAATGTCTGTCATCGTGGCGATTGACGCGGCCATCTCGGGTTACAATAGCACCGGTCGTGTGGCAGCGGCTGTCTTGCTCGCCGACGGCGACGTCTTCGCGTCCGCGCATGACGTTCTCCGGGGTGGCGTCATGTCGTCGGTGGATTGCAGCGGTATTTCATTCCTCACGTCGCTGGGAAATGCCTTTTGCCTACGCTGCGAGGCTCTTTCGACCATCGATCTCGCGCACATGACTCATCTCACCTACGTAGGCCACTCGTTTCTTAGTGGTTGTACCCAGCTGACTGCGTTGGATCTCCCGGATTCCATCCTGCGTCTCGGTGATGGGTTTCTCAAGGGCTGCACGAGCTTGCCGACGATGGACTTGGGCCCGTTGTCGAGCGTCACCGAGATGGGCAACGAATTTCTCGCGTACTGTTCGAGTCTCTCGACGCTGTCGTTGACGCCCTTGACACGACTTACCTCGGTCGGTGCGTCCTTCTTGTACGGTTGCAGCGGACTGTTGTCGTTGGACCACGCTGGCGCGGCGGTCCGGTTCAACATCGGCAAAACCTTCCTCGGCTGTTGCCGTGGTCTCGCCACGGTGGATTTGACCCCCCTGTCTCGCGCCACCGTCGTGAGTGATTTCTTTCTGGCGGGCTGCCCGACTCTCGTGGCGGTCGATTTGAGCCCTTTGAGTCGCTGTACTGCGGTCGGGAACTTATTCCTCAGCGGGTGCAGTGGGCTGACGACGCTGACATTGTGCGCCTTCTCGAACGTCACCCGACTGGGTCACTTGTTCTTGTCCTACTGCGTCGGTTTGTCGTCGCTGGACCTTGCGCCGCTCGGACGTGTCACGCGGTTGGGTAACATGTTTTTGACAGGATGCACCCGCCTCCAAACGTTGAACTTCACCGCTCTATCGCAACTAGAGTGCCTTGGCAGTTCGTTTCTGAGTCATTGCACGTCTCTATCTGAATTGAACCTTCGGTCACTGCACAACGTGACTGTCATTCGCGATTCGTTTCTGTGCGGCTGCACGGGTCTCGCAGCGCTGCAACTGCCGCCGCAAATTTCTAGCGTGGGCCATCAGTTTCTCGCTCGGTGCAAGAAGCTTTCAATCATCGACCTGTCGGCGTTGGGGTGCTGTGGATACATCGGGAATCTGTTTTTGACTGAGTGCTCACCCCGGGGAGTCGCTCTCGCCGTGATGCTCCTGCCTCCCGCCCCCGGATCCATCTCGCAGAGCGCAGTAGTCGCAGAAACGACGTTATCTCAGGGTCCCGCATCCCAAATTTCAACTCCTCGTCGAGTTCCTGCGCCGTTGGGCTCCGCTCAGCGTCGGGACACAAGCGGACCACGTTCGAGTGTAACACGACACAGTCAGCGCTCCTGCAAGCCGGCTCCATCTACCAATCGAACTCCCTCGGACAAGCGGTCAAAGTAACGCTGGATGAGGCGCCGCGGAGGGTCGTGGGAAAACCGTGGTGCCATCGGCCCGTGACGTGAGATGGATCACTGCTGGACGTCTGCCCCATTTCGTGTGTTAACGGCACGTGCAAAGCGAAAGTTGTCGTTATCTCCGTCTCACATGGTCCGTCGCCGGACGGTCGGTCACATCGTCGCCGCTTGTTCGATTCCGCCCACGAACTCGTGCTTCGACGTGCCGGGATCCCAGTGCCCGCAACGCAATCCCAGTGCGGCGCAATCACCGACTTCCACTCGCGGGTGCACTTTCCGTGACTCTTAAGATCAGCAATCCAGCCGTCGGGCAGTAGTATCACCGAAACGACGCAATCGTCTCGAAGTCCGCCGCTCGCCGTTAATCTCACGTTCGCCATACCGCGCCGTACACGCGCCTGATTCCCCTAATGTTTCTTTGGAAGAATCGGTGGAAGCTGCGCACCACGTTGTTCGCGGTTTGCATCGGGATGATTTGATGTCTATTTTGGAGCCCTCAATCCGAACCGTCGGCGCCAAAGACGATCACGCAAGAGTCATTACTCTTTGATGACGTAATCACAGGACGATCGCTCGTGTGACGTCGCTGAAAATCGATGCGGTGCGTCGACGCCAAAAGGGACGGCGGAGGCCGCGACGGTGGCCACGACGGTGGCCACGACGCTGCCGGCGACCACATCGAACGCGACGTGCGTCAGCGGCAGCAAAATGCCCCCCTCCCACTGCAAACGACGGGGTGCAGGTCAACAACGCGGCGCGCCGAGGGAGGCGGCAAGCAAGCAAGGGAGCGCGTCCCCGGGGGGAACTGGAACGGTGCTCGCTGATCCTCATGTACGAGGGCGGCCGTCCATCGGCGTGTGCCAACGCCCGCCGCACATTCATCTCTCCATCATGTGCCTCCCCAAGGGTAAGTGGACAGCAACACGTCATTTTCTTGTCCCACTCCTCCTGAACTAATGTCGGTGTCGGCGGTCGGTCCCTACGTCGCAGGTGCAGGAGCCTTGCCTGTCGCTACGTCTGCGGCTGACTCGGCGGCCCACGATTCATCCCTCGCCACGCCCCCCAAGGTCAAGCGCATTCGCGACGCAACGAGCGCCGCCGCTAGCGGGCCTCGTCGACGAGGCGTATCACAATCACACAGCGAGGGAGATTCCGCCAGTGATCTGGAGGACGCTGGCGATCGCGAGAAGGAAGAAGGCGTGGCGCATGTCGCGACCGACGACGGCCATCTCTTGGAAGCATCCGTCGGGGAAATCGCGAAGTACTGGGGGCCCGACGAACGGGCGACCGCGGATGCTGCGGCGGCTGAGGTGGGCGGCGGCGACGAGAGTGATGTCGCTGCCGTCGAGCACGTGCTCGCGAAGCACTGCACGAAGCCGTACGACACGAATCACCTGCGTGCCGCCGCAAAGTTTATCATCGACAAAAATCTGCTGATTGAGTCTCCCGAAAACCTTCGTGGGAGGATCGTTTGCTGGATACATGAGACGTGCATCCCCGAAGAAAGCGGGCTGCGCCACGCCTTCCTCGTGTACGGCACAGCTGGCATCGTCTTGTACCGCCGCCTGGCGAAGGACCTCCGCGACAGTGGACGGTCGCTGGAGAAGGAAGCAACAGACGAAAAGCACCGCTTCTGCAAAGTGAAGGTGTTTTGGCATTTGTTGTCGTCCGCCTCGTTGCCCAACAGGCACATTGGGGAGCACGTGGTCCAACGCAAAATCGTGACGGATGTCCAAGCTACGTTGCGCGGCTTCAACGGCTTGCCCATCATCGCGGGCGAGAGCGGCTCGGGGAAAACGGTCGCGGGGATTCTCAGCGGCGACTACGTGCATCAAGGTGGTCAATCAAAGTGTATTGTGATCTACACGAAGGGGAGCTGCCTGCCGGCCAACGACTGCACGTTTCGACTGAACCGTCGCGCGGCACGCCCCTCGCCTTCCCCCGCCGACGGTGCGACCACGCGTCACGGTGACGAAATGTTCCTCCGCCACCAACGTGTGACGCACGCGTTGCTCCGCGCCGTGAGGTTCGCGTTGCCAAGCAACGACTGGCCCACCAAGCAGTGTGACACCAACGTCACGGTCGTTGTGGACGAACTCGGGTTCCACCCCCTGTTCCTGCGCGGCATGTGCGCGGGCTGGTCCGCGTTGTGTGCACACCTTAGAGACCTGCTGCGCGTGCGCAGCGTGCGGCTCGTGGCCGTGGGCACTGGCACCGAGGTAGTGGCCGTCGACGTGGGATCGGATCCGTCGACATGCCGCGTCTTCACCGCCGTGGAAGGCGACGTCTGGCCGAAGCTTGCTGAACACCACAACGTCAGTCCGGAGTTCTTGGAGGTGCTGGCAAGCGGAGACGCCGACGCGGCAATGCTGCGCGACGTCGTGAATAATGCGCGAGCGGCCGCGCTGCTGCTGCAGCACGTTTCCGAGGTCACGGCGCGCTTTCAACTCGCTGCATACGGCAGCACTGACCCTCCCAAAGACAAGGATGCCGGCATCGCTCCGGTGGCCAGACGGGTGTTCGCCAGCCACGTACGAGGACTTCTGTTGTCCGTGGTGCTCGCCTTTAAGGCTCTCAACAGTCTTTGCGCATTGAGCCACGAGGACAGTGCCCACACCGCGCTGAGCGCCATCGGGCTGGTCATGAGCCGCACTCACGAGCCGCTCAGCAATCGCGACCGGCTGCTGCTGGCCAAGTACGGTGTAATCACGGACCTTGCGGTCTGTCAGCTGGAAGAAAAAGGCGTCCCTGACGACCATCTGTTCCTGGACCAACGTATCACCGTGGGTAGCGTCGTGTACCGGCTCATGGCCCCCAAGAAAGGCCGGTACCGCATGTCGGCTGCACAAATCGCCTTCGCGCGACTGCGGTACGGTCTTGGGGCGCGGCCGCCCACCGGCGAAGGGTTTGAAACGCTCATTGAGGATTATGTGATCATGACGCTCTACGCGGCGCTGTCGCGGCGCTATTCGGCCGACACGTCTCTCGGCTTGCCCGCCCCGGACGCCTCCTGGCCGCAGGGGTGGAAATCGATCGACGCTCTGATCAAAATCATTCGCGACGTCGCGCAGCGGATTCGAATCAACGGGATCGCGCAATTGGACGCGTACTTCAAGCTGCAGCCGGACAAGCCCGATGCAAAAAACAAAATCGTCGACTCGAGGAAATTCAAGGCGTGGTCAAGCTCCGCTAAAGGTCATATCGACGATGGTCGAGCCGTCGTGATGCTCAACGGGGCGCATGCGACGTACTTCGACGCGGCACTGCTGGCAGCGAGCCACCTGTGCTCGATACGCATCAAAATGTGCGACAATAGCACGCTGCAGGCGCACGAGACCTCGGAGGAGCTGAACAAGATGGGCGCACGCGACGCGTTGGTCGTCCGTGGCCACCTCGCCAACCAGGTAGAACCGCGCGATGTGGCCACCGTCTTTGGCTCGTCCGCGAGCTCATACGTGAACTCGCAAGGCGACATCGTTCATCCCGCAGATTTGCTCGCAGGTTTGCAACAGGATCAGGTCCCCGCAGCACAAGAAAGTGATTGCCCGTTGACCGCCGAGTTGTTGAAACTGGTGTCCGTCGGCGCACCGGTCGTGCACCACCGCATCATTATCGTTGCCGGAGAGGCTCCCGCGCCGCTAACCGTCCCCACGGATCCCACGGCAACGTGCATCTTCATCCCCACGAGGCACTTTACGCAGGCTCTTTACCCGCTTGTGATTCCCGAGTCGCCGGGGAACACCGCGGCGCCGATTGACTGCGGTTTGTTCATCGATCCAGCTTCGCCGACCTTGTGAGGAGTTCATACGGGATCGCGTCCCAGATTGTTGGCACAGCAGAAGGTACCGCGTTGCAGAATGTTGGGGTGCAGCGCTTTGAAAGTGTTTACTAACAATCTACCATACAATAAATGGGGCCACGCTTAAAATGACGGTGCGGGAAAAAAGTAGGATTACATATACCGTGCCCTAAACAAAAGGATTGGATGCCAATTTTGCGTCGCAGCCTGAATTTTTTTCCGAGAATATGTCTTTGCGGCCCCCCAAAATGGAGGCCGCCGCTTGTTGATCGATGCAGACGACGGCGACGTTTGCTGTTTCGACGAAACACGCGACGTCGCCGTCCCTCCAAACGTGGTGGTGGTGTTTTGGTTCACGCCAAAACCGACGCTTGACGATGTGTGCGAGGAGGCGCCACGAAGCTCCACCGGGCGGTTGTGCTATGTCCAACGCAAAGCCGTACCCGGCAATCTTTTCACAGCAGTCGGGAATGTGTCACATGACCTTTTTTTGTTTCCGGCGGACGATCCCTCACCTCGTCCTGGAGGTGGTGGGGCCCTATTGCGAAATGGTTGGCTCCCGTTTTCCATGGTGTGTGTGACTTGCACTTTGTTAAGGGGGGGGGA
>ERZ1292630.3084-Hain-H41-02um-R3-3084-length-14945-cov-18_pt2 | contig 11996 bp, 13 predicted proteins | sample MGYA00564408_ERZ1292630 | MGnify/ENA primary metagenome ERZ1292630 (study PRJEB36523, sample SAMEA6512641) | groundwater metagenome | collected 2019-01-08 | study: AquaDiva: Metagenomics assemblies of 32 groundwater samples | reverse complement strand
ACATCCAGATCCAGGTCGGAGTGGTGCATCATATGAAACCGCCAGAGGATTGGGACAAAATGGAACACCTGGTGCTGCCAGTAAATAATAAAATCCAGCGCCACGACAGCCAGTCCGAGTTCGAGCCACACCGGCCCGTCTATCCAGTTCAACAGCCCCCAGCCACGATCCTGAACCATCGCCGCCACCGCGACAACACCTCCCATAAAAAACAAGCGAGCAATGACCGTATTCAAGATCACAATCGTGAGATTACCACCCCAGCGGCAGAGCTTCGAGGCAGTCAACATCCGGCGTGGCGCCAGCAATTCCCACGCCGCCATCACACCTAGCACGGACAGGTATGAGCCCACTCGGATCAGATCTTCAGACGCCATGTCTCCTCCCTCCCCAAAGGCCTGAGCCCCCTACACAACGTAAGAGACAACGCATATGGAATGGATTCAAGCTGGATAACAGGAGACCCGATAGGCATTTATTTGCAGCTATCTGAGCAAATCAAGGGTTTCTGGAGCTCTTTTCTTTTACCAGCTTAGATCGGGCCTTGGCACAGTCGTTAATTTCGGCTCTTCCACATATCGGGCTCTCGATGCAGGTGCAACACTGCCAGCACGTTAATGCCCTCTGACTCTGCGAGGAAATACACACCTTACGGGAAGTGACGGAGGAGAGCACGGTGGACGTTGCCGTCCACGCAAGAGAATTGTCGAGGATTGTCTACGATGCGACGGAACGCTACGTCGAGTTCATCGAGAAACCGCAAACCCAAGCCGGACTGCTGGTCTTCGTACCACACAGCGGCAGTATGGATGTCGAGGTCAGACTGAGGTTGGACGACAAGCCGCCGTGCCATTCGTCAGATCAACGATCTCGCAACTTGCGCTCGATGTCGGTGCGGACGTCTGTCCAGAGTCGGCCATCGCTGGGGCTCGCATGGTACGCCGCCAAGCGCTCGCGAATGATTTCCCGGTGCCACTCAGGCACAGGAACTTGCTCAGACGTTTCCGCGATCCGGTCCCAGAGAGATTGCACAAAATCAATCTGTTCGTCGATCGAGAGATCGTCAAACCCTGGAGGAGAAGGAGGGCCTATCTTGGACATGGAGAGAACTCCTACGATCAAGGGTATATCGTAAACTGACGGTCAAGAAAAGCAGACAAGTACGCCCCAATACTGGCAATCAATGGTTCCTTGAGACTTTTTCAGTTTCATTTTTTCCATGGCACCATAAACGGGTATAGAGGTTACTGCGCTTTGCCAACGACTTCTCCGGGTGTCCATCCGATCATAGTCCCGCCTCCTGAATCGGGTGCGTACGTGATACGGTAGCGGACCAGTGTGCCACAACGGTTCAAGATCCAGTGCTCTACTGCCCCTTGGGGATTCCCTGCTACGACTTCTCGATTTACGACCTTGCGCGCCTTACAGTCTTTGTCATCAGCCCGATCCATTGCCATCAACGTGGAAAGCGTATCCCGTTCTAACATCGGGCTAGCCGTTGTCTTCCCCGGAAGAGATGTACTCACAAGGCCCGCGCACCCGCAAAGAAGAAAAAAAGCCATGACGACGATCATCGTGGGATTGAGGCGTAATGTTTTCATGTGTTACCCCCCTGAATCATAACGGCTTGCCAATCAGCGGCGGCGCAATACGCCGTTCGTTGTATCGGCAGGTTAGACGGCGTTGCTACTCCTTCAAAGCTGCGGAAACCGACTCTTTCTCCGAACCAGAAACCACGCGCCAGAGATCGCGACGACTCCAATCCCGTAAACGAAGGGAACGGCGTTGTAGAACGCAGTAGAACCATACTCGGTGAGCATTTCCACGACGAACAGCAGGCTCATTCCGGAGAGAATCACGAGGGACCAATCTTCCCAAATTCGTATGCTCAGTACGATACCCACAACCATTGCTACCAATGAGGCGATGGCAAGAGGAATGGCCACTAGGAAACCGAGACCTGCAGCACTGTTGTCGTCCATCGGGATCGCACCTATCGTGCTAATGATCAGTGCTGTCAATCCGCACAACAAGAAGCAACCATATGCTGGATCATATTCGAGCCGCTCTTTTTTCATCGAGCCGCCCCTTTGACAACTTCGTCCGTCCAACTATTGAATATATTGACCTGCATAGTACGCCCGGACAGACCGAAAACCTGAGCGTGATTCTTGCGCGTGTTCAATCACTTGTCAACGCTCCGTCCGAAGTCACTTGTTTTCTACCCTGGGAAGGGCACCCATGTTGGTCTACGTGCGGCCGTCGAACGAGGCCCTTCTCAGGGCGCGCGTTCCGGGAGCACAAGACCAACGTGGGTGCCCTTCCCATCCTTTTCATCATGCGCGTCCTGCGAGCAAGAAGGACGGTCTGGCTGTTCCCGTCCGTCGCTGAAACGACAACGGCGAGGCTTGGAATCACCCAGCCTCGCCGTACACTCGACGCCAGCCCGAAAGCTGACGCTGTTGTTCTAACTATGAATGGAGAGAGATATCGACGTATGACTCACGGCCTGATACGCAAAGGCAACACTGCTGCTCGTGGTCGCCGGTGTCTGCACCTCGTTTGCAGGCTGATTATGATCGTGATCGTGCTCCCGCTCGCCTCGCAATTCCTTCCCCCAATCCTCGCGGAGCCTCTGGAGGAATTCCGGAAGATACTTCTGAACCTTACGTGATTCCACATTGGTCTCCTGCAAGGCGTCCAAGATCTGCTGAGCCAACGACCTTGGCTGCTGCGTCTGTTGAGCAGGGGCACTGAGGTGCCTAATGTCGGTTGTATTCGCAACCGGCACAGCGGTCGATGGCGGGGTGGGCGCCGTGGTACCGGTGGACGGTTGCGGGATCGCCGCAGCCGTCGCAGGCGCCCCACCCGGGGTAGTTGGGTTAGACGTAACATTAGGTATTTGCGATTGCTGGCCAGCCGGCAGCGTTGGCTGACCGGTCACCTCCGAAACAACCCGCGCGGCGAGGGCCGTTACAGACCGCTCCACATCCACATTGAGATCCAAACCTGAGAGAGAGGACAGTCGTCCAAACCGCTCAACCAGCTTCTCCGTCTTGGCGAGGGCCGCCTCATCCTGCCCGTTCAAGTATTTCTCAAAGATGTTGGCGACCCTTCTGAACAACTTCGTCAGATCCTTGACCTCTTGTTCGTTCAAATCGCCTTCGACTGTCACGCCAAACTCTTGCTTCAGCGAATACTCGGCATACTTCGCTTCAACATTCGTCGTCGTACCGCCGCCTTCGACTTGGGACTTGTAACTCACTGCGCGAAAGTCGGATTCAAGATTTGCCGAGAGGGTGATTTTGTCGCCATCCGCCGTCGTAACACTCAAGCGGCCGGAGAAGTCGTTGGAAATCGCGACCCCGCTGACCTTGGTATCCAATCGCTGAGGCGCTGTGCCATTTGCAGAAGGGAGATTGAAAAACTGCGTGGGATCGACTTGGGTCAGAGCTTGGACGGACATACGACTTCTCCTCGATTAAAAGACTCGGTGCAACGTACCGCGTAGCTCTCCTATCGGCACGGATCTGGCTGAACTTTAGTGGGCTTGTGGTATAGTGGAGGCGATCAACCATGAAGGGAACCCTTCCCTTCCACACCGAGGAGGTAGATAAATGAAACAGGTCGCTATGTGGGCCATAGTACCGATGCTCATGTTGTTGGCATCAGGCTGCACGCTCAAGGGCACAGTGAAACAGATCACGGACACCACCTCCAACGTCACAGGCACGACCTCCGGTCGCACCTGGTTCACCGAGGAAGGCATCGTGAAGCCCGACTTCAAGGTGACGGCCTTCGTCGCGCTGAATGCAGAGAATCTCCGACATGACATGGCCAGCGGGCAAGGGGAATATCTCTCCTCTGTCGGCAATTTGCTAAACGTGCCGGCGGATCGGAAAGCCGAGTTCTTCACCGTGATCCAAGCACGCTACCCGGCGTTCGCCGCAATGGACTTTACGGCGCCAGAACAAGTCGTTGCAGCTTTGCGCGATGTGTCCACTCCCTTAGCATCAGCACAGTAGTACCTATCTCGAACGAGCCACAGCGGGGAGGCTGCCATCAAGGTCGGCTTCCCCGCTGTGTGATTTCTGCCCGATCACAGACCGCACCACTACTCCATCGCGGAACAGGAGAAAGTTCGTCGAAAGGGCCGGCACGCGCGGACCAGGCAAGATAACTCCGGCGAGATTCAACGGATCGCTGGCAGATAATTTAATGTCATGCGAGGCAGCGCTAGACTCGTTCTGCTTTCTCATCGCCCGCAACGATTCGACCGCTTCCGGCAGCGCGAACTGTTCCCCGGTAAAACCATTCACGAACCTCCCCCCACGAATCTCGCCTTGCAGTTCCATCCGGCGGCGCGGCAATCAGGACATCAGCCCCCGATTGAATGGCTTGCCAAGCCTGCACCTGGACATCGGTGGGGGTCCCGACATTCGAGCGGAACCACTCGGCAATGACCGGATGAAAGATAGAGAGCGGCATGGCGCCCCGCACGTTACCACAGGCAAGGCAAGACCATCAGTCGGTCAGAATCGTCCGACGGTGGTGATCGCGGATGGGCTGAGGCCTGCGGAAAAAGGAGAGCCCGCGACAGAGAGCGGGCCAAGTGCGCCGCTGGTTTGATTAATGGCGAAGGCAGTCACGGTTCCGGATGCATTGGCGACGTAGGCAAACTGTCCGGATAGTTCCACGGTGATTGATTGAGGAGACGTGGCAAGAGTTAGGGCAAAGGGAGAGCCCGCGACAGAGAGCGGGCCAAGTGCGCCGCTGGTTTGATTGATGGCGAAAGCCGACACATTATTAGAGGTCTCGTTGGCAACGTAAAGGAACTGGCCGAGAGGATCGACAGACAACGAAATTGGATCAACTCCTGGTGTAACGGAAAGGGGCGAGCCAATCCCTGTCAACGAGCCATCAGCGGACGCAATGCGGTAGGCGGATACAGTATCGTCACCGTTATTCGCCACGTAAAGATACCGGCCAGTCGGGTCGACCGTGACTGCCCGCGGACCGGTCCCCGCCCCAGTGGGAAAAGGCGATCCGGGCACAGCAGTGAGACTCCCGGTCACGGAATCGATCAAAAACGCCGACACATTGTTGCTGACCTGGTTCGCAACATACAAATATTGTCCCGATGGATCGACCGTAACCCCACGAGGCCCGGTCCCAGTGGAAACAGGCGACCCTACAGCGGCGAGGCTCCCATTCCCGGAATCGATCGAAAACGCCGACACATTGTTGCTGCTCTGGTTCGCAACATACAAATACCGCCCTGAGGGATCGACTGCCACAGATTGTGGATTCGTGCTTGGTGCGGCTGGGCCAGCATGCTCCAGAAGTACGCCGCTGGTTTGATTGATGGAGAACCCCGACACATTGCCCGTAATCGAAGCTCCATTGGCAAGGTACAGGAACTTGGCAAGAGGATCTGCAGTCAATGCAACCGGACCAGTACCGAGCGTGACAGGAAAGGGTGAACCGACAGTGGGGGTCAAGAATCCGGTAGCCGGAGTAATTCCAAAGGCCGACACAGTATTATCTACTCCATTCGCAACATAGGCGAAGGTGGGCGTAGGAGTGACAGCGGCAGTTCCACTGACAAATGCCACGGCTGCAGGGTCGCCCCTCATGGCTCTCGTTATAGTCGGCGTGAGTGTGCCTGCCACGAGGTCAATGGAGAAAATGGATGCTAGATCCGACGTGCTGTCCGTCGCGTACAACAATCTTCCTGCAGGATCGATCCGGATAAATTCAGGATTGGCCACTGTCGTAGTCGTGCCACCACCCACGTTCAACAACGCACCGGTCACTGGATCTATGGGAATCCAGCTGATGTTTGTTGTGCCACCGGAATTGGCGACATAGAGAAACTGTCCTCCGGGACCAACCGCGACACTGGAAGGCGCCGTGCCGACGGGAAATGGGCTGCCACTGATCGGCGTCAGATCACCGGTTATTGGACTCACCTGAAAAGCCGAGATACTGTTGGCTCCTTTGTTAGCCACATAAACAACCGTCCCGGTCTCGTTCAAGGCGAGGGACTGTGGGTCGATTCCAACCAGGAAGGGAGATCCAACTGGGCTCAGAGATCCCGTCGACTGAATAAATACAGACAAATTCCCTGGGGTTTTACTGGTCACGAAGAGTAGGTTACTGGACGGATGAACTGCTATAGCAGTGGGAACAGTTGCCGGTGCCAGTGGAAAAAGAGAGTTGAAAGTTGCTCCCAATATACCAGTAGCCTGGTCAATGGAGAGGACCGAGACGTTATTTGAAGTTTGATTTGCGACGAAGAGAAATTGGCCGTCGGGTGACACAGCGACTGCGGTTGGGCCGGTTGCGCCAGTGAGGAGAAAGGGAGAACCAGTCACGGTGGTTGCCAGTCCGGTTGACGACAGGGCATGGGCTGAAACGTTGTTGGATAATCCGTTGACCGTATAAAAAAATCTCCCGGATGGATGCACTGCAACAGCTCGGGGCTCATCACCGGAAACGACATACCCACGGGGCCTGAGCCGGCCGTTCGCATTATCGACCAAAAAGATGGACACGGTATCGTCCGCCCGATTCGGAACTAACGCGACCCTGGTAAACGATCCACTCGCGGTTTCACCCTCCCCGCCACCGCCGCCGGGGCAGCCTACGAGTCCGAATCCGAGGGCAATGATCGACAATAGAGACGCAATGGATTTCATACGGGGCAGTCTCCTACGAATTCCTCTATGACGCAACAGTTGTGCCATATTGTGCAACTGTGAAAAGATGCACTTGCCTACAAATAGGGAGGGTATCGAGTGACACGATCGCTCATTGTGTTGGGATCTGGCTACACAGGGTTGGTGTTGCACAGAATGGGTGCCTCGCGGGGGCGGACTATCTATGCCACCAGCAGAACCCCCCTGAACAATCTTGCCGGTATCCCATCGGAACAGCGTCTGCAATTCGATTTGGAGCAGCCCTCAACCTGGGAGAACATTCCTGCTGGCGCCGATCTCATCTGGTGTTTTCCCGCCACGCCGCTCGAACAGGTGCAGGCCTTCGCACTTACGCTCGACGCACCGGCTCGCCGCATGGTCGTCTTAGGAAGCACCTCCGCCTACGAGGCATCCGATCATTCGACCGAATATCCTCCGCCCTGGATTGATGAATCAGCTCTGATCGATCTGACCAAACCCCGTGTGCAGGGTGAGGAATATCTGCGCGAGCATCATGGCGCCATCGTGCTGAGAGTAGCAGGCATCTATGGACCGGGACGGAACCCGCTCGATTGGATCAGGAGCGGCCGAGTCAGCCCATCCCGGAAGTATGTGAACCTCATTCATGCAGAGGATTTGGCCGCCATCTGTCTGCTGGCGCTGGACAAAGGTAAACCCGGTGAAGCCTACAATGTCAGCGATGGCACACCGCGCACGTGGAATGAGATCTGCGCGACTGCGCAGCAACGATGGGGAGTGGCAGCGGCAGGCAAAGAAGACGGCTCAACGGGGAAACGAATCAGTAACGCTAAACTTCGTTCTGAACTAGGCTATCGGTTTCGGCATCCTGCTTTGTACGAAGCACTCGATCTCATTGAATCAACACCTTCACAAGCCTGCTAACGTAGCAACGCCATCACCGCCAGACAGACGAGTAAGTTGTTGATCGCATGGGCGAAAATGCCTGGCAACAGACTTCCGGTCTTTTCGTAGATCCAAGCCCAGAGCACTCCACTCCAACAGACACTCAGTAGCCCCACCCATCCATAGCCATGAGCGATGCCGAAGATACCGGCGCTGATCAACGCAGCCGGCAGGAAACTGAATTTGCGCCGGAGAATCGCGAACAACAATCCACGAAACGCGAGTTCTTCGAACAGCGGCGCAAAGACCACGTATTCGGCTAAACTGACGGCCGTCAGGGAGGGCGTGGCCCAGACGAGATCTGCGTCGAACCATTCGGCCCAGTGGCTGGTCAGATGGAACGATTCCGATACCCGATCCATGACCCATCCGCCCCACAAACCGGCTGCCACCACCGCCAATACCGCCGCAGCCAGACGACCGGCATTGGCCCAACCGATTTCCAACCCAAAGCCGGCATCGAACGTCATGCCGGACGGCCGGAAGAGGTAGCGATAGGCCAAGAAGAGTAGCGGCACATTCGACAGAGGAATGGCCAACGCCCGGAGCGAGACGTTATCGGGCGACGCATAGAGTAAAAACAGAGCCGTGACCATCGCGCCGATCGCGCCACCGCGCAGCAATACCGCCGCACCGACCCCACCTGGCCACGGCGGCGGCACGCCAGGCTCATGCAGCCGGATGAAACTGGACGGCTCATTCCGTCTGAACCAGAGCAGCCCGCACACCACGGTGCCGACCGCCAGCGCGCCAAGTTCGACAAACGTCAGTAGATTCGACCGGGCAAACTGGTGGTCCACACGCACCGCGGCCTGTTCCTGAATTCTGGCCAGGAGTGCGGCATCGGCGGCGCGTCGCGCCAAACGTTCAGCCAATCGATCGTAAAACCAGCCGGACGGCAACAGCTCCGCCACCTCTGCTTGCCATAAGACGTACTTGTCCGCGTCCTGAACCGGTCCTTCGCCATAGGCGGCCATCACCAGATCGGCAAACTGAGGTAGCGGATCTTCTGCCCCGCCCCACTCATGCGCGGAGAGGAGAGCCTGCGAGACATGGCCGGCCTCGGCTTGGAGAATCGCCAACTGAAGGGGCACCAACGGGTCTTCCGAGATCTCCGCCAGTTCCCGATACCATTCAATCTCGTTCGATCGTTCAGCTTCGTCACCGCCGGAAGTCCAAGCCAAGAGCTGCTGTTCCCACTGGGGCGCACGCTTGAGTCCCTCCTCCATATCCCTCGTCCGACTGACCATAAGACTCAGCGCCTGCTCGGGTGACTCGATCCGATCCAGCTTCGCTGCCGATACAGACAGCCCTACCACCGACGCCAGAGAAACTAAGAGGAAGAGCGCGGACAATAGCGTGACCATGGGCGAGAACCGCCCGGAATAAACCCCGATAACCGGCGGCACATCTGTAGCTCGCCACCAGGACTTGGGCGGCGGCGGGTCAGGGGGAAACAAAGTGGTTGGTTCAATCATGGCTCGAACTATACCATGGTGGCCGAAAGAGACTGTACTCCGCTATACTCAAACTGGTTTGTTTGGTTGATTTGGTTTTTCGCTCTACCAAACAAACCAAAGAAACTAAATAAACTAGATTTGGAGTCCCATGCCGGTTAAAAACTTCATCCCCCCACGCCGGCTGCTGCTTGGCCCTGGGCCGAGTATGGTGCATCCGCGAGTCCTGCGTGCCCTTTCTACTCCACTGCTCGGCCACTTGGACTCAGCCTTTCTTGCGCTCATGGACGATATCCAAGCCCTGTTGCGCTTTGTCTTTCAGACTAAAAACCACTTCACCATCGCAGTCTCCGGCACCGGCTCAGCCGGTATGGAAGCGTCGATCGTGAATATCGTTGAGCCGGGCGATGCGGTGATCGTCGGAGTCAATGGCCTGTTCGGCACACGCCTCGCCACTATTGTCGAACGCTGCGGGGGCAAAGCCATCCTGGTCGAAGCCCCCTGGGGACAGATCGTAGAGCCTGATGCCATTGAAGCGGCATTGCGCCGATCTGGTCCGGTCAAAGCCGTAGCCATCGTGCATGCCGAAACCTCGACCGGCGCCTGGCAGCCGCTTGAGCCGATCGCCCGCCTCTGCCGCGATCATGACACGCTCTTCGTCGTCGATGCCGTGACCTCGCTGGGAGGCGCACCGGTCGAGATCGATCGTTGGGGCATCGATGTCTGCTATAGCGCCACGCAGAAATGTTTGAGCTGTCCGCCAGGATTGTCTCCCTTCACCCTCAGCGACCGCGCCATGGCTGCCATCAGAGCCAGACGCACCCCCTGCCAGAGTTGGTACTTGGATATGGCCTTGATCGCGGACTACTGGGCCGAAGGATCCAGAGCCTACCACCACACGGCGCCGATCTCCATGCTCTATGCCCTGCGGGAAGCGTTGCGGCTCGTCGAAGAAGAAGGATTGCCCGCCCGCTTCACTCGCCATCGGCTGAACGGCGACGCCCTGGTCGCGGGCCTAACCGAACTCGGGCTTTTTCCCCTTCCTCCAATAGAGCATCGACTGCCGATGTTGATCTGTGTCACAGTCCCTGCTCATATTCCTGAAGCAAAGATACGGGCGAACCTGCTCTCGACCTATGGCATTGAAATCGGCGGCGGACTCGGCCCACTGAAGGGAAAGGTCTGGCGCATCGGCTTGATGGGTGAATCATCGACCGAGGCTCATGTCTTGACCCTGCTCAATGCGCTGGAAGATCTCTTTATCCGTGACGGCTGGCTTTCCACTCCGGGGACCGCACTCCGGGCTGCCGCCAGGGTCTATGGCCGTAGGGCATCTTGACAACGAGGACTTCGATCGCATGAAGAACAAACCGTCACTCTGGATGATCGCCGCCGGGGCCTTTGCCTTTCTCGCCATGGCCGCATACCTGTTCTTCGCCCTGACGCTGGCCGATCACATGCAGCCGGCGCCTGTTCCTCAAGAGAAGGCCCCAACGACCAACCCGCCGATGTAAGGGCCGCACCATGATGAAGTCTCTTGCCATTCGATCAGTGCGCGTCATCGACGGGACCGGGCGAACAATCGAACGGGCCACGGTCGTCATTCGCGGCGCCACAATTGCCGCAGTTGGATCTGACCGAGACATCTCCCTCCCGCGTGGAACAATCAAAATCGATGGCCGGGGCCTCACGCTGTTACCGGGCTTGATCGACTGTCATGTCCATCTCTGTCTTGGGGGCGAACCGGACGTCGTTGAAGCGATCGCCCAAGAGACGCCCACGCTCACATTGCTCAAATCGAGCCAGGCGGCGAGGAAATCCTTAGAGGCAGGCTTCACCACCCTGCGCGACGTGGGGTCGCGCGACCACTCCATCTTTACCTTACAACGGGCTATCGACACAGGGCTTGTCCCCGGGCCTCGCATTGTCGCGGCAGGTCTAGCGATTTGCATGATCGGCGGCCATGCCCGGTTTATCGGTCAAGAGGTGGAGGGAGCGGAGCAAGTCCGTTCCGTCGTGCGCGCGCAAATTGCCGCCGGGGCCTCCGTCATTAAAGTTATTGCGTCAGGCGGCGTCCTGACGCCAGGCACCTCGCCGGACCAAGCGCAAATGACTGTGGAGGAGCTTCAGGCAGCCGTGGAAGAAGCGCAGAGCGCCGGCAGGAAAGTCGCCGCCCATGCCCATGGATCGTCGGGGATGAAGAATGCCGTCCGCGCCGGAGTCCATTCGATCGAGCATGCCACACTCATGGACGAAGAAGCCTCGGCCATGATGAAACAGCAGGGCGTCTTCATGGTGCCGACACTCTCCGCGCTGGCCACCACTGCTGCTTGTAGGCTTGGGTGCGGCATTCCAGAAAGCGCCTTGGACAAAGCCAAATCCATGACGAAGCGCCATAAAGTGAGCTTCAAGAACGCTCTGCGCGACGGCATCCAGATTGCGATGGGGACTGATGCGGGGACTCCCTTTAACTTTCACGGCGAGAACGCTCAGGAACTCGAGCGGATGGTTGCCTTCGGAATGACTCCAATGCAGGCAATCCTCGCTTCAACCTCAGCTGCCGCACGATTGATCGGGATTCAGGACCAGGTGGGAACAATCGAAAAGGGGAAACTGGCGGATCTTCTCTTGTTCGAAGGCAATCCCCTTCGTCGTATCGACCTGCTCCGCGACCGCAGCAGGATTATTGGGGTCATGCAAAGCGGACGGTTTGTCGCGGGGACGCTTTCAAGGGCGTGAAACGTTACATCTATTCATCGGTACTGAATCGGACAGACAAGCCCACATTATTCACGAGGATTCGTGACGAAACCGCCGAGGCGCCATGCGAGACGGGCGCGCGAAGGCGCGAAGGAAGGAGGCATACTTGAAACAGTATGGTGACTGACTGAGCGACGAGCCCGCCCGCCGTCAG
>ERZ1292630.4352-Hain-H41-02um-R3-4352-length-12024-cov-24_pt1 | contig 12024 bp, 12 predicted proteins | sample MGYA00564408_ERZ1292630 | MGnify/ENA primary metagenome ERZ1292630 (study PRJEB36523, sample SAMEA6512641) | groundwater metagenome | collected 2019-01-08 | study: AquaDiva: Metagenomics assemblies of 32 groundwater samples | reverse complement strand
TCAATAATTTTAAATAGTTAGATGATGCCGACTTTTTACGAGGGCATCAATATTGGTCCATTAGGAATAAAGGCTTCCACAATCTTGCACTTAAATCGTATCTCTTTGACGATTTCTTTCCCCTCATATGGGATCTCGGCTATAGTATTTTTTGGCAACGAAAGAGATATCACGTTATCAATATCAAAATCTGGTTTTGGATATTTCAATTGCCAGTTATGGATCAACCGATCAGGACTTAATTGCTCTCCGTCTGATAACAAACGAATATGTTTCATTAAATAATGAAGCCTTCCGCCATCCTCTTCCAGGACTATTTCTTTATCATCCCTTTTAATCAATCTCACATCAAAAATATTGAGAGCCGGGGTTACTTCGGATGACAGCAAAGAAAAGTCTATATCTATCTTCTCATTGAGCGTAAGTAATTTTACTCCATGTCGCTTAGCCACATCAAAACAGCCGGATTGATAACCATTTGTGGATACCATGACAGCCTTGTTGGCATTTATATCCCTTGCTTTTGTTACCAAAGCATCAATCTTTTCAACTGGGATTTTATCTTTATAATCCTTGCATTCGATAACTGTTAAATATTCATGCAAACCAAATTTAAATCTCAGTGTCACATCAAATTGACGTCCTTGTATTTTGTCGTTCCAGATTACTTTTGCGCCATGTGATTCCGCGTGATGAATTGCGGCAATAAGCCTTTCTAATTTTTCCCATGAAGGATTCGCATTCATAACAGACTCATACATATAAGCTATGTCTGATTTATCAGACTTTTTAAAAGTACCGTATTCCTCTCTACTTCTTCGTAAACCCTGTCAATCTCCCCCTGCACCTCTATCGTCTTCTGAATCGCAGTAACGATTCGGCAGAAATGCTTAAACTCCCCATCCAATTTCTGCCCTTTCCTGTCTTTCAGCCATTTTTCGCATACCTGATAGCCGCCGATCTTGTATCCCCAGACTTCCGGGGTAACACCGTCGAAGTAGACCGTTTCATTGATATATACGCGATGTTCCGCCTCATCATAGTTGGGCTTGACAACCTTGTCTTCCCCCTTTCCCTGAAACTTGGCTAACGGAGAATCAAGCTCCGCTGACTTCATAAGGTGGAGGTCTGCAAGCCTTTTCCCAAGACCTGCCAGTGTGTTGAACAGGGCATAATCTTTTGTGAAGGGTATTTTTGGAAAGTCTATCTTCAGGAATTCAGCGTATGTTGCTCGGTAGGTGTCGGAGTAAAGGACAGCGTACATATAGTAGAAGACCTCTTCAGGAGTAGGTCTCTTTCCGAATGCCTTTTCAAGAACGTTCAAAAGGGCCGGAGAGAGGTTAGACCTCTTAACTGCGTATTCTGCCACCGGCTCAAAGAGCATCAGGACGCCAACGGATCCCTTTTTGCGCTTCTCCTTCGCTGTATAAATGTACAGCGGGAAAAAGTAACAGTTGTCTCTGGATGAAAGAAGGGTCTTATCGGTTATGGCCGAGGTGCAGAATACATGACGCCATTCAGGGTCTCTCAATCTCCTTGTGAGATTAAGGCCGATGTTATCCCTGCCTATGACATTTTGCATTACCTCCATTCTATCTCTGTCTATAAAGACCGGCTCATAGCATATCTTTCTGACATCGAATGGGCGGTAGGCATAGTCATGAATCTCATCCTCCAGTTGAAGGCCCTTGACCTTTTTCCTTGCCTCTGAAAAATTCCAATCGTCGGTGTCTGAAAGCTGAAGACCTTCTTTGACCGTTTCGTCAGGCAGATTGCCTTTGATTAACCTCAGCCTGTTGACTATCTCATTTTTAGTAAAACCAACTACAAAGTGATCTCGATGGGTTTTCACTCCCTCTGAGAAAACGTAGAATACATCGGTAATGCCAAGGAAGCTGTCGTACTTATCGCGCTCCGCAAAATCTTTCTTGACGAAGAAGTAATGCGGCTCATCAGGCCTAAGCTCCGTCCATTCCGTTGAATCTGTCTGATTTCCAGCAAGGAATTCAAATTTTTCTCTCCTCAACCCGTAAATATCCTTATAAAAGACCTTTCCAGCCCCCTTTTGTTTCTTATCCTTAACGAAAATGGCTATAGACACCCCCTGCATTATGTCAAAGACATTCTCGTCCTTGCTGCCGTCAGGAGATTTCTCGCCAAGCCTGCTGTTTCCATGAAGGTTCAGGATATAAATTTCGTTGAAAGATTCAAGGAGGCTCTTGCGCATCCCCCGGTGTATCAGTCCTGAAAGGTAAGAGTTGTTGGTTATCATCCCTATGACTCCCTCTCCGGCATTGTCTATCTTCCAGTGCGCAAAGCGGATGAATTTTATGTAGTCGTCGGACAACGGTTGAATGTTTCCTTCCGAACTGACAGCCTCCTTGTAGTCGTCAAGGATGCCCTTGATATAGACGTTCAACGTCCTTCTCCGGCCTCTTTTGTCTATGCTTTCCTTTCTGTCAAGGTAACCGTCTATGAACTTCGATTTATTTGCGGAGCTTACTGAATACGGCGGATTGCCGAGTACCACAAGGACTGGTTGTTCTTTCTTGACTTTCCCGGCCAGATGGGACTCGTCAGAGAGAGAAGACAAGCCCGGAACCGCCGATTGGTCTAATTCCTCCATTTCAAGGGTGTTTGTCAGGTAGAACTTGCAGCGGTCGTCTTCGGACATGCGATAACCGAGCTCTTCAAGAAGGAAAGACATCTTGATATGCCCGATGGCGTAAGGGGCCATCATCAATTCAAAAGCATAGAAGTTCTTCAGGATATGATCCTTTATGAAATGCTCTTTTCCCCTACTTCCATATTTGTCTTCAAATTCATTGACGGCGAGGGTCGCGGCCTCCGCCAAAAAAGTAAGCGTCCCTGCCGCCGGATCAAGAACAGTGACCGAATCGGTAGCAAGGCCGTCTGACCTGTTAAACTTTTCTTTAAGTATATGATGCAATGAACGCACTATGTAAGAAACCACAGGCTCGGGCGTGTAATAAACGCCTCGCTTTTCCCTGGCCTTGGGGTCGTATTCGGTAAGAAAGGTCTCGTAGAAGTGGACTATGGGGTCTTTTCCCTTCCCTTCGTGGAAGTACCTGTGCAGTATCTTCTTGACATCGGTAACGGCAAGCACCTCGGCAATGTCGTCAATTATCCATTCCATCTGCTTAGGAAGATCACCAAGAGATATGAATTTGAATACATCCCGTAATATCCCTATGGTGTGCGGAATGTTGTCGTAGGCAAGCTTTCGGTTGAACTCACCTTCTGCTCGCGTACGGGCAGCGAAGAGACCGTATGTAAGGGTTTGAGAGTAGAGGTCGGCGAACTCCTCCTTACTAAGTCCGGCAATGAGGTGCTTATGAAAAGCGTCATAGAAGCCTTGCAGAGGAGATACCTGTGGATGTTCGGTTTGATCGGGGACAAGCCCCTCCACTACGGTCATCTCTTGCGACACGACATCTTTCAGAAACTTGGTCTTCTTTGCCAGTTCAACTGCAAGATTTTTGGCGTCATAAACCTTAGGAAGGGCAAAAGAGAAAAACTTCTCAAAGAGGTTCAAAAGTTCGGCTTCGTTTTCAACAGGCTGGACAGCTTTAACCTTTTTGAACAACAGCGGCTTGCCTATCTGAACTCTTTCGATAAACTCGCCGTTTCGATAAAGCCGGAACTCAAAGAAGTTGGTCAGAAGCAGATTCGGAAAGGTATGGCGATAGCGCTTTAATTGCTCAGAACTTTCGACTTTGTCAAGGAACTCTACCTTTGGCTCTTTGGCCTCTATATAACCGACGATATGTTGCTTCCCGTCCCAAACCCTAAAATCCGGGTTCCCTGCTTCGGTATTTTTAGGAAGCGTCGTTATATAGATATTCCGCTTGCTTTGGCTCTCCGCATACTCTTTCAAAAGGACTTCCAGGACGGAATAGTAACTCTCTTCCCTGGCATCGCCGCGGCTGGCAATTTCATAAAGCTTACTAATATAAGATTTAAGCACTCGATTTCCCTTGATATAGCTTTATTAGAGCAAAATCTATAGAAGCAGATAATATCTTTAAAGAATTTTGGGGTCAAGGTTTTTGATGACATGATAGAAAGACATTCTCGCGAAACAGCGACAAGAAGGTTAAGTCGCTCATCCTTCGACACGCTCAGGACGAGCGGTCATTTTGTCTGCCGGTGTAGTCAATTATTTACCGCTTAACAGCCGGTTAGCAAAAAAACAAAAAGGGTTTGAAGATTTCTCTCCAAACCCTTGTCATTCGTGGAGCCACCTACTGGAATCGAACCGGCGACCTACTGAATAGTAATCAATCCGACACTTTGTTTTTTCAGGATTGAATAGGACGGATGGACATTAAGAGTGCTTAGGTTCCAGTCTTACGGAAATCCTGAATCCTAAAGCATCAGCTATCTTTTCCAGAGTTTCAAAAGTAGCTTTTTTATATCCGCCCTTTTCAAGCCTCGACAGTGCCGGTTGCTTGGTTCCTATTTTTTCCGCGAGTTCAGCCTGGCTGATATGGGCCTTTTCTCTGGCCTCTATCATACTTCCAAGCAATTCAAACTCTGCATCGAGGTCATGCCAGGCCTTTTTAAAACCTGGTTTTTTCATTTGCTCTTGAATAAAGTTGTCTAAATCATCGTGTTTCATTTTGTCCCTCCGAATCGTTTTATATAATCTTTAAGCCTCTTCTCAGCTATTTCAATTTCACTGGCAGGTGTTTTTTGCGTCTTCTTTATGAAGCCGTGCAGCAAAACAATGGTCCTTCCTGTGTATGCGAAATAAAGTATTCTGATCTCGCCCTGCTTATCGTTGGTTCTCAGCTCGCGTATTTTATCTTTGACCTGCCTTGTATAAGGTTCTTTCAGTAAAACCCCATATGTTTTAACCATGCCCAATAGCTTTAAGACTTTCGCACTTCCTTCATCTGACAGCGAAAGAAAGAACTCTTTGACCGGCTCTTTTCCTTTGCTGTCTTTATAGAAGTTTACAGTCCAGTCCATTGCCATTTTTATAACACATAAGTTATATTTAGTCAAGTTTTTATCTCTTGAGCCTCTTGCAAAAGTCTTCAAGAACTCTTCGACAAGCTCAGGGTGAACGGTGGTTTGTTTGAAATCATAAACTTTTCCCGTTCGTGGTGAGCCTGTTGAACCACAAAAAAAGAGATTTGCAAGAGGCTCTCTTCATAAAATATTTCAAAGGCTTTGATATGATAGGCACCAGATAGGCCTAATACTGTTCATCCCTCAGGCTCAGGACGAGCGGCCACCTTGTCTGCTGGGTGTAGCTTAAAGTTTACCAGTTAGTAACCAGTTAGCACTTAACAAAAAAGGGCCTGAAGATTTCTCTCCAAACCCTTGTCATTCGTGGAGCCACCTGCCAGAATCGAACTGGCGACCTACTGATTACGAATCAGTTGCTCTACCAACTGAGCTAAGGTGGCAAGGCATAATTGTCTTTGCAGATTATAACATTTTTAAATACCTGTCAATTCGATAAATCAGAAAGCCTGAAAGAAGATGGATGCCTTGACAAATTGACAGGAGATGCGATAATGGCGGTCAAATGACAGTTGCCGACAATGTAAAGGACGTGGCCGAAAGGATTTCCAGGGCTGCTTCCAGGGCAGGACGAAGAGTTGAAGATATTAAACTTGTAGCTATTACCAAGACAGTTGATTTAGATATGATCCGGGAGGCGATCGAGGCAGGGGTCAGGGTATTTGGCGAGAACTATCTGCAGGAGGCCAGGGGGAAGATCGCCGCCATTGGACACGGCGTTGAATGGCACATGACTGGGCACCTCCAGAGGAACAAGGCCAGGGACGCCGTTAATCTCTTTGACATGGTCCAGACCATAGACTCCCTTGAGCTGGCCCAGGAGCTGGACAAAAGGGCCAGGAGTGCAGGCAAGATAATATCAGGACTTATTGAGATAAACATCGGGGGAGAAGGGAGCAAAAGCGGAATCGGTGAAGATGAACTGAACCCTCTGTTGGATTCAATAAAGGTACTGAACAACCTCACCATACAAGGTCTCATGACCATCCCGCCATACTTTGACGATATTGAGAAAGTAAGGCCATACTTCAAAAGATTGAGGGACTTAAGGGATGCGGCTAACAACAAAGGTTTTTCTCTTAAAGAGCTTTCAATGGGTATGTCCCATGACTTTGAGATTGCTGTAGAAGAAGGGGCTACCATAGTGAGGATAGGGACTGCGATATTCGGGGAAAGGAGATGGATAGATGTTGAAAAATAAAACAATAGGTTTCATAGGTGCCGGGAACATGGCAGAGGCTTTGATAAATGGCCTCATAACTTCCCATACGGTTCTCCCTGGCTCAATTATAGCAAGCGACAGGAATGTTGAAAGGCTTGCGGTTCTTGCAGAGGGGTATAAAATCAAGGCAGTTAACAGTAACACTGAGGTGGTGTCCGGTTCCGATATCGTTATTTTGGCTGTCAAGCCCCAGGATATTTCCTCTGTGCTGGCAGAGGTAAGGGAAACGGTGAAAGATAAGCTCATCATCTCTATTGCAGCAGGGATAAAGACCGCTACTATTATAGAAACATTATTAAGAGCTGTCAGGGTTGTAAGGGCAATGCCTAACACCCCTGCACTCGTGTTGTCAGGCGCTACTGCTCTCTTTGTGGCGGATGGATGCTCAAAGGATGATGAGAAACTCGCTGTTAAGATATTCGATGCAGTAGGTAAGACAGTTGTATTGAAGGATGAGGCCCTGATGGATGCGGTCACCGGACTATCGGGAAGCGGACCCGCATATGTCTTTGTTATCCTGGAGGCCCTGGCGGACGCAGGTGTGCGGATGGGGCTTCCGAGGGAGACGGCATCCCTCCTTGCAAACCAGACGGTGTTCGGGGCAGCAAAGATGGTCATGGAGGTTAAGAGGCATCCGGCTGAACTCAAGGATATGGTTGCATCTCCGGGCGGGACGACAATAGCCGGGTTGAAGAAGCTGGAAGATGGAAAGATACGGGCCTCTATTATGGATGCAGTAGAGGCAGCTACGTCGAGGTCAAGGGAACTGTCAAAAGGATAGTATGGGCGACCGGCCGATCGCCCATACAAAATGCAAGGAGGATCAATGTTCGTAGCCGGTAATTTCTTATACGCCTTTGCCAATATACTGGATATGGCCCTTAATATATATCTTTGGATCATATTTGCAAGGGCCATCCTGTCATGGGTTAATCCAGACCCATACAACCCCATTGTCCAGTTTTTATACAAGGTAACAGAGCCCGTCCTGTATCCCATAAGAAGGATGATGCCTTACGGTGCGGGGATAGACTTTTCACCCCTGATTGTTATTCTAGTAATCTATTTTATCAGAGGCTTTGTTGTGAAGACCCTCTTTGACATTGCAATTAGATTAAGATAAAAAAGATGGAGGCTGTGTGATTACATCAGCAGAAATAAGGGAAAAGAGGTTCAAGACATCGCTCATAGGGTACTCTTTCAAAGAGGTGGATTCCTTTGTCTCTGCAGTTGCGGAGGAGGTTGAGAGGTTGACCAGTGAGGGTAACAGGCTGAGCGAAGAAGTCAGCGGACTGACTGCTGACCTTGAGTTATATAAGCGGAGAGAGGAGTCCATTATTAAGACGATGATGGCATCCCAGAAGGTCTGTGATGACATGAAAAGGAATGCCGAGAAGGAGTCTCAGATTATTCTGTCAGAGGCTGCGTTAAATGCAGAGAAGATGATTGCCGCGGCACATGAGAAGTTAACATTGATAGAAGGGGAAATAGCTGAGATGCGTAGACAGAAAATTAGATTCGGAGAGGCCCTGAGATCTCTTCTGACAACACACTTCAAGCTGATGGATGTCTCAAGAGAGGGGGCATAGTAAGACGAGCTTGACTTGAGACTGGCGCTGTTATAAAGTTTATAAACCCATTCGAACAAATTCCAATTTAGGGGCCGTTAAGAAATAATCATTACATTTCAGACCATTTCATTACGGCCCCTTATGCCGGCCATGATCTTCCAATGTTACGGTTATTTTTGAACAACGGCTTAGCATTTTAAGAGAGGCAGCATGTCTATAAGGCTAAGGGTGATCGGGGCCTTCCTCATTATAATAGCAATAGTTGTAGGCTTCGAATTGTATGACCGTTATTTCATTGCAAACATAAGCGGTGATGCAATGATGATCAACTTTTCCGGGACACAGCGTTACAGGGCTGTCAAGCTGGCATCCCTTTCGCGCAGGTACGTTGAAAAGAAGGACCGGGACGACCTCCTTATCCTTTTTGACGAACTGAACCGGTATGAAAAGGTACTAAAGGGGTTGATTCACGGGTCGAAGGAACTGGGGCTTAAAGGGGCAAAGAGGCAGGAGATACTCTCGGCTCTCCATGAAACAGAGTCACTGTGGGAGAAGTATAAAAAACAGATATCATTTTTGGCCATGACATCAGAGATTCCCGCAGATGCGAAAATCAGGGCGCTGGATGAGGTCGACACCATGGCATTGCCTCTCCTCGAAAAGATGGACAATGTAACCTTTGCGCTGGACAGGGAGTCCACGGCCTCTGTGGAAAAGTACAAGAAGGTAAAGCTCTACTCGCTCATCACATTCATCATCGTAAGCCTCTTCCTGACCATAGAGGTGATAAGGGCTTTCATAAGACCGATGACCCGCATCCTTGAAGCCATTGACAGGGTTGGCGCAGGGGATCTTGACCTGGAACTGAAGGTTGAGAGGAACGACGAATTCTCAAGGGTTGCGGACTCTTTCAACCATATGACTGGGAACCTGAAGAGATCGAGGAAAGAACTGGAGAAGGTGAACAAGGAGCTTGAGGATTTCACCTACACTGTATCGCACGACCTGAAGGAGCCTTTGAGGAGTATCGCGTCATTCAGCCAGTTTGTCCTTGAAGACTATAAAGACAAGGTGGATGAGGAGGGAAAGGATTACCTGAACAGGATCGTAAAGGCATCGAGCAGGATGAGGCTCCTTATAGACGACCTTTTGACCCTGTCGAGGGTCGGAAGGGTAAAAAACCCGTTTTCAGACGTCCCGTCATCCGAAATCCTGAAAGATGTTACCTCCTCCCTGTACCGCCGGATAGAGGAAAAGAAGGCGGAGATCAAGGTTCAAAGAGAACTCCCTGTTATTTATTGCGACAAGGTATTTATGCATCAGGTATTTCTTAACCTCCTTTCAAATGCCCTAAAATTCTGCGATAAGGACCACCCGGTAGTGGAGGTGGGGTGTACGGACCTTCCCGGAGAATACCGCTTCCATATTACGGACAACGGGATCGGTATAGATGAGAGGTATTTCGAAAAGATATTTGAGATATTCGAGAGCCTGAACAGGCGGGAGGACTACGAAGGGACAGGGGCCGGGCTCACCATCGTAAAGAAGGTGATAGAGGAGCACCACGGCAGGGTATGGGTGGAGTCAAAGCTCGGAGAAGGGAGTACATTTTATTTTACTGTTCCTAAAAAGAAAACCGGGGAGGGAAAGAGATGAGCGAAAAGATAGTAAACATACTTCTTGTTGAGGACAACCCTGATGATATCAAGATAACGGAAAGGGCGCTCGAAAAGGGAAAGGTACTGAACAAGCTTTATGTGGTAAGGGATGGCCAGGAGGCATTGGATTTTCTATATCACCAGGGTGATTATTCCGACCCTCAAAAGGCGCCGAGGCCGGGCCTCATCCTGCTGGATATAAACCTGCCAAAACTGAGCGGGATAGACGTCCTGAAGAAGGTAAAGTCGGATGAAAAATTCAGGCGGATACCCATCATAATGCTCACGGTATCCAAGAGAGATGAGGATGTCATAAGGAGTTACGACCTTGGGGTAAACAGTTACATAGTCAAACCCGTGGAGTTCGATAAGTTCGTTGAGACTATAAAGAATATCGAGCTGTACTGGATACTGACTAACGTATCAGCGGAGCAATAACGGCATTTGGAGATTTCTCATAATATGGGAAATAAAGGCATAAGGATATTGATAGTCGAGGACAACCAGGATGATGTCCTTATTCTTTCAAGGTTGCTTAAGGAATATCCTGAACCCGTGGAGATCACAGCCGTCCATACGGGAGAAGAGGCTATACAGAAGTTGAATAATAATCTGTATAACCTCTGTCTGATGGATTTTAATCTTCCGGGGATAAACGGCATTGACCTGCTTGGACACATCCAGAAACACGGCGATAACCTCCCGACCATCATCATTACAGGTCAGGAGGATATAAAGAAGGCGATTTCAGCTATAAAGATCGGGGCGTATGATTACCTTGTGAAGGGAGAGGTTACTCCGAATTTACTGAACAAGTCTATTTATCATGCCATTAAGAACCATAAAAACAAAAGAGAGAAAGAACGGCTCCAGGAAGAACTTGAGGCTTACACCAAAAGGCTTGAAGAGATGGTTCGGGAGAGGACAGCGGAGGTCGAATACCTGAACACCTATAAAGAACTGATACTCTCCACCCTTAATGACTACATAAGGGTTGTAGACCCGAAAGAGAAGGTCATCCAGTATGAGAGTTTAAAGATAAAGAATGCCTTTGGTAACGGTGTAGGGAAAAGATGCTACAGCTTCTGGGACAAAGACAGGGAATGCGAGAACTGTATTTCCATAAAGGCCATCGAGGACGGAATAGTCGTAGAAAAAGAGGAGGATAGCGGCGAAAGGAGGTACTTTGTAACGGCAATCCCCCTTAAGAACAGGGATGGCTCCATGTCCGCAATAGAGGTCATTACAGATATAACGGAAAAGAAGAACCTGGAGGAAGAGGTAGAGCGCAGCAGGAGACTTGCGGCATTGGGAGAGATCTCGGCCCATGTAGCCCATGAGATCAGAAACCCTCTTTACATCATAAAGATGGGTGCAGACCTTCTTGCAGAACAGTGTTCCCTTGAACATAAGGGAGAGGATGTCCTCAAAGTTATGAAGCGGGGAGTTGCATCTCTGGAGGGTCTTGTCAATGATATCCTTGATTTTTCTCGTCCCTATAAGCCTACCTGGGCAAAGGCCGATATAAAGCAGCTAGTAGAAGAGAGTGTTGAGGAAATGGCTTCAACAGTAGGCAGTTCGGCTATTGAGTTAAAGAAAGAGCTTCCTAAAGAGGACATATCCTTGTGGATTGACGTTATGCGATTCAAGAGCATCCTTAAGAATCTCATCAGTAATTCAATTCAAGCGATCAAGACAGAGGGAAAGATAAGAATATCCGTTACAACAAAAAACTCAGGGGATGTCATCCATATTGAGGTCAGCGACAATGGCCAGGGTATCCCAGAAAGCGACCTGAACAGGGTATTTGACCCCTTCTTCACAACCAAGACAAAGGGGACGGGTTTGGGGATGTGTATTGTCAAGAAAATAACTGACATGCACGGCGGCAATATCGACATCCAGAGTGAGGTTGGCAAGGGGACGGCAGTGACGATTAATTTACCTATTCACAGGGAATGTCCCCAATCCAGGTAGTATGGAAGAGTGGACCAAAGAAAAAAATGGCTGTCTCTTTGTTCGCATCCATGTCCAGCCGAGGGCTTCAAAGAATGAGATTGTCGGCACCCATGGCGATTCACTGAAGGTCAGGCTGACCTCACCGCCTGTAGAAGGGGCGGCAAATTCACACGCAATAGAGTTCTTTGCAAAAAAGCTTGGGGTCCAGAAGTCAAAAATAACGATTGTGTCAGGTGAAAAGTCCAGGCATAAGACCCTGAAAATTGAGGGCCTGACAAAGACCGAAGCAGCTTCCAACATGGGTCTTGACATCCCTCATCGGTGATGCTTTAATATATCTGCCTTTGCTAATCACTAATCACTGTTCACTATTCACTGCCGTTAAGGGGCTGTAGCTCAGCTGGGAGAGCGACGCGTTCGCAATGCGTAGGCCGGCGGTTCGATCCCGCCCAGCTCCACCATTTCTATCCAATAATCCTCTTTATAGTTGCCTTTAACTCTGTTAGGTCCGCTGATTTTACTATGTAGGCATCGGATGCCCAGGTGCTGAAATCCTGCT
>ERZ1292630.4350-Hain-H41-02um-R3-4350-length-12026-cov-6_pt1 | contig 12026 bp, 11 predicted proteins | sample MGYA00564408_ERZ1292630 | MGnify/ENA primary metagenome ERZ1292630 (study PRJEB36523, sample SAMEA6512641) | groundwater metagenome | collected 2019-01-08 | study: AquaDiva: Metagenomics assemblies of 32 groundwater samples | reverse complement strand
TTCAACACTTCCAAAACCGAGAACACAACGGAACTGCATGGGTAAATCGGGACCGAAATTTTTATTGTGCTCTTCGATCCCATTCGACAGTATGTTGACAAATTCAAGGACTACAATCGGCGGAATCGTATCAAGAATAACGTAATAACCATCGCCTGTCCCGTGTCTTTGAAATTTTTCTGAGAAGGAGCCATAAGGTAAGATGAGCTTTCCGGCAGTGTCAAGCAACTTCTGAAGAATGCGCAGAATCTCCCTCTGCTCATCCTGGTTTTTATATCGTGAAGTAAAACCGACGATATCCAGTTCTACAATGCATGCTTCTTTATTGCTTTGGCTTTGCATTTTGTTCTTAAGATAAAAAGGGGTACCTCTCTTTTTTAGATCAAGCTTTAATCGTTTTGTGAAAAACCATATTCTCAAGATGGAAGGCTAAAGCCTTCCGCTACAGTATTACTAAAATTTCAGATCTGTTGAGGGGTGACAAAAATTAGTAATAGCGTTGGGCAACTGATTATCTTCATATAATCAAGCCTTCTTATCTTTATCAACAATCTCGCCGGGCTTTGTGCCTACTCCCGGCCAGATTTTTCTTCCGGGATAGATCGTTGTATTTATGCCTGTGTGAACGTCATTCGCAATTATAGCCCCAAATTTTCTTCTGCCTGTATCAACCAGTTTCCCCTTCACTACAGATATCACATTATTATTATCATGTCTTAAATTAGCCGTTATTGTCCCTGCTCCAAGGTTACTATTCTCTCCAATAACACTGTCTCCAATATAAGAGAGATGTGGAACCTTTGCATTGTCCATAATTACGCTGTTTTTTATCTCAACCGCCTGCCCGATATGACAGCCATTCCCAATAGACGTGTTTCCTCTTAAATAGCAGTTGGGCCCGATGCTGCAATTTTCGCCAATGACGACATTTCCTTTTATATATGTTCCGGACAAGATTTCTGTGCCTTTTCCTGCTTTTAATCTTCCTTTTACTATAACATTCTTTTCTACTTTTCCCTTTATGTCATTCTTTATTTCGGAAACCAGGACGCTGTTTGCTTCAATTAAATCCCACGGATATCCCACGGACAGCCAGTGTCCTTTTACTTTTTCACACACGACTTTCTCTTTTTTTGCAAGCGCATTTATATAATCAATTATCTCATATTCTCCTCTCCGGCTTTTTCTAAGCTTAATCTTAAACACTGATTTATCAAAAACATATAACCCTGTATTTGCTATGTCTGAAATAAACTTTTCAGGTTTCTCAACAACCTGTTTAACCTCTTTGCCTTTCACAACAAAGACACCAAACCTGCCCGGGTCTTCAACCTTACATCCCAGGACAGCATATTTATGTTTCAAACATGCCCTTATGTCCTTCCTGGAAAAAATATCATCACCGCCTATAACTATGAATTTGTCCTTAATCAATTGCTCAACATATTTCAGCGCATGTCCGGTACCCAACTGTTTCTTCTGTTCTACATATCTAATATTTAATCTTCCATACTTGCGGCCTATTTCATCTATTATCATCTCTTTCCTGTATCCGACTATCACGATAACTTCATCAACCAATCCCTGTAATGCATCCAGGTTGTGCTTTATTATCTCTTTATTCATTACCTTAAGTAATGGCTTGGGCACGGTTAATGTCAATGGCCACGTCCTCGTACTCTTACCGGCAGCCATTATTACGGCTTGTATCATATCAGGCCCCTATCTCTTTCTTCATAGCTTTCGCAATGTCATTTGCCATTTTTTGAATCTCTCTCTTATTCTCGCCTTCAATCATAATCCTGCATAGATTCTGTGTTCCCGAATACCTGACAAGCACTCTTCCTTTTTCCCCCAACTTTGATTCGGCGCTTTTAATATTATTATTTACTTCCAGCTTGTTAATATCTTTTTTCTCCTTTACTACAACGTTAACAAGCACCTGCGGCAGTGATTTCATACACTCTGCCAGTTTACTCAACTTTGAGCCTCTTTCTTTCATAACTCTCAATAATTGTAAAGCAGAAATTACCCCATCCCCCGTCGTTGTATAATCTGAGAATATTATATGTCCGGACTGCTCACCTCCTAAAACATATCCTTTTTTCCTCATTTCATCAACAACATGCCTATCGCCAACCTTTGTCTTAACAATTTTTATCCTTTTCTTTTCCATTGCAATATCAAAGCCTTTATTAGCCATGATGGTAACTACGACACTGTTCTTTCTGAGAGCGCCCTTCTCCTTCATATCAATAGCACATATTGCAATGATGTGGTCGCCGTCAACACTTCTTCCTTTTTCATCACAAACTATTACTCTGTCAGCATCACCATCTAACGCTATCCCGATATCCGCATTTTCTTTTTTTACAACTTCTATCATCTTTTCAGGATGCAATGCGCCGCAATCCAAATTTATATTCAATCCGTCCGGCCTGTCATTCAGCACAATAACCTCTGCCCCCAGCTCACTTAATATATGCGGTGCGGTAATGTATGCGGCGCCATTAGCGCAATCCAGTACAATTTTTAATCCTTTCAGGCTCATGCTCTTTACAGAAGCCTTAGCAAATTCTATATATCTTCCTTTTGCATCATCAACCCTATGTGCCTTCCCGATCAAACCTCCTTTTACATGTTCTGTCCTTACTTTTTCTGATAGGACATATTTTTCTATTTCGTCTTCAACATCATCCGGGAGCTTATATCCATCACCACTAAAAATCTTTATTCCGTTATCTTCCGCAGGATTGTGTGAAGCGCTAATTACAATACCTGCATCAGCATTTAACGATTTTGTTAGATGTGCAATAGCGGGCGTCGGCATAGGGCCAACAAGTAGAACATCTGCGCCCACTGATACAATCCCTGATGCCAGGGCGTTTTCAATCATGTAACCGCTCAACCTGGTATCTTTCCCTATGACAAATTCAGGTTTTTTCTTTCCGCATTTCTCTTTGAAAACATGGGCAGTAGCTTTTCCTACATTCAATACCATTTCAGGGGTCATTGGGTATATATTCGCCACTCCTCTTATTCCATCTGTTCCAAATAATTTTCCCATTTATATTCGCCTGTTTAAAAGATAAATACAGAAAGGACGGTAAGAGATTGATATGTATGTTAGAGGCCGGATATCAAGAATGAACAACAATAAAGAAGAAAAGGGGTTGATAGGCACTTCCCTGAGCAAGTACCTATCAACCAAGTTTACTCAGATAAAAATTACTTACTGCTTAAAAGCGCTTAACTATGGGGTTGCCACGTTATTACGTCTTTACTTAAAAGGCGAGGCTCACGACAATATTGACAAGGTTTAAACCATATTCTTGAATTTCTTGCCTACTTTAAACCCTACCGTCCTGCTGGCTTTGACTTTAATTGCTTCCCCGGTTCGAGGGTTTCTCGCAGTTCGGGCTTTCCTTTTCTTTACCGAAAAAGTACCAAACCCTATCAGCTGAACGCTTTTATCTTTCTTTACACCCGTGCTGATACCACATAATACAGCCTTTACAACTCTCTCACCCTCAACTTTTGATGTGCCTAACTCTTTTGCCACAGCTTCAACTAAATCCTGCTTATTCATAAAACCCCCTTTCTTAAAAGGAAAAATAACCCAAAAAATATATCGTCAACAACCCCTTTTACATTGCCATGCCAATTATTTCACCTTCAAATACAAGTTTACCATTTGCTATTCCCTGAGTATCAAAGATAGCTCTTCTGGCTCTTAATTCTGTATTCTTCGCAATAATAATCAGCTTATTTCCAGGGATCACTTGACCTCGAAACTTAACTTTTTCAATACCGCCGAAACCAAAAAATTTATCACTTTGCAAAGAGATCTTAAAATAATAGGTACACAGCTGTGCAGCCGCTTCCACCATCAATACACCAGGGAAGAGCGGGCGGCCGGGGATATGCCCGCGTACCCAAAACTCATCATCTTTTACATCCTTAAATCCAATAATTATTTTGTTCTCTGGATCATATCTGATTATTCCATTTAACTGTTCCATCTCATAACGATGTGGAACTACGGCCCTGATTCCCTCAATATCTGCCGCTATCTCATTTAAATCAATTGAATCTATATCCACCAGGAATTTTTGTGGCATTGCAGAATACTATTACTAAGACATATCTTTGTCAATAAAAAATTATAAATGAATTAATAAAAGAATATTCTTAACGTAATAGAACAACAAGCAAGTTATAATAATGAAAGTCTTACCTGTGTTGAATCATGGCGTATATTCTAAAAGACGTGGTAGCGGTGCAGGGACTCGAACCCCGGACTCGCGGATTATGATTCCGCCGCTCTAACCAACTGAGCTACACCGCCACAAAGAAATGCCGTCTTGCTTAATACCCTCGCTAAAATCCTATAAAAGATATTGAACGAGTTGCATTATATACCCTATAGACCATGACGTCAATTTATAATTGCAACACTGATGCAACACTGAATAAAGGCTGAGACCAGTGAAAATAAACCCTTTCTCGAAATAGAGGCTGTTTTAAAGACGTATATTTTATCTCCTTTTCTCTAATTCCTTCTTAATATTATCAACATTTGGCCCAAAGTTATTTCTACCATATTGTTCCAATAATTTATCATACTTATAACTCCTTGTCGTAACCAATCCCAGACCTTCGCCCTGTATCCCGTATTCATAAACCATAATTACCTCCTGGTTCGTATCGACCAGGTAAAAAGATTCTCTATTTGCCTGCTGGTTGCCCACCAATGCAAATACGTGCCTTGCGCCTGCCCCGCCATCTCCCTGAGCGATGACATAATTAGTCGAAGTCTTAGTTAATACAAGCACGAGCAACACTATAACCACTCCAAGCAGAATTGTGTTTAATCCGTATTTCTTAAGCATGTTCACAACCTCCAGAAATTAATGTTTGTATTTTTGATGTATTGTATTGTGTAAATATAATAGAACAAACTGGAAATGGACATTACTTTCCATACGTTGGAAATCTGACTTCTACTTCTCTCTTTTCTTTTGCAAAGGCACGGGCTTCCTCCTCTTCTCTAATCAGGATGGTCGGCTTTATGAGTATGATCAGATTACCTGCGGTAGTAATATCTCTGTCAGTTGTGTTACTGGAAAATATCCTTTTTACAATAGGAATCTTGGAAAGAATTGGAACGCCTTTTGACGTTTTCGTTTCTGAACTTTTGCCCAAACCGCCAATCATAAGGATGCCTTTATCAGGGACACAGACCGTAACTGATAATTCCTGCTTAACGGTTGTAGGGCGCTGTATTGTATTGGTATTGGCTGCCGTAGTTCCACCTCCTGATGTGCTGGCACCACCGGTTACAAAATTTGTATTTGTAAATGTAACAGCAGTGATAACTGGATGTACTTCCAGATAGACATATTTCCTGTCAGCGCTTACAACGGGCCTTACGTTAAATGTGGTACCGTCGTCTATTTCGGCCATCACAGGTTCAGGTGTCTGGCTCACAATTGTAAAACTCTTTATATAACTTGTTGTTGTAACTACCTTAATAGTTCCTCTCTGAGTATTAGACAGGGTTATCTTTGGGGCAGTAATTGTTTCAGCCTCATCACTCTCCTGCACGGCTTTCAAAAATCCTTTAAGGAACAATCCATCAAATATTTGATAGGTAAGATTTAATCCACTTGTTGCTGGTGAAGTTGCACTCACTCCCACGTCTGAGAACGAGCCAGTCTCTGTAAAGATACCCCTTCGTTTACTTGCCGACTGCTGAGTTGTATCCAAATCAGCAATATTGTGTCCGAAGGTCTCCAGAAAATTATCTGAGACGGCAATAAAACGCGCCTCGATGCTTACCTGAAGGTCTGCAGAAGACCTCAGAGCGGCAAGGATGCCTTCTATCTCTTTGTGTACTCCAAGTATGTGGGTAACTACGATATCGCCCAGCATCCCCTCTCGTGACGCTATCATGCCCTTCCCTCCATTCGCCGACCATGATGCAGGCTCTATAGTGCTGGTTATCAGATTAATAATCTCCTGAACCCTGTCAAAGGTATCCTTGCCCTCTCCTTTAGAAGAGGCTCCCTCTGCCACTTCAGTCGCTTCCACCTGTGCCGTCAGGCTTTGTCTGTCTTCCAGGTTTATGAGTAAATCGCGAACATCATAAACCCTCAATTCTAATGGTTCCAAAGTAATATGAACTATATTATCCTTCACTACATAACCCAAACCCTTTGGTAAAATGTATTCTAATATCACAGAAAGTGGAACATTATCAAGTTTTATGTTTACGTCTGAATCTGGTATATTTTTATCTAAAAAGAAATTCATCTTTGACTTTTCCTGAAGAAATGAGATTACGTCACGAAGCGGAGTATTTATAAACTCGATTGATAACTTTTCCCCCAATTTCATTTTCATTTCCTGGGGAATGGGTTTTTGAGATGGAGATGGCGCCAGCTTCAGCCTTTCAGTATGCTCACGGTTTTCCTTAAGTCTTTTTTCAGGATCTTCTCTCTGTGTTCTTCCCTTAATGCCTTCCCATTTATCTTCGTCCGTAAACTGCATTAAATCATTATAAGGTATTGACTTTTCCCGCAGGTTTTCTAAATATTTATTGCGTTCGCTTGCATCGGCTTTTTCTATTTGCGCCATTACTTTTTTGTGTCTCAAATCTTCCTGTAACGCCAGGGCATTTTCCCTCAAGGCAATGGCGGCTTCATCGCCAGGCCTGTCCCTCAAGATCGCATTGGCTATCTGGACAACATCTATATATCTTTGCTCTTTTGTTGCCTGCCTTGCATCTCGAATCATCTGATTCCGCATGCTATCTGAAATTTTTACAGGCGGGGCTTCTATCTGTTTCTTAGGCGTTATATTATCTCCCATTCTCCTGATATCTCTTTTCTTTAATACTTCGGAAGAATCCGCCTTTTCCTCTTTTTGCAATTGTTCTGATACATCTTTATAGCGGGAACTCGATTGAGGGTTGGGTAAATTTTCTTCGGTTATTCCTGACTCTTTATCACTTTTTTCATCGATCACCTTTTTTGACGTGGTCTGACATGCACTTATCATGAGGAGGGAGTAAATTATTACAATCGCTGTGATTTTTATCCGGATAGCTTTCATGAATGGTATTTTTCCTGATGTATCAACAGTAAGGCTATTTTTCGCAGCCTGATACGAGCAACCTTGATGATATTCTTCGCAACTCCCGGAATGACGGAGACGAAAGACTCAGGATGTCATACTAAAGGGCTGCTTCAAATTAACAATGTAAATGACTTTATTGCTATTCTACGTGAAATAAAGAATTTAGTTTAATCCGCTTCCAATTTCTACTTCTTGTAAAATTGATTTTATTATTTCTGCCTCCTCATCAAATGGCTTTCTTACTTTGTCTAATATTTCCTTTTGCTTTGTCGCATCATCTATTGCAACCCCTTCTTTTGGCTCAGCGGGTTTTGCCTTATCATCCTCAACGATTTCTTCTTCCTCTACTTTTATAGTTTTTGCAGATTCCTTTAACCATAATTCTTTTGTGTTACCATTCTCATCTTTATACTTAATCTTAGAAGTAGATTTCATAAATGTCTCGCCCGGCACCATAGTGGTTCCGGCAAATTCTCCGGAGTCATTTAATATAACCACATTTTTCATTAATGTTGTCGGCCTTTGTGCTTTGTAGACTATGTCTTGCAGTACATAATTTGTTGTAAAATCGAGCGTTTTCCCACCCAAAATTTTTTCCCCGCCTATTATCTCGCCTATCTTTGTTGGAAATCCGTGTTCATGCCATTGTCCATCTATCTCTCTTCTTATATTGATATAAGCAAGGTTATCGGCCAGGCCTTTAAAAACGATTTCTAAGTTAGCAGGCTCTTCAATATTTTCATATTGAACTATTTCTGTTTTTGTCTTTACAGGTCCGACAAAAATCGAAGTCCTTTCAATTTGTTTTGACAGGGGAGAACCTTTAACTTTATTCACCATCTGCGGCTCGTAAATTATCTCTTCCATATTTTCCGGGCCTGCGCGTCTTATATTGGATTCTATAGTATTAACGGCGCTAGAAATTCTTGACTGCAGCTTTTTCCCCCTGAAGGGAGAAAGGAAAAAGATACTAACAACATTATATAAGCAAAAAAGCAAAATCAAAGATAAAACTACTTTAAACAAATAACCATATACTTTTTCTTTTTGTGCAGTCTCCATTATTAATAGCCCATTTTAACCCTGTTATTTCCCCTATACCTTTATACTTCGTTCATACCATATTTCGTCGCAATTGTTCACTATTATATCTTAAAATCCAGAACATACGCCGCAACAACAACATCCACTGTGGAAGAAGATTGAATATTTTCTTTCTGTACCGATCTTCTTATATTAACGGTCTCTATCTCAAAGCATATCTTTGATTTTAGAAATTCGTTAATTAAAAAAAGCAGGCCTTCAACGTCCATACTTACCTTTATAGTAAAAGGAATAATATCACACAATTCAACGTAAGCATTGGCGGAGACAAATCTTTCCACTCCGTAATTAATACCTTCAAGATAGCGGACTTTTAATTCTTCCTTCAGTATTATATTTATCAGTTCTTCCGTAATCCAAAATCTTTTCTGCTCGGGGATAATGTATTCCCATGTAGGGATTTCAGATTTCCATTCTTTAAATGGCAGTGCGTTTTCACTTAATGAAACATTACGCCTTTTTATCTTGCCCAGGAGAACATTTACGCCCTGAATATACCTGTTTTTCCATAAAGCCTCGTCCTTAATCTCCTCTCCATCAACAGAAGTACATATCTTTTCCAGTTGACGATCCTGTTCTTTATAAAATTCCTCACTTTCTAACCGGAGCTTCTTGATCATCTCTAATTTGGCCTCTTCCGCCTGTATCCATTTTTCACTGCGAATCTTAAAACCCTTTCTTTCGTATAGTTCTAATTTAGTCAGTACGTCTTCAATTATCTCAACCTTCTTAATATTTTTCACCCTGAAAGGGTTCACGGCAAAAATATAAAAGGCTGTCACAAAAATCACTCCTCCCCCTATAGATATCCAGAATATATTTTTTTTTATATCCGTTATATTCACTTAACCATCCATACCCTTAAAATTAAGTTAAAAGGCTAAAGCCTTAACTCCGACAGAGGAATTTACCCTTTAGGGTTTTATTTGAGACATTGCAAACACAACTTTGAAATTCCTATACATTAAATTAGGCCTACGGCGACTTTTTTACTATACGCAGGGGCGGGTACGCCCCTACATTATTTGTGTCAATATTGGATTTACTATACATTGTATTTCAAAGGAAATCGGCAGGTCTTTTATGCCGTGGGCCATGTCTTCCGATACGCTTTTTTTGTCTATAACCGTAACATGATGTACAGAACCCAGCACCACTCTTACATCAATGAATGCGAGTGTCTTCTGATCAAACAATGTTAAATTCTCTATAGGGATTTTAACTTTTCCTTCTATGTACGATACCTCTGGTTCGTAACTTTCTCCCTTAATACTTATAATCAACGCTTCTTTCGACGTATCAATATTTTTAGACGTATTTTCTTCGGCCTTTTCAAAAAAGCCTTTACCGCTTATCCTCTCCTTCTTATCAGTATGAGGGATTTCCCATACGGATTCTATGCTTAACAAATATACCTTTTCCGGAAAGGAGTCTATAATTTTGTTAATAACATCTATCCAGAAACTCCCCTGAATGCCTATTGTCTTCCATACATGTAAGTTTTCTTCCCCTGCTTTAACTTTTTTCTCTATATCGTTGTAATCTCTTTCCAGTTTTTTTACCTTATTAAATGTTTCGTTTACGGTATCGACACTCTTCGAAAGGTGCCGCCAGGTTATATAATCTTTAATACTTTGTGTTAAAAAGCTCAAAAAAATTAAAATTGCAATAACGCAAGCAAATATTTTATGTTTTGATACATGCCTCTCCTTAACATATTCAAGCGGGAGCAGATTTATTTTGATTTCGCCAAGACCTAAGCCCTGTATAGCAAGTCCCAATGCCGTTTCGAAGCCATAAATATTTCTCTCCTTTAACCTGGGATGGTCAACGTCTTTCAGCATTCTGATTTTATCTAACAGGTCCAGAAACTTGACTTTGTTTTCCAGGTTATCGTCAATAAATTTAATTTTATTATCATCTTCAAAAACCTCACCCATTAAGTATAAAATTTCCGGTTTAGTGCCTTTCGAGACAGAGACGTAATATCCTATTGACCGCTGTATTTCCCGTATAAGGGTCATATTTACTTCTGACATGGGAATGCTTCTATTCCAGTATTTTGATCTTCCAACCACTATAAAATCAGTATTCTCCTGTTCAACATTTATAACAATAACGTCTTCATCTGAATCAGAACTTAAGTGCACAAGATTATAAATTGCAATAGGTGTAATTTGAATTGCATCCAGATTCGCTGTTATTGGCGCCAGGCTTGGTAAAAGATTATATATATTCTCCTTTTTTGTGGCAAATAACCCTATCTTAACACCTTTATCAGTCGTTCCGTCATTTTCAAACTGTTGATAATCCCATACAATCTCATCAGGCTCAAAAGGGACTTGCTTACGCAATTCATATCTTAACGCCTCGGCAACTCTGCTTTTCTTAATAGGCGGGAGTGAAAAAAACCTTGAGAGTATCATTTTCCCGGAAAGAGAAACAATTATTTTGTCAGATTTACTTATTAAATTGCGTTCTTTAAAAATTTCTACCGCATTTTCAATAATTTCCGGTTTTTTAAGCATATTTTCATGATCAATTGATGAATAGTCTATCCTGTCAATTGCTTCTACAAACAATTCTCCATCGCGGGTACTTGCTTTCACGGCTTTTAATTCACTATCGCCGATCTCCAAACCCCAGGCGCTTTTATTTCCTGACAGCCTGACGGAACCCAAGACTTTGCTGTAAGCCGCACTAAATTTCATATTATTAAGAAAACTAAAAACTTTCATATCTTAAGCAATCCCTAAAATGTTCCTAATAAAGAAATAACTTTTTCAGAAATAATTTCCGGCCCCTCCCGTTCCTCTGCCGCCGACCACTGAACGTCCGGGAAGCTTCTAAACCACGTCATCTGTCTTTTGGCAAATCTACGCGTGTTTAATTTTACCATCTCCTTCGCATCGCTTAATGTAAGCATGCCTTAAAGATATTGAATAACCTCCTTATAACCCAGCGCCTGCCCCGCCTGTCTGCTTAAACCTTCAGGGTTATCCAGCAAAGATTGAACCTCGTCAACAAGGCCGTTGTCAAACATTGTTTCAACTCTTTCACCAATCCTCCGATAAATATCTTCCCTCTCTCTGGTTATACACACGATCTTAAACCTATAATTCCTTCTTGCCTTCTTATATTGTTCCTGAAGCGCCGATGCCGGCTTGCCTGTTTTTCTATATACCTCTATAGCACGTATTATACGCCGCAGATCATTCGGGTGCAGTTCCGTGGCTTTAACAGGGTCAATCTTTTGCAGAACAGCATGAAGATGCAAATTCCCCTTTTTTTCCGCAACTTCTTCCAGCTCTTTACGAATATTCCAATCCGCCTCAGGGCCGTTAAAAATACCGTCAATAATACCCTTTATATAAAGAGGGCTGCCTCCGACAATAAGAAACTTCCGCTTTCCCCCGCTAACGTCTCCTGTTAAATCCTCCACGTCTTTGACGTACTTTCCGACACTGTAACTTTCCCATGGATAAATAATATCGATAAAATGATGTGGAACACGCTCCCTCATACCCAATGAAGGTTTTGCAGTCCCGATATTCATCCCTCTATAAAAAAGCATGGAATCGGCAGAAACTATCTCGCCTTCAATTTGCTGCGCAACTCTAAATCCAACCTCTGTTTTATCACTGGCTGTTGGCCCTGTAAGTATTTGTATGGTAATACTCATTTGTGATTATAAATCACATTTAAAGAATTCAGCGTATCCAGCGGACTTTTCGGCGCATTCGACATATCCCGCATTACATGCGTATAAATCATTGTAGTCT
>ERZ1292630.4349-Hain-H41-02um-R3-4349-length-12030-cov-5_pt1 | contig 12030 bp, 9 predicted proteins | sample MGYA00564408_ERZ1292630 | MGnify/ENA primary metagenome ERZ1292630 (study PRJEB36523, sample SAMEA6512641) | groundwater metagenome | collected 2019-01-08 | study: AquaDiva: Metagenomics assemblies of 32 groundwater samples | reverse complement strand
CTCGCCGCTGTCTCCGCCGCATTCCTGGCGGCGTACGGGTTCCGCCTGCTCCTCGATCCCTGGTTCGGGAAGCCGATCTTTCCGCTCCCCAGCTATGCGGGGCTGTTCGTCTTCGCCGTGGCCATGACGATCGCGGCGCTTGCCTGGAACGGACTCTACCGCCGGCTCACGTTCATCGACGGCATCGATCGCGCGTTTTCGCTCGGCCGCGCCGTGGTGCAGGCGGGGCTCCTGGTCCTGGCGGCGACGTTCTTCTTTCAGACGCCGCGTTTCTCCCGATTCCTGGTCCTTTTGCTGGGGCCGCTCTGCTTCGGCATGCTCCTCGTGTCGCGCGCCGCCATCGAGCGCGTGGGCTCGGGCGCCCGCCGCCACGGGTTCGCGTTCCGCCGCGTCCTCTTGCTGGGAAGTGGTGAAGCCGTGTTGCGCGCGCGTGCGGCGCTGGAGGCGGCCCGTGGAGATGGATTCGAGCCGCTCCGCGCCGACTATTCGGGGCCCGATGGGGAGGCGCCGGAGGATGCGGCTGCCCGGCTCCGAGCGCTCGTCGCGAGCGAGCGGGTACAGATCGTACTCCTTGTTCCCGATGAGAACGAATTGCCTCAGCTGCTCGCCGTCGGCGCGGCGCTCCGCGAATGCGGGGCGGCGATCTGGTGGGCGGGCGCCGCCGCGCAGCTCGCGCCACTGGGGCCCGAGTCGCGGCTTGGCCCGCTCGACGCGATGCTCCTTCATACGCCCTCGCGCGGTCTTGGCCCGCGGACACGGAAACGGATGAGCGACCTCTTCCTGTCGTTCCTGGTGGCGCCGTGGCGGTGGCGCGGACTTGGCGCCTACCTCTCCGCGCACGAGTCGCCGCTTCGCCCCGCCGAGGCGTGGCGCCAGGTCTGGGCCGGAAAACGCTCCTGGGTCGGCCGCAGCCGCTACGAATCCGATCGCTGGGCGGGAATCCCGTCGTGGGCCAGGCTAGCGCTTCAGACGCTTCGTCCGGGCGTCGTCTCTCCCGCGTTGCCAAACGGGCAGGGCGCCGACCGCGCCGCGCGCGTGGAGTCGGAACTGGCGTATCTCTCGAGATTTTCCCTGTCCGAGGATCTGCGCCTCTTCCTGCGCGCTACGCGTGGAGGGGATTCGCGATGAGATCGCTGCGGAACCTGGCCGCGGCATCTTCCGCGCTGCTCCTCGTATCCGCACTGCTTCCCGCCGGCGCGGTGGCGGCGACGCGCCTCTTCATCGTGAACCACGTGGCCTCGAACGATGTCCGCGCCGCGGCGCCATGGGGGGCGTCGCTGGCTCTCGCGACCGGCGGCGGCATGGTCCTCGCCGACACCGCCACGGGGGCGACCACAAAGGTCCTCCGTCAGAGCGGCGGACTCCCTTCAAACAATCTCCTCTCCATCACCGCGAGTCCCAGCGGCCTTCTCTGGATCGGCACCGCCGATCGCGGCATCGCTCGCCTCCGCCCCGACGGCGGGTTTCTGCGAACACTCACCTCCTTCGATGGTCTTCCGAGCGACCGTGTGCAGGCTTTCTTCCGCTCGGGCGACAGCATCTGGGTCGCGACGAGCGGCGGGGTCGCGCTCTTCACGGAGAATCCCGCCAACGGCCAGATCGCGCTCCGCCGCTCCGATTCCAGGGCCAGCACTGGCGGGGGACTTGTCAGCGACGACGCGACCTCCTTCGCCGCCTGGAACGACACGCTCTGGTGCGGCACCGCCACGGGACTCTCGAGTTTCACGTCCGGAGTCTGGAGCGCGCGCGCCTCGCTCACCGCCGAGCGCGTGCAGGCGCTGCTCCTGGATCGCGACTCGCTCTGGATCGGCACGAAGACCGGATTGCGCGTCTATGCCGGCGGCGGGCTCGGATCGCGCGGCCTCGCCGTCGAGACGCTCTCCCTGGCGGCGATTCCCGGTGGCGTTGGGCGCGGCACGACGATCGGTCCCTTCGTGGAGACGCCGGACGGAGCGGAATCGTCACTCGGTCTCGCCGGGCTCCCCATCGCTCGCGTGCAGGCGATTCTCCGCACGGCCTCCTCTCGCGTCGCGGTGGGGACGAGCGCCGGTCTCGCCCGCTTGACCGGAGGAGCGATTCCCTGGGAGCCAATCCGCAGCGCCGGGCCCGAATGGAACGGCGGCGCGCGCGTCTCGACGGCGGGGCAAAACGTCTGGGTCACACTTGGAAACGCCGTACCACCCGGGCTCAGCATCGGCAGCGTGATGCGATACGACGGAGCGTCGTGGTCGGTGCTCACCCCCGCCTCGACCGGCGACAATCTCCAGTCCGCGGGTGCCATCGGCGTGCTGGCGGCGCGGGATGGCCGTGTCTGGATCGGGCACTGCTGCTCGGGATCGCTTGGCTCCTCGCGGCCGCGCACGGACCGCTGGGATCCGATCGGCAATGTCTGGGATCTTCCCGCCGCGTACAACATCTTCACGTTCGCTCAGGCTCCGTCGGGGCGTGTCTTCGCCGCGGGGGTGGAACATGAGAACGGAATCTACATCTTCGAGGGAACGACGGCCGCGCTGCTCGACTCCCTGACTCCCGACAACACGAACGCCGGGCTGACGCGAAACAATCTCCGAGGGATCTCCTTCGACGGCTCCGGACGCGCCTGGATCGCCACCGTGGACAACGGCGTCGACCGCTGGAACGGGAACGGCACCGACGATCACGCGGACGACGTCTGGACGCATTTCGCCGGCGCCGGGTTCCCCAGTCTTCAGGGGACCGCGATCGCGACCGTCTCGCCGGGAGACGTCTGGGCCGGTACGCGCGGCGGCGCCGTCCGGATCGCCAATGACGCGGTCGATCTCTCCTCTACCTCGCGCGTGAATGCCGCCATCGGGGGCGCGGCGGTGAACGATCTGGCGGTGGACGGCGACGGCGGCGTCTGGATCGCGACCTCCGGAGGGCTGACGCGCTTCTCCAACACCGGAGTGATCGAACAATTCGACACGGCGGACGGGCTGGCGGACGATGACGTCGTGGCGCTCGCCTGGGATGGGACGCGCGAGATCCTCTGGGCCGTCACCGCGGGCGGCATCTCCGAGATCCATCCGAGCAGTTCCCTTCGAGCCTCCTTCGACGACGGAAGCTACCTCTATCCCAATCCGGTCGGAGCGGCGAACGCGCCGGTTCGCCTCGGTGGGATTTCAGGAGAAATCCGCGGCGAGATCCGCGACCTGACGGGGAACCGGCTCCGGTCGTTCACCGCGAATCCGGCCGCTCCCACCATTTGGGATCTCCGCGACGAGCGTGGGCTGCTCGTCGCCCCGGGCGTCTATCTCGTCGTGCTGCGCCAGGGCGACCTGTCGCGTCTCTTGCGCGTCGCGGTCACGCGATGAGCCGGCTCGTTCCGCTCGGGACCCGATGAAGTTCGAGTCTCCGCTCGTCCTCGCTTCGCCTCCCGATCCTGAACGCTGGGACGCGCTCGTGGCTCGCGCCGCCGGCGCGAGCGTTTTTCACACGTCGGCGTGGGCGAAGCTCTGGACCGACGAGTGGCCCGATGCGCGCTGGGAAGCGCTCGTCGTGGAGGAAGGCGGAGAGTACGTGGCGGGGCTCGGTGCGGTGATTCGCCGTCGCGGTCTGTTTCGCACCGTGGACGCCATGCCGTTCGCCACGTACGGAGGCCCGCTCCTCCGCACGGGGCACCCCGATCCGGACGGCTTGGCCATGGCGCTCCTGGAAGGGTTCGCGCGATGGATCGGCGGCCTGTTCGTCCTCCGCGCCTCGCTGGCGTGGTATCAGGGCGATCGCGCCGCGTTTCCCGAGCGGCTGGAGCCGGTCGAATCGTTCACCCACGTGCTTCCGCTCTCCGCGGACTACGAGGAGGTCGCATCCCACTTCTCGCCCTCCACGCGGCGACTGGTCCGCCAGGCCGACGAGAGCGGGCTCTCCATCGAAGTGGCCGACACGCTCGAACGGGTTCACGAATTCCACAACCTCGCGACCGAGACCGTGCGCCGCCGGGGCGGAACGCCGAAGCCGCGCTCGCTCTACGAGCGGATCTTCCGCGATCTCGTTCCGAAGGGGATCGGGCGCTATCATCTCGTTCGCCACGGAACGGATGCGGTGGCGGGGAGCCTTCATTTCTTTCACGAGGGGGTGGCGACGAACTGGCTCCCCGTCTCGCGCGAGACGGCGTGGCCGCTCCGGCCGAACAACTTCCTCATCGCCGGCCTTCTGGAGACGCTCTCCGCCGCGGGATACCTGGAATACAACTTCGGCTCCTCGCCCGCCGACGCGACCGGCCTCATCCGGTACAAGGAAGGGTGGGGAGCGCGCCGCCGCCCGGTGCTCCTCGCGGGGCGCCGTTCGGGACTCCACCGGCGGCTTCGCCCGTAGACGATCGCGTGCGGATCCTACTTCTCTCGCACGCGCCCTCCATCCACACACAGCGGTGGGCGCTCGCGCTGGCGGGGAAGGGGCACGAGATTCGCCTCCTCTCCGTCATTCCGGCTCCCGAGGCCAGAGTGCCCGGAGAGCCGATCGGTTGGCCTGGCGCGCCGCTCCCCTCTCTTCGCTACGCCATGGCGGGCGCCGCGGTGCGGCGTGTCCTCAAGCGGTGGAAGCCCGACGTTACCGTGGCGCACTTCCTGCCAAACTACGGTTTCCTCGCTGCCCTGGCCGGGGCGCGCCCTTTCGTGCTGGTGGCGTGGGGCTCCGACCTCTTGGTGAATGCGCGCCGCTCGCCGTTCCACGCGGCACGGGCCCGCTGGGTTCTCGGCCGCGCCGCGCTCATCCACGTCGATGCCGAGAACCTCGCGCGCGCGGCGCGCGAGCGGGGTGCGGCGCCGGAACGGATCTGGACCCGGCCGTGGGGCGTGGAGGCCGGCGCGCTCGCGCCTTCGGTGCCGTGGAGGCAGCGGTTCGAGCGTGCGGGCACCCTTCGGATCCTCTGGAACCGCATGCTGGAACCTCTCTACGATCCGGCGACATTTCTCCGTTCGCTGGGGTCGCTGCGGCGGGATGGTCGCGCGTTCCGGGCCACGGTGGCGGGCGACGGTCCGCTTCGCGCGGAGCTCGAGACGCTGGCCGCGCAGCTTGGAATCGCGGCGGACGTTCGGTTCACGGGCCGTGTGGAGGAGTCGGCAATGCGCGCGCTCTATCGCGAGCACGAGTTCTACGTTTCCATGTCGCGTTCCGACTCCACCTCGCAGTCACTCCTGGAATCGATGGCGGCGGGGCTCTATCCGATCGTGAGCGACATCCCGGGGAACTCGTCCTGGGTGAGAGGCTCCGCGAACTCAGGGAAAGCCGCTGGCGACGCGGGACGGCTGGTGCCGTGCGGCGATGACCTCGCCCTGGCCGCCGCGATCGTGGCGGCGGCGGACGATCGAGACGCCGAACGACGGATCGTTCGGGGAATGGCGCGCGTTCGGGCGGAAGCGGACTGGGCGACGACGGTGGCGCTCTTCGAGACCCGGCTCCTGGCGTTGGCGCGCGAGAGAGCGCGATGAAGCGACTCCTACTCCTCGCCTACTTCTTTCCCCCGCTTGGCGGCGGAGGATGCCAGAGAACCCTCAAGCTCGTCCGGTATCTGGAGCCGAACGGGTGGGCTTCCACGGTCGTGACCGTGCGGGATCCCGACTACTGGATCAACGATCCGACGCTCCTGGATGAAGTCCCGGCTACCTGCGAGATCCTCCGCGTGAGCGCCCTCACGTCGCAGCGCCTGCTCCGCCTTCTGGGTGGCGCGGGCGTGCGCCTGGAGGAGGGGCAGGGATCCCGCCGAGCCGGCGCGTTTCACGCGCTCCGCCGTCTGCAGCAACTGGTCGCGATTCCCGACGGCTATCGTCCCTGGGCTCGCGCCGCCGAACGCGCGGCGGCCGCGCGCGTGGCGCAAGGCGGCATCGATGCGATCTGGACCACGTCCTCTCCGGAGAGCGCGCATCTCGCCGGTCTGGGACTGAAGCGTAAGTTCGCGCTCCCCTGGGTCGCCGACTTCCGCGATCCCTGGGTAGGACGCGTCACCTACTCTCCCCCGACGACGTGGCACGACCGCCGACACCGCGCGCTCGAGGCTGAGGTCGTGACGACGGCCGACCGCGTGACGGTCGTCAGCGAGGCGATGGCGGCGCGATTCCGAGAGCGCTTTCCCGCGCTGCCCCCCGAGCACTTCGTCGTCCTTCCGAACGGATACGATCCCGACGATTGGGCGCGGGTGGCGAGGCTGGAGGAGAACAGGGACGAGGCGAGTGATCCGGATCGGCGCCACTTCGTCGTGCTTCACGCGGGACAGTTGGCGCACCGTCCCACCGTGGGAGATCTGCTCGCCGCCGCGGGCCGCCTGGTCGCGGAGTCCCCCGCGCGCCGCGAAACGCTCCGCCTCCGCTTCATGGGAGGCAACGAAGGACTCGACGACGCGGCCATCGCGCGGGCCGGACTTGCCGGCATCGTGGAGATCGTGCCGTCGCGCTCTCATCTCGAGGCGCTGGCCGCCATGAAGCGCGCGAATCTACTCGTGCTCCTGGGGCATGGCGGGGACGCCGACACGCAGATCTACACGGGGAAGATCTATGAGTACCTCACGAGCGGCCGGCCAGTCGTCGGCGTCCTGGACGAGGGGCCGGCCAGCGACTTGCTTCGGCGCTCCCGGCGGGGCCCCGCGTGCCTTCCAGGGGATATAGATAGCCTTTTTGAGGCCCTTCGTGTCCCCCTGAAGGCATGGGAACAGCATGAAACCCAGGTTGATTTCCCACTACCAGCGATCGCCGGGGGGTGGGAACGCCAGGCCATCGCCCGCCAGGCCGCCGAACTCCTCAATCGGACCCAATCGAAGCCCTAGCCTCCGCCTCCCTCCCCACGATCCCCCCCAATTCCCTAAGCCTTTGGACTCCATGTAAATAAAATTTAATTTTGGAGTCGATTCCGCGTTGACACCCCCCCTAGTGATCTCTAGGATGCGCCCAGGTGGAGGGAAGTGGGGAATTGTGGGGGATCAGCTGGTGGCCTTCCCACCGGCTCCCAAGGGCACACAGGGGCGACACGGGCGAGTCAGGGCATGGCAACCTTCCGCGGTAGTTACGAGCACACCATCGATCACAAAGGGCGCATCAGCATTCCGGCGCGCTTTCGCCGACAGCTGTCCGGTGATGCGAACGAGACGTTTGTCGTCCTGCGCGGCCTCGACACCTGCGTCGCGCTCTACCCCGCCGACGAGTTCCGCCACCTCGAAGAGCGCCTTCGGGCCCGTTCGTTCACCGACGAAACGGCGCGCCGGTTCCAGCGGCTACTGTTTCACGAATCGCGCGACGAGACACTCGACGCCCAGGGTCGCGTCGCCTTGCCGCCCGCCCTGATCACACACGCTGAATTGAAGCACGGCGTGCTGGTGAAGGGTGTGCTGGATCACATCGAGATCTGGAATCCCGAGACCTACGAGCGCTACGTCAGCAGCTCGAATCGAACGTACGAAGAAATCGCGGGAGAACTTCTACTGTGATCGCAGCCACGCGGATTCGCGACCGGGCCTCGCTCGGGGAGCACCCGACGTATCAGTGGGACGCCACCCGCGATGCCGGCTCGCGCACCCTTCGTCTCTACGGGCGGCTCGGCGAACGCGAGCTGAGCCGCGTGCTCGACGCGATCGTCGAGCGGGCCCGTTCTCCGCGCGACACGGTCACCGTCGATTTCTCCGGCGTCGAGCACATCGACTTCCGTGCAGTCGCGGACTTCCTGGCGGCGCTTGGGAGGCTCCGCGATCGAAGCGCCTCGATCTGGATCATCGGCGCATCGCCGTACATCCGCCAGCTCATGGACGTCTCGGGAGAGGGATCGCTGCGGCGGGCCCTCTCCGGGGACATCGGTCCCGGCGGGGCCGCGGCGCGGCCCGCAGGAGACGATCTCCGCGCGGCCGAACGGCGCGCACTTCGAGCGGGCGCCTGGAACTAGACGGGCCGGCGGAGAGCCGAGCGAACTCCGGGCACGTCCCGGTTCTGCTCCTCGAAGCGGTCCGGCTTCTCATCACCGATCCTCGCGGCACCTACGTCGACGTCACGCTCGGCGGCTGCGGGCACTCGGTAGCGGTATTGCACGAGGTGGGCATGGACGCGAGGGTAGTCGGCATGGATTGCGATCCGGCGGCGGTGGAACGGGCACGCCGGACGCCGCCTGCCCTGGCGCCTCGCTTCACCGCCGTGCGGGCGCGTTTCTCCGAGCTGGAGGCCGCCCTCGAATCGCTCGGCCTCGCCGAGGTGGACGGCATCCTCGCCGATCTCGGCATCTCCTCCACGCAGCTCGACGACCCGGTCCGCGGCCTCTCCTTCGACCGCGAGGGGCCGCTCGACATGCGCCTCGATCCGACCCGACCGGAGACGGCGGACGCCCTGATCGCCCAGGTGGACGACGACACGCTGGCGCGGTGGCTCTCCGAGTATGGCGAGCTTCCGCGCGCGCGCGCCGCGGCCCGCGCCATTCGCCGCCAGCGCCACGCGGTGGGACATCTCACCACGCGCGCGCTTCGCGATGCGCTGGAGCCGCTCTACCACGGCCCGGCCCGGCACCGCCGCCTGGCGCAGGCGTTCCAGGCGCTCCGCATGGCCGTCAACCACGAGCTGGAGGAACTTCGCTCGCTCCTCGACGCGGCCGCCCGCGTCGTCCGTCCCGGCGGCACGCTCGTCGTCATCGCCTACCACTCGCTGGAAGACCGGATGGTGAAGCAGGCTTTCCGGCCGCCTCGCCCGATGGACGCCTGGGAAGAGCCGGCGCCCGAGCCGTGGGAGCCGATCACGCCGAAGCCGATTCGTCCCGACGACGCGGAAGTCCACGACAACCCACGCGCCGGCAGCGCCCGCCTCCGGGCGGCCCGCCGCCGTCCCGGCGGCGCGCCGCGAGGAGGCGTGACATGAGCGGCTACCTTCGTCGCTACCGCCTGGAGCCGCGCCGGAGCCACGGGCTTCTGGTCGCCTGCGTCCTCGTGCTGATGGTCGTCCTCTTCGCCAAGGTCTGGCAGTCGACCGCCGCGAGCACGCTCTCGATGGAGCGGGACAGTCTGCGCCGCGAGGTCCGCGTGCTGGAGAACCGCATCCATCTCTCCTCGGAGCTCCGCGTTCAGGCCGCGCTCCGCGAAGGGCTGGACCACGAGGCGCTCGCCGCGCTTGGTTTTCAAAATCCCGATCCATCGGCCGTGGTGAACATCGACCTCAGCCGGTCGGTGCCGTCCGAAGCGCGGGGCGATAACGGCGCCGTCGCCCGCTTGAGCGGCTTCCTTCGCGGCATCCAGGGAGGGCGCCCGCGCCGCGACGAGGAGCTGCACGCGATTCCGGTCTCCTCGCCGATTTCCTCCGACGAGCCGACCTCGAAGGGGGCGCGGTGAGCCCGAAGGACCGGAATCGCCTCCGCGCGATCGCGCTCCTCGGGCTGGTGGCCTCCGCGGTCCTCCTGGCGCGCCTGGTGCAGATCCAGTTGATCGGGCATGAGCGCTACGCCCGCGACGCGCGCTCGCAGCAGACGCGCCGCGTGATCCTGGAGCCGGAGCGCGGCCGCATCTTCGACCGCCACCTCCGCCCGCTGGCCGAAAACGTCGACCTGAGCCAGATCTCCGTCCGGCCCGGAGAGGTGCGGAATGCGGGCGCCGTCGGCGACTTCATCCGCGAGAACGCGGGGGCCACGGGCGTGCGGAAGTTTCGCCAGGGGCGCGCCCATCGCCGCGTCTACGTGCGGATCGCGGCGCAGCTGAAGCCGGAGAAGGAACTGGCGCTCAAGACGACGAAGCTTCCCGAGGGAATTCATATCGAGCAGGTTCCCGGGCGCGTCTATCCGCTCGACGACCTTGCGAGGCCGGTCCTGGGCGTCGTGGGGAACGAAGGACACGGCCTGGAGGGCCTGGAACAGGTGTTCGATCGGGAACTCCGGGGGAAGCCGGGTTGGGCGACCCTCTTCTCGAACGGACGCGGCGTGAACTACGAGCTGCCGCGCAGCATGGTGAAGCTCCCCGACTCCGGCGGGAGCCTGGTGACGACGATCGACCTCGACGCCCAGTCGGTCGCGGTCATGAAACTTCGCGAGGCCGTGGCGCGGACCGGGTCGAAGAGCGGCACGGCGGTCTTCGTCGATCCGAAGACGGGCGACATCCTCGCCATGGCCACCGTGGACGGGCCGGGCGCCGCCGGCGCGCCGCACCGCAATCGCGTCGTCGCCGATCAGTACGAGCCGGGATCGACGTTCAAGATCCTGGCCGGCTGCGCCGCCATCGAGGAGAACCTCTTCTCCGACCAGGAATCGATCTGGGTCTTCCAGGGGAAGATCGACTTCGGCGGCTTCTCCATCCACGACTCCCATCCGGAGACGGGGTGGTACACGCTCCGGCGCGCCACGTCGCAGTCCAGCAACGTCGTCTACTCCCAGGTCGGCACGCGCGTCGGTCCGGAGCGGCTCTATCGCTACGCGCGGCTCTTCGGCTTCGGGCAGCCGACGCGGGTCCAGCTGCCGGGCGAGGCGCCCGGCGTGGTGCGGGAACCGTCGCGCTGGTCGAAGCGCTCGCTCGCGACGATCTCGATCGGCCACGAAGTTCTGGTGACGCCGCTCCAGGTCGTGATGGCGTACGCCGCGGTGGCGAACGGGGGGATGCTGCTTCGCCCCCGCATCGCCAGCGCGATCGTGGACGAGGATGGCGAGCCGATCCGCGAGGTCCCGGTGGAGCCGGTGCGCCGCGTGATTTCAGAGCAGACGGCGCGGAAGTTCCGTTCCTTCCTGCGCGAGGCGGTCAGCGACGGCACCGCCGCCGAGGCGGCGCTGCCGTGGTGCGACGTGGCGGGAAAGACCGGAACGGCGCAGAAGACGGTGGAGGGGACCAAGGGATATGGCGCGGGACGCTACGTGGCTTCCTTCGTCGGCATGGTTCCCGCCGGCGATCCGAAGGTGGTGGGGCTGATCGTGCTGGACGAGCCGCGCGGCGCCTACTACGGCGGCGAGATCGCGGCGCCGGTCTTCCGCGAGATCGTGGCCGCCTGGGCGGCGCAGGGCCGCGGGCCGCTGACGATGCCGACTTCGGAGCTGGTGCGCGGGGAGGATCCGCCCGCGTCCGCCGGGGGGCGCGTCCCCGACGTGCGCCTGCTGGCGCCCGGCCGCGCGCGCGAGCTGTTGGGTCGTGAAGGATTCGATGTCCGCGTGACCGGCGATGGCGCGCGCGTCCTGGCGCAGGATCCGGCGCCGGGCGAAGCCGCGCGGCGGGGGGCGACGGTGTCGCTCACGCTCGCCTCGGCGACGGAGACGGGTGAGGTCGTGATGCCCGACCTCCGCGGGCTCTCGGTGCGGGAGGCCATCACGCGGTTGCGCGCGCTGGCCATCCCCGTCGGGCGCGTGCGGGGATCGTCGGGACGGGTGGTGGACCAGTCTCCCGAGCCGGGGCGGGTCGTGCGTCGCGAGACGCGAGCCGTCTTGACGCTCGAGCCGCGGGGCGCGTGATCGGCGCGATCGCTCGAGAAGCGGCCGCCGTGCCGCGGATTCTGAACGCGCTCGAGACGCGCGGAGCCGCCGCGGGAACGTGGGGCCGTGTGCAGTACGACTCCCGCGCGGTGGGCGCGGGTGACCTCTTCGTCGCCATTCCCGGAGCGAAGGTGGACGGGCACGCCTATCTCGGCGCGGCGCACTCCAAGGGCGCGCTCCTCGCCGTCGTGGAGCGATTCGTCCCCGGGGAGACGCTGCCCCAGGTGCGTGTCGCGAGCGCGCGGCGGGCGCTGGCGATCCTGGCGGGCGAGGAGAACGAGCATCCCTCGCGAGAGCTGACCATGGTCGGCGTGACGGGGACGAACGGAAAGACGACGACCACGCATCTCGTGCGCGCCGTGCTGGAGCGCCACGGCGAGCGCGTCGGAGTGATCGGCACGGTCGGTTACGAATTCGCGGGCGAGCGGCACGCCGCCGCCCACACGACGCCCGAGGCGCCCGAACTGGCGCGCCTCCTGCGCGCGTGGCGGGACCACGGCGCCGACGCCGTGGCGATGGAGGTCTCCTCGCACGCGCTGGCGCTCGATCGTTCGTACGGAATCGCGTTCGACGCGGGAGTCTTCACGAACTTGACGCAGGACCATCTCGATTTTC
>ERZ1292630.4342-Hain-H41-02um-R3-4342-length-12038-cov-7_pt1 | contig 12038 bp, 9 predicted proteins | sample MGYA00564408_ERZ1292630 | MGnify/ENA primary metagenome ERZ1292630 (study PRJEB36523, sample SAMEA6512641) | groundwater metagenome | collected 2019-01-08 | study: AquaDiva: Metagenomics assemblies of 32 groundwater samples | reverse complement strand
GCGCGCTTCCACTCTCCCGCCGTATATTTATTCGCTTCTGACCAGGTTGGATAGGTATGGATAGTATTCAGGATTTTATTCAAACCCAGGCCATGCTGCATGGCCAGCACAAATTCAGCCAGTAAATCGCTGGCATGTTCTCCGGCAATGAGCGCCCCCAGGATGCGGTCCGTACCGGGGTCAGCACTTTGACAAAACCGTGCGCGGCTTCATCAGCAATCGCGCGATCCAGATCGTCCAGATTAAAACGCGTCACTTCAACGCTGATATTACGCGCCCTGGCTTCATTCTCCGATAATCCCACGCGGGCAATTTCCGGATCGGTGAATGTCGTCCATGGAATGACGGAATAATCCACCTTGAACCGTTTGATGTCACCAAACAACGCATTGACTGACGCATGCCAGGCTTGATGGGCTTGCCGTATGCGTGAACTGGTAGGGCCCGGCCACGTCACCGCAGGCGTAGATATTGGGATAAATGGTCTGTAACCAGCCGTTGGTTTCAATGGTATAACGGGATGTCGTCGGAATACCCAATTCCTCCAATCCAAACCCTTCCGTGCGCGGCACTCTGCCCACAGCGCATAACAGCGCATCGAACGGCAATATCGCTTCTTCACCAAATTGTCCACGTACAATCAGATATTGCGCACCCGCTTCGGTTTCGCAGCGCAGTGCCTGCGTGTGAGTCAGTATTGTGACGCCATCTGCTCGCAGTGCAGCTTTAACCAAAGCCACCGCATCGGCATCTTCGCGCATCAGCAGGTCATTGCGTTCAACCAGTGTGACTTTGCAGTCCAGCCGTGCAAAAGCCTGCGCCAGTTCACAGCCAATCGGTCCGCCACCCAGCACAACCAGACGTTCCGGCCGTTCCGTCAATGACCAGATGGTATCGGAGGTATAAAAACGTACTGCTTCCAGTCCTGGAATTTTTGGCACCACAGGACGGGCACCGGTTGCGATGACGATGGCGCGCGTGGTCAGTGTTTGTCCATTGACTTCCACCGACCAGGGTGACGTGATGCGTGCATCCCCTTGCACTACCTCCACACCCAATCCGGTATACCGCGCTATCGAGTCATGCGGTTCAACTGTTTTCACCACGCGCTGCACACGCGCCATGACATCGGAGAAATTGTAATGAACATTAGCATGCGCGATGCCCAACGACCGGGAATTTTGCGCCTGTTTCAGGAAAGTGGCCGAACGGATCAACGCCTTGGATGGCACGCAGCCATAATTGAGACAATCACCACCCATTTGATGGCTCTCGATCAATGTCACCCTGGCACGCGTTGCTGCAGCAACATACGCAGCTACCAATCCGGATGCACCCGCACCGATCACGATCAGATTGCGGTCAAATTGCAGCGGCTTTGTCCACCGGGCATCCAGTCGACGCGCTTTCACCCGTTCAATGCCCCATCGCGCCATCCATGGAAACAGCGCCAGTAAAACAAATGATCCAATCAATAACGGTGACAAAATATCGGACAGATTGGTAATGGCTGCCAGTTGCGTACCGGCATTCACATAAACCGTGGTGCCTGCCAGCATGCCAACCAGACTCACCCAGAAAAAAGTAGCGCTCTGAATTGTGGTCAATCCCATCAATAAGTTAATGAGAAAAAAAGGGAATGCCGGGACCAGACGCAAGGAAAATAAATAGAAAACACCATCCCGCTCAAGACCACGATTGATGGCTTCCATCCGGTCACCAAATCGGCGCTGTACGGCATCCTGCAATGCATAACGCGCCACCCAGAAAGCCAGCATGGCGCCGATCGTGGCGGACAGCAGAACCACCGGCACGCCAACCCACAACCCGAACAGTGCGCCACCGGCCAATGTCATCACAACCGCGCCCGGCAGGGACAAGGCCGCCATGACGATATACGTTGCCGCATAAATACCGATAATGAACAGAGGCTCTGCCTGATAGGCCTGGTGCAGTGTGGCGTGTTTCTCCCTGAGTACATCCAGACTGAAAAATCGCTCCAGATCCAAGGCAAAAAACAATCCGATCAACACACTCAGTGCAATCAGCACCCATCCGCGTCGTTTCACACGATTCTCCTATCGTTTCATTTCACTGCAGGATGCGCCAAAGCGAAAACAGCTATAGCACCGATGATGTTTCATACTCACTGGCACCAACAGGCTTTCTATCAACGTTCTGCCCAATTCATAGTCGACATCGTCATCCACCAGCGTGCAGGCATAAACCTTACATTGCCCCGCGCTTTTCACAACCATCCGACTAAATGCACACATAAACTCGCGGCGCGTGGATTCAGTCTGGTAACTCACCATGCAGGTCTGGGTGATATGCGGCGCTGTAACGGCTGTTCCGGGAGGATAAAATTCCGGAAACTCTATACGCGGCAAGTCTTCCGGCAAACCAGCCACACGAAAAACATCTGCAAACTGCCCGGCCACTTGATCAGCCGGTAAATCGGGTATGGTCTGGCTGGCTACGGATAATGAAAACCCCCTGTCATACAGCGCACGCATCCCTTTCAGCGCCATGGCAAACATGCCTTCACCCCGGCCGCTATCATGCCGGGATGCGGTAAAGTGATCCAGGCTGACGCGACAATGCAGCGAATGGGGCCGTTCACGCAACTTTTCCAGTTGATGCAGGCGTTTAATCAGCGGCTCCGTCGCATTGGTCAGCACCAGGCAAGGGCGATGGGTAAGCGCGTAATCCAGGATTCGCACCATATCCTTGTTCATAAAAGGCTCGCCCCCGGTAAAAGAAAATTGTTTGACACCCAGCGTCAACGCTTCATCAATAAACGGTTTTGCATCATCAAAGCGCATCAACTGCAAGCGGTTATCACCCGGCTTTGATCCTTCCAGACAAAAAGGACATGCCAGATTACAAGCTGTGCCCGTATGAAACCAGAGCTCTTCCAAGGCATGCGAATGAATAAATCCACGTGGTTCCCCAGCCGGGGTCACATGCCATGATGCCGAGCGCACTCTTTGTTCATCCGTCACAGATTTGTCCTGAGCATTCACTGTCAGCAACACCCGCCTGTCTGCTCACCGGCGCTGGCATCGTCAAATGGAATACCCATGCCACACCCAGGAAAAATACCAAAATGTTGATCAAAATTCCCGTAGAACTCAAAATGCTTGATAAAACGCGTGTCATGCAGCATGCGCCAGGTATTGCCACACACCGGAAACTGTCGACCGGTTTCAATGAAATGATGTTTATCCAACCTGAACGCATGGTGATGATGTGGTATGGTGCCCCGATACACCACCGATTGCCCGTGATCCTCGCACGCCAGTTCCAGATCAGACAGCTTGAACAATCGATAGGTGGCCGAGTAAAAGTGAATGTTTCCAGTCTTTTCCGCCAGTTCCGCGTTACCGATGTCAATCGGCCGGTCTTCAACCAGACGCGGATCTGTAAAACCCTGGCTGCGTGACAATTGCAGAAAGTCGTTCCAGTAGAGCGCCCCGCTCAAACATTCTCCGTACAAGACCGGATCATGCGTCAATGCAGCCGGAATACGACGATCACTGTACACATCAGAGAAATACAATTCTCCACCGGGTTTCAGCACACGAAAAGCTTCTCGCAACACCGCCGCCTTATCCGGCGCCAGATTGATCACGCAATTGGACACGATGATGTCCACGCTGGCATCGGCCAGATCAAGCTCATGCAGCCGTTCTATATATCCGTGCAGGAACCGTACATTGCTGCGCTTATAGCCGAATGCTGTCTGGTGGTATTTTTCATGCTGACGTGCAACCGCCAGTTGTTCCTCGGTCATATCCACCCCGATGACCCGACCTTTTTCACCCACCAGTTGCGCCAGCACATACACATCCCGCCCCGCTCCGCAACCCAGATCCAGGATTGTCAAACCTTCCATCGCTTCCGGCAGAACCAGGCCGCAGCCATAATACCGCGTCAATACTTCCGCATGCACCCGCGCCAGCAGTGGTTTGACAAAATGTGGCAACCCTGCATCCGTACAACAGGCATTTGTCTGCAAATCCTGAGAGCTGGTCAGCGTTTCACCATAATATTTCTGAACAATTTCCTGCATGATATTTCCTTATTATCGAGGTAATGCATGTCATTATGTCATTCAGGAACCGGATTTGGAACGATAACGCACTGCCAGTATTTCGGGTGAAATACCCAGCGCAAAGTTCAGAGCCAATAGACGATTACGCCAGGTGCGTCGCCACCAGCCATCACGTTGCCAGCGATGCGGATCAACAAAAATGGGCTCGGACAAAGCTAAGAACTTCCCCAATCGGCGGATACCTTGCACCAAGGGTACTTCTTCAAACAATGACCAAGGCGCATGGCCTCCCGCTTGTTGATAAATCGGGCGCGCCACAAACAAACCCTGATCGCCGTACGGAATACCAAAACAACAGCGTATTGCGATGGCGGACTCCAGAATAAAGGCTGGCCAGGCGCGCGGGGCTGCGAACCGGAACCGGAAATAGCCGCCCACCGCACCGTGTTCAAACGCCTGCTGCATGGCGGGCAATGGATCCGCTGTCAATTGCGCATCCGCGTGTAAAAACCAATACACATCGCCTTGCGCCAAGTCCGCCCCCATGCGCAACTGTTGCCCCCGACAAGGCTCACTGACCCGTCGCTGCACCGGAAAGTCACGGCAAATCTCCGCACATCGCGCGCTGTCGGCGCCATCCACTACAATAATTTCCCATGGCTTGTGAGGCAATCCCCGTAATTGGGCCAGCAGACACGCCAGTTTCTCCTCATCGCGATAACAGGGAATGATGACACTGAATTTAAGCATGCGGAATATCCATCATTGCCATCACGCGGCAAGCCAGATCATACAAGGCACGACGTGCCGGGCGCTCATCCCATTCCAGCAAAGTAGCCAGTCTCAGGAAATCACTCACTTCATCAACATCATACCCTTGTCCCACGGCGAGCACCGATTGCCCAGCCGCACGACAGGCATCCGCCAATGCCGTACCCAGTTGATCGCTGCTCCACGGCAGGCCGGATAACTCCGGCCACGCACAGCGGCTGGCCATCAGCACAACGCCGCCATCCATGGCAGGAATCAGCATCGTGTCCATTTTCTGCAACGCATTCCGCGCCGCTTTGTAGTCGATGGCTTCCAATCCAGGCGCATCACTGCCGATAAACACCAGATGCGTTTCACCCTGCTGACGCAACGTTTGATCCAGTGCATTCAGCCGTTGCCCCAGATTACCGGGCTGTTGCGGTAAAATCGTTACGGGGGATGGAATAGGTGCCGCGACTGCCTGCGCCCACTCGACATCCTCCTGATTCGCAGGTGCAATGACGACAGCACCCGGCCAATTACAGGCATCTTCCAGCGCACAGGCCAGCAGTGCATTGGCGATCTGTTGCGCCATTTCACTGCCCAGACCTGCCGCCAGTCTCTGCTTACCGACACCCGGTATGGGCCGTTTGCATACTAGTACCAAAGTAGTATCGATGTCATACCCATCCTGCTTTATATTGCCCATCATTCAATTAAATAGTTCATAAAAAATAACTGTCTCAAATTTTTCATATTCGACTGCCAGTCACACTATCATCGACCCCAAACGTTGCTAATCCGTACATAAGCCACCCATTTCCAGATTGGGTGTGATCTGCAAAGCCTGAGGCGTTATAATACCGGTCAAAAAGACCGAATAATTCGACAAGTCATAAGATATGCCTAAACCATTTTTTCAGAGAACACCCTTACTGGACGGTAGCGACGTCAGTTCAAAGCGTGAAGAAATCCGCGCTTATTTTCATACCACTCTGGATTGCTATGAGCGACTTTTTGAGACGTTGCGCAATGACACAGCCTACTACAAAAAACCGATCACGCTGCGTCACCCGCTAATTTTTTATTTTGGCCATACAGCAACCTTTTTTGTCAACAAGCTGATTCTGGCAGGATTAATCACCGAGCGCATCAACCCCCGGATGGAATCCATCTTTGCCGTCGGCGTGGATGAAATGAGCTGGGATGACCTGGACAGCACGCATTATGACTGGCCTACCGTGGAAGAAGTACGCACTTATCGCAAAACCATGCGCAGCGTGGTTGATCGGCTCATCACAGATATGCCCCTGTCTTTGCCGATCACCTGGGAAAACCCCTGGTGGCCGATCCTGATGGGGATTGAGCATGAGCGCATCCATCTGGAAACTTCCACGGTACTGATTCGCCAGCATGCGCTTGAATTCGTGCGGCTGCACACCGACTGGCAACCTTGCCGCAAATCCAGTATCGCTCCCCAGAATGTGCTGGTTGATGTGCCAGCCGGTACGGTCGAGCTCAATAAAAGCAAGACCCGACAAACGCATTATGGATGGGATAATGAATACGGCCTGCACACGGCGGGCATTCCTGCTTTTCAGGCCAGCAAATATCTGGTCAGCAACCAGGAATTCCTGCCGTTTGTCGAAGCCAATGGTTATCAGGCAGAGTCTTACTGGCTGGAGGAAGGACAATCATGGCAGCAATTCACGCATGCTGAACATCCGACATTCTGGGTGAAAAAAGGTACCGCATGGCGTTTGCGCATCATGACCGAAGAAATTCCCATGCCTTGGGATTGGCCGGTCGAAGTCAATTACCATGAAGCGAAAGCATTTTGCAACTGGAAAGCCGCCACCAGCGGACAACCAGTCCGGTTGCCGACGGAAGACGAATGGTATCGGCTCTACGATGTCGCCCACTTATCTGAAATTCCGCTGAACGCACCGGCTGTCGGTAATCTGCATCTGGATTACTACGCATCCAGTTGTCCGGTCAATGAGTTTCCGCAAGGTGAATTCTTCGATATCGTCGGCAATGTCTGGCAATGGACCGAGACGCCGACTTATCCCTTTACAGGCTTCGATGTGCATCCGCTGTATGACGACTTTACCACGCCCACGTTTGATAACCAGCATAATCTCATCAAGGGCGGTTCCTGGGTGGCCTGCGGCAATGAAACGCTACGCAGCGCGCGCTATGCGTTCCGCCGGCATTTTTTCCAGCACGCGGGCTTTCGCTATGTGGTATCCGATGCACCGGCTACTCAGCCCACTTCCAACTATGAAACCGATAAACTGCTATCGGAATATGCGGAATTCCATTATGGCGATATTTATTTTGATGTACCCAATTTTCCCAGAGCACTGGCTGACATAGCCATCGCTGCGATGGGCAAACGATTGAAGCGCTCTGCCCTGGACTTGGGCTGCGCCTCGGGTCGCTCCACCTTCGAACTGGCGCGGCATTTCGATCACGTGACCGGCATTGATTTTTCAGCACGCTTCATCGGCCAGGGCGTCCAGATGGCTCAACAGGGCATTTTGCGTTATACATTGGTGGATGAAGGGGATCTGGTTTCCTATAAGGAGCGCACCCTGGCCAGTCTGGGTCTGGCGCATGTCAGTCATAAGGTTGATTTTTACCAGGGTGATGCCTGCAACCTGAAACCCATTTTCACCGGTTACGACCTGATTCTTGCCGCTAACCTGATTGACCGACTGTATGATCCGGCCAAATTGCTCAACAGTATTCATACACGTCTCAATCCTCGTGGCTTGCTGATGATCACGTCCCCCTACACCTGGCTGACTGAGCACACCAAGAAAGAAGCCTGGATTGGCGGATTTAAACGCGATGGCGAGAACTTCACCACCCTGGACGGCCTGAAAGAAATTCTGGGCAAGCATTTCCGTCTGATTCAAGGCCCGCAGGCCGTGCCGTTCGTTATTCGTGAAACCAAACGGAAATTCCAGCATACGCTGTCGGAAGTCACCATCTGGGAGAAGATTTCTTGAGCCGTGGTTTTGATTTTGACCACGAGATCAACCGCGAAGGAACCAGCAGCGTCAAATATGATGGGCGGCAAGGCATGTTTGGCAAGGATGATGTCATTCCCGTCTGGGTGGCTGACATGGATTTTGCCGCGCCACCTGCCGTCACCCGCGCACTGATCGAACGTGCCACTCACCCCATTTATGGCTACACGCTTTTCCCGGATAGTCTGTATGACGCCCTGATCGACTGGATGCATCGCCGCCATAGCTGGGCCGTCCAGCGCGACTGGATCGTCCTGTGCCCCGGCGTGGTTTCCTCTTTGAATGCCGCTGTGATGGCGCTCACACAACCCGGTGAATCCGTCATTATCCAGCCGCCCGTGTATTTTCCTTTTTTCTCAGCTGTCACCCAGACTGGCAGAAAACTGATCCAGAACCCACTGCGCCTGGAAGATGGCCGCTACACCATCGACTTTGATCATCTGGAGCAATGCGCCCAGGATGCTCATCTGCTATTGCTTTGCTCGCCGCATAATCCGGTTGGCAGAGTCTGGCAACCCGCCGAACTGGAACGTCTGCTGGCGATTGCTGAAAAACATGATTTGATTATTTTCTCGGATGAAATTCATGCCGACCTGATTTACCCCGGCCATCAACACCATGCCCTTGCTTCTATTTCGGGGCATAATGCCAATATTATCACTGCCGTAGCCCCCAGCAAGACCTTTAACATTCCCGGTTTAAATCTATCGGCACTGATTATTCCCGACAAACCCAGCCGAACCGCCATCACCCAGGCATTTAACAGCCTGCATGTCAGCGCATCCAATCCTTTCAGCATCGCTGCCTTTGAAGCCGCCTACCGCGATGGCGAAGCCTGGCTAAAAGAACTACTGATTTATCTGCGTGATACGCGGGATTGCGTGGAAAACTTTCTGGCGCAACGCCTGCCTGAAATCAAAGTCATCAAAGCGGAAGGCACTTATCTGCTATGGCTGGACTGCCGCGCACTCAATATGACCGATGTACAACTCAAACAGTTTTTTATTCATGAAACCGGCATCGGCATGAGTCCGGGTATTCTGTTTGGCGCAAAGGGCAGCGGGTTTATGCGATTGAATATCGGAGCACCGAGGCGGATGGTTTTGCAGGTGTTAGAGAAAATCAAACAGGCACGGTACAAATGATGCCTGATCCAATCATTTTTCAGCAGATGACATCACTTCTGTCTATCGGATTTTTATATCGCAATTAATTTGTTTTAACAATAGGATACAAAATTTAATTATAATGACATGGTACGCCTGACCGGAGTAGTCTATAACCCGTGCCATGCAATAAACTAAAGCAGAGAGAACAGAAATAAAATGTAAACCTAGATCCCAAACAAAATACCCTCAATAATTCAGCAATTCCTCAAATTAGCGTCTAACAGGCTGTTGAAAAATGTTTCCGAGGCAGCCACTGCAAGGCAAAAAACGCGCGAGAAAATGCAGCTTATGTGCTCAATAATGAGCATTTTAAACCTTCTTTAGCACCACAGCGGCTGCGTAGACAGTTTTTCAACAAACCTGCCAATCCAGTAGATGTTCAATGCGTCCGGTAACTGCCAGATTAAATCAAACAAACAAAGTTAAAGGTTTTAAAAAGTAGAACAAAAGCCTCTTGTCATAAACGATGGGCGGCATCACTGGAAAGCTTATTCTATGATTCACATAGCAAACAAGAAAGAAATCCGCTCGCATACTTCCCTGCGCGGTTGGGCGGCTTTGATGGTTGTCCTCGTTCATTTCAGATCCTTCTTCCATGCATCGATAGATCCCGATGACGTCACATTTTTCCTTGCCAAGGGTTATCTCTGGGTAGATTTTTTCTTTATTCTCAGCGGATTCATCATGGCCTATGTGTATGACATCGAAAACCCCAGGCGCCATAGCCCGCGTGAAACACTGCACTATCTGATTGCCCGGATTTATCCATTACATTTCGTATCGCTCGTAGCAACGCTGTTATTTTTTATACTGGTTGCGCTGATAAACTGGAGTCTGGGAGAAGAACCCTGCTGCGTGTTCCATGATTCCTTACGCAATGCCGAATCACTCGTGGCCAATCTGTTTCTTATCCACGCGTGGGGCATGTTTGACTGGGTAACATGGAATTTCCCGTCATGGTCACTGAGTGCAGAATTTTTCTGTTATCTGATCTTTGCTGCTCTTCTTACCATAGATGGCAGTAACCGCAAACTGGCTTTAGTCGCATTAGCATGTATTTCAGCGCTTTTCTATTGTTTGTGTATCGCGACTGTGAGCGATGTAGATGAGAACTTCCGGTTGTCTGCCTTACGCGCTGCTTCGGCTTTCACCATCGGCATCATGCTGTTCCTGAAGCGTGGAGTGGTTTCCACTTTACCAGAAAGAAACTTGACCTATATTCAGATCGCCGCCTGTATTGCGCTTTTCCTGACGCTGCATTTTGGTTTAACCGATATTCTATCAATTGGTCTGATGGCCCTGATCGTGCTGGTGACCTGGGAAGATCGCGGCTACTTATGCAATTGTCTCGATACACGTCCTCTACACACTATCGGGTTATTGTCGTTTTCTATCTATATGTGGCATTACCTGATCAAGTTTATCGCACAGCAGGACTGGGAACGACTGACCGGGCTACCGGTGCAAAGTAGCGCAACGGGATCGGTGCTATTTGTCACCTGCATGCTAGGTCTGGTCATTCCGGTTGCAATCTGGAGTTACCGGTATCTGGAAATACCCACGCGCAAATGGATTAGCTTGCGATTAAACAGCCTACTTGAAGTCAACTATCCAGCAAAGTGGCAACTGATATGGGTTCCTGATCAAAGAAAAAAGAAAACATATCTTGACTGGCCATTTATCAAATAGCCATAACTGTCCCTGATTGCCGGAAAGATTCGCTCATTTCAGAAGCTGTTCTGGCACAATACCTGCCGGAAATCAAAGTCATCAAAGCGGAAGGCACTTATCTGCTATGGCTGGACTGCCGCGCACTCAATATGACCGATGTACAACTCAAACAGTTTTTTATTCATGAAACCGGCATCGGCATGAGTCCGGGTATTCTGTTTGGCGCAAAGGGCAGCGGGTTTATGCGATTGAATATCGGAGCACCGAGGCGGATGGTTTTGCAGGTGTTAGAGAAAATTAAACAGGTAAGATGCAGATAATTTCCATGCAATCAATTGACTTAGTGAGTTTTATATTTTAATTTGCAGTCTATCTAATTCTGATTAGGAGTCGCAAAGATGTGGGAGGAGTTGGAGAGACTGTTCAATAATTCGGTCGTAGCTACATTGGTTCCAGTTCTGATCACCTGGTTCTTAGCTTGGAAGTACTACAAAAAAGCTGGCGACGAACTGAAGGCAGAGGCGGAACTATTGAGAAAAGCGAGCATGGCCATCGTATACATGCTTGAACATCGGAACGCTAAAATAGAAGTCCGCCGAGACGATGCAGGGAACCCCATTGGGCTGATTGTTCCAGCTACAGCACGGACGGAAGGTAAGTCAACGGCAACCGGAGTCGGGTCCAATGCAAGCAGCGACTCCTAATAAAACCAGTGAGGATTAAACACGATTGATTTCTTTTCCTTAGCTCGGAAGGTTTGGGGGATGAAAGGAACCCAAACATTACAGCATCACATCAATCGTTGGAGTTCACGAACTCACCCCAACCTATGGTACTGTAGTTATTGCGCTATCAAAACACCACAGAGGTGTACAGAGTTTTAACGATTTAATTCAGCAAGGACCAACATGAAAAATTAGCTCTGCGCTCTCCATCTCCGTGTTCTCTGTATTTTGACTTACAGTCTGCCTAATTTTATAGTTAGGGACTTAATTGGAGATTTCTTATGACCATCATGTACTGTCAGGTGTGCCATTCAGTGGCGGAATGCAAGGTAGAAAATCCACAGCCAAAGGACAGATCTATATATTTCGAGAACCCCTATATGAACGTGTACGTGAGAGAGCGGACATGTTCAAAATGCAACGGAACGTTCAAGACGTATGAGATTGGAGAACTGTCCTTCAAAGCAATGCGTAAGTGCATTGAAATGAGCGGTGCTACAAGCGCTTTTATTGACCAGACTTGGTCCACCACACGCAAAGAGTTTAACGATAGACGGAAGAAAGATGACGCAAAACAGAGCGTTGAGGAAGTCAAGTATGAGCAGGAATTGAGAAAGGAGCCATCTTA
>ERZ1292630.817-Hain-H41-02um-R3-817-length-31684-cov-7_pt3 | contig 12043 bp, 9 predicted proteins | sample MGYA00564408_ERZ1292630 | MGnify/ENA primary metagenome ERZ1292630 (study PRJEB36523, sample SAMEA6512641) | groundwater metagenome | collected 2019-01-08 | study: AquaDiva: Metagenomics assemblies of 32 groundwater samples | reverse complement strand
TCTCCGTTTTACGGTCCGCGGCAACTGCCACGCTGGTATCCGTGTGAGGGATATAGGCCAAGGGCGGCGGTGTGACGGACGGGGTTACGCTGGGGGTCGGCGTCGGGGTGTAATTTGGTGGAGGCTCTACCGGGAGTTCCTCGCCGGGGCGCAGACCGCGTTCGCGGATAAAATCAACGACGTTTTTTGCCCCCCCGACGAATCGCAAAGCCGCTTGGGCTAACGGGAATTCTATCCGCGCCTCGGGAATCCATTTCCACTCACTTCCCGTATTGACCTGGAACCCGAGAACAAGGTTAGCCTTCGCGTCACCGGCTTGCTCCGGCGGACTTTCATCCCCCGGCCGCAGAAAGACTTTATTTAACCCGCCACTGGCAAAAGCTGTATCCCGCTTCGCGGCGGAGTCAGCACTTTGCGTATCGGTCGTACCATAGCCGCCAACGTAAGCCCCCAGCCAATCGAGTTTATCCGTGAAAAGATTCATTACTCTGTCTAAACCCCCTTCGGCGAGCGTAAAAAAATCGTTAATTCCGGCCCCGTCCGTTTCCGCCCCGTCCGTTTCAGTGAAACAGGCGTTTTCCGTAACCGTCGAATAGCGGATGTCACTGCAAACCGGGGTCGCGCTTCCGAGAACATTACCCGCCTTATCTGCCGGTACGGCGCTGTATGCCAGTTCATTATTTGAGTTTAAAGATATTAAATCTTCGTCACGGAGCGGACGAGCCGCCCAGCTTTTGTGAATTCTCTCCGCTCCGAAAGCGGCGGCAGGTAGGTTTTCTAACGAACCTTTAGTCAGTTCCGTTTCGTTTTGGTTATTAAGATTAAAAGAGTATTGGGCGGCCTCTCTCCTTTTTTGTATTTCTTCCGTTTCTGTCGGAAACTTTTCGGCGATTTCGTACGGCGGCGCCGATTTAAAATAAATACCCTTATCAACTTGTCCTTCCTGATCCCGGCCAAAAAAATAGTCGGCAATTTTTTTCGTATCGGTGGTGGTTTCAAACTGCGTGATCCCCAATTTTATCCGCAACGGAAGAGCTTGAAAGGGAAGGAGGAGTGTTTTAATAAGGGGGCTAAACGACCAGCTTGTGCCTTCCGGTTTAGTCGGACAGCATTTAGTCAGCGAAGTAACAGGGGCCGGGGCTTTGCATGCGCTGGTACTGATTTTTAGACTTCCCTGCGCTGAGCAAAATTCACTTTTATCCAGTTTATAGGTAATTCCATCCTTAATCCGGTTAGTGGCCACATCAAAAAGATACTCGCCGTTGGCGATTTTCCCCGCCAGATCAAGTTTCCGTTCGTCGGGGTTAAAAGAGAGCTTGCCGGGACCATAAATTGGATTTATTCCGTACGGCCCCGTAAGACCGCTGACAGTATCGGTGGGGAACGCCGGCACACTCTGCGTTTCCGGCTGGTCAAAGTTGTGGAAGGCGCCGAACTGGATGGTGTCGTTGCGTAACGCCGAGAAATTACTTGTCCACTTAAATTCATCCGGTTTGGCAAATTTATTCCGTAAATAAGCCTGAGTTGAATCGTAAAGGCAGGCGTCGGCTTGGACCTCACCGGCATTGAAACAGCCGGGGGTGCTGATTTCGAAAGTCTGGCCGTTTTTCGTGACTAGCGTCGTGGCTTGAACAGTATACTTATCATCAATCGCCCCGCCGCTTTGGAGAGCGGTTAGGCTGGTTTTACTGGGTTCAAGAAAGTAGTCGACGAATCCGGTCCCACTTTGACAACTCCCGCTGAGGACCGTGCCGTTGGTTATGGCATCGCACTCCTCGACAAAATCAGTAGAGGATGTGTAACGGCGGACAATAATGTTGGCGTCGTCGGCTCCGTTGATAACGGCCCCCGTTCTATCCTGGCGCATAACTTTAAAGCGGAGGTTCTTTTGGTAATGGCTTTTCAGAGGCTGACTGGATCCTGCTTCGTAATAAGTGAACGGATCTTTATCGCGGTCGGCGATCATCACGGTGGTTTCGAGATAAGGGCAGCCGACGACGGTTAGATTTGCCGTTCCGTAAATGCTCTGACTTTCGCAAATCGGGATATCCGCCCCGGTCGGGTCAATCGGAATGGCGTAAAGGATATAGGTTCCGGCGGCGTCGGCGGAATTATAATTCCAGGTGAAGGATTGGTTAAGCATCAATCCGTCGCCTCCATTATAAAGGGACTGATTACACTCCCCGCCGCTGTTGCACGCGGTGCCGGCATTATCGGTCAGCTGAATTAATTGGTAGCGAACCCCGCCACTTGGAATGTCAATGCCATCCTGATCGCGGGCGAAACTGCTGACCTGGCTGTTGGTGGCGACGGTTAAATCATTACTTTCCGGTTCCGTCCCTTTTTTAAAAAAAGCGTTGACGGAACTGTAGGGACAAGGCGGGGGAGGCGGAGGAGGAGGAGGAGGAGGTGGGGGCGGCGGCGGGGTTGAGGGGTTCCCTATCGGGATAATACTGCCGCGGTTGGCGTAGAAAACGCCGTCCTCAAAACAACCGCTTGGGTCGGGCGCGACCGTTATTCGGCCGTTGCTGCCGCAGTAGCCTGGATCGCAGATGTAATAGTCTCCGTCGGTATAGCCGAAATTACCGATGCCGAGACAGTCGTTATACCGGTAGCCGTGGACCTCGACAGGGTCCCCGTATGAGTAGGCGAACACGGACTGGGGAACTTTCAACGCAACGAAAGCGGGAAGAAGATAAACAATTAAGATAAGGGCAACGGGCAGAAGGTATCTTAGCATTTTTTAGCCGGGAATTGTAAATGTAAAGAGAGCGTTACTGTTAAAAATATAATAACTAAGAATACTCAGCAGACCCCAAACCGCGACCACTAGTAGGAGACCGGTGATGGCCCCAGTCAGCATCTTTCTTGCTTCCCCAACAGCTTTTTCATCTCCACCGGCGGTAATATACTTAAACCCGCCCATAACCAAAACAATAAACGCCACCACTCCGGCCAAAGCAAAGATAGCCTTCAAGGCATTATTAAAAATACTTTCCAAGCATTGGAGGGTTGGTATTGCGTCTGGATTTGCTGGGCACGCTACCTGGGCGGCTACCGAACCCCTGAGCCCGACAAAAACATACCCCACCAACAGCAAAGACGTAATAAACCTCTTAGTCTTTTTCACAGTGGGTTTCTTTCTATTGTCCGGCCTTTATTCCCGGTCCCGGCCAAGTTATACCGGAAACGATCGAAACACCAAAGATGGTTTCAATAACCCGTGCCCCGGCGTAGGCCGCGGCGATGATGACCATTCCGATAATAGCGTAGGTAATTTTATCCCGAGCCGCTTCAGCTTGAGCTTTCTCACCTCCGGAGGTAACGTACTGGAAGCCGCCCAAAAGCAGAAAGATAAATGCAGCCAAACCGGAGATAATGATAGCAACCTGCAGCAACGTCCCGACTAATTGGCCTAAATCCTGGTAAGGGATTTTGGCCGTATCAATATTGTTCGTCACGACGTTGGTTGCGACTGCGTAAACTTTTTCAATAAACATCGATTGTTAATTCACCTCCTTCAGAAAAGATAACTAATTCTAAGCCCTGACTGGAACTGATTCAAGGGTTGTTTAAAATCCATTAGATTCCGGGCCCTCCTGCTGGGGGTGATGAAGCGCAGTTGGCTAGCGGCCCCGGCCAACAAATACCCGAGACAATCGAGATTCCGAAGACCGTTTCAATAATTCTGGTTAAGACGTAACTGCCGGCGATGATTGTCAGTCCGACGATAGAATAGGTAATCTTATTACGCGCCGCTTCAACTTGGGCTTTTTCGCCGCCCGAGGTTAAGTATTGAATCCCGGCCAGGATCAGAAAAACGAAAGTGCCCAACCCGGCGAGGATAATAACGGCCTGAAGAAGAATTGACATCAACTGCCCGATATCTCCAAAATTCCACCTTGCATTGCTGGGGTCAGGTTCGATTGGGATAATTATGCTACCGGCGAGCAACCGAGTAATCATTATGGTCCTTGAAAAGTCGGATTAAAGATAGAAACTCCAAAAACACTTTCGACGATCCGGGCGATACCGTAAGAGCCGAGGACGATTAGAAGGCCGATTACAGCATTAGTTATTATTTTAGTCGCCGACTCCATCGCTTTGGCGTCGCCAGAAGAGGTTAAATATCTTAAGCCTCCAAGAATTAAGAAGGCGAAGGTTGCTAGACCAGAAACAAGGAAGACAGCCGTGACAATGTTGTGAATAAAATTACCGATACTTTCTCCGGTTGCTGGTTTATTGTACTCACCACTTAGGTAATTGGCTGTAATGTTGCCGAAAGGTAATGCCATTTTTAATCTACACCTGTAATATGTAATCCAAGTACCGTTTCGATTATTCTGATAGCGAACCAGGCGCCAAAAACGATTACCAATCCAATCACCGCGTTAGTTATAATTTTCATCGCGTCGGCCACGGCTTTTTCGTCGCCCCCGGCGGTCATATAGCGAAATCCTCCTATTATTAGAAAGATAAAGGCAGCCATTCCGGCTAAAGTTACCGCCGCCGGCAGTAACGTTGAAATCAGGCCACCGAGGTTTTCAAATTTAGTCGGTAAGCCGATATCTAAAGGATTAATTGTGTAGGCCAATTGTTTCATTTGGTTTGCTCTAAGTACCTGGGACATTGAATCCCCCGCCAGAGTTGTTGATGACCGTGATGGCAGGGATACCTAAAATATCCACTCCAATTACCTTTAATATTAACACAGAAAAGATGATAAGAAGCAATCCGGAAATCGCCGCCGTAATAATTCCCTTAGCTTCTTCCACCCCCGTTTTTTCTCCCCCAGCCATTACATAAGTTAAGCCGCCATAGAAAAGTAAGAGAAGAGCGATGCCGCCGGCAACTCCCGCGACAGTCCGTAAGAGCCACGGAACGATATTTTCTAATTTTGTTGGAATACAGCCAAGGGCAGTATTTATACATTGACTGCCGAATCGTGGTAAACAGTCAACTGGTCTAATGATAATTGGTGAGACACTAGTAATTACACAACTACACTCCAAGGTGGTATAGGAGCCGGTGGTAGATTTAACACACGGGGCAGAGGCCGGAGTGGGTTGGCAATTTATCGGGTTAATTGGGCAATTCGCAGTCGCGCCGCAACTCTTTATCGTTTGACAACCGAAACCGCTTGTTGTTGACCAACCCACACAGAAGCCTGCCGGCGGAACTGTCGGGGTAGCGGTTGTGGTTGGAGTCCAACCGGCTGGTTGGCATGTTCCGACGCCGGGCCCGTCACCCCAATCAGGAAGTGAAAAGCAAGTAGTAGGACAGGCCGAGGTAATAGAGCAGACCTCTGTTCCCGGGCAACTTCGGACCGAACAGACCCCGGCGTTTGAAGTACAGTTATTGCATGGCGCGCCAACAGCCGCTGCCGGAGATTTAGGGACGGCGACAACAAAGAGTGTGAAGGAAAGAAGGAGGTTGAAAGTGAGCAGAAGTTTTTTCATGGTAGAATTAGGAGAGATACGATTGCTTCATTGTTTTATTGTTAAACACCCGTCTAATATGCGACTAAAATTAATTCTATCACTTGTTCTTATTTTAACTTTCTTGGTCCTGCCCGTCAACCGGAGCCGGGCAGAGGAGGCTTGTACGAGCACGGAGGATTGCGACGCGAAAAAAGCGGCTAAACAGTTGGAGCTGGAGGCGCAACAGAAAGCCAAGGCCACGACAGAGCAGCAACAAGGCAACATCGTCGGAACGCTCTCCGCCGTCGGGACGCAACTGGAAAGTGTTAACGGTACTCTCGTTCAAAAAAAGAAAGAAATCTTGTCCTTAGGCGAGGAGATTAAACAGAACGAAGCGGCCAAGGAGGAGGAACTCACCCGCCGGAACGGGTTGCTAAGAACCTGGTACAAAAGATACCGGATTACCCCGATGGAGTTATTTTTATCCGCCGGGAGCTTTTCCGAGTTCACTCGGCTTTTCGCCGGGTATAAATCAACGGTACTGCAGGGGGAGCGGGAGATTAATTTATTAAATCTGAAAGTGGCGAACCTCACCGACACTTTAAGCAGTGAACAGCAGCGGAAGCAAAAAATTGAGGGCGAGGTTAAAGCACTGGCGACTAAACGGGACACACTTGTTGGCGAGAAAAAACAAGTCGAATCGGTTTTGGCCAATATCACGTCGCAGATTACTAATCTTGAAACCACCATCGCCGGCATTACGGCCAAGCAAGACGAACTTCTCCGGCAGAAACTTTCGGCGACGGCCTACTTCACTTCGGTTGGTGATACGGAGCAGGCCAGACAAACTTTACCCGACCCCCCATTCTCACCGGCTTTCGCGATCGTTTCCATCGGCTATCCGCACCGGGTGGGGATGTCACAGTACGGAGCACTGGGGCGCTCCAAAGCCGGACAAAGTTTCGAAACCATTCTTTCCGCTTACTACCAAAACTTTTCCCTAAAAAGAGATTATCCGGTTCCGGGGGCTATCGAGGTCGAAGGTTACGGACGGATTCCTTTCGAAGAAAACTATCTTTTCGGGATTGCGGAGATGCCGACGCGGTGGGCAGATCAGGGAGGCTTCGAAGCTCTAAAAGCCCAAGCGATTGCGGCCCGTTCCTACGCGCTGGCTTACACCAATAACGGGGCCGGTTTGATTTGCTCCACCCAATGGTGCCAGGTCTACAACGCCGGCAAAGTTAACGACGGGTCGGCTGAACGTTGGCGGCAGGCGGTTCGGGACACCCGCGGAATGGTGATGATCGACGGCTCGGGCTCTCCCTTGAAAGCTTATTACGCTTCGACCGCCGGCGGATACACTCGGCTGCCGACGGATTTTGACGTCAAATGGAATTTTTCCGCCAATTTTCTAAAAAGGATTCACGACGCGGACAGCGAGGGCAAGGCTTATGACGGTCCTTCCTATGGCAACTCCCCGTGGTATTATCGAGCCTGGTATGATCCCGCCAGCGACGGACACCCATGGCTGAATAAAGGCGAGATGCTTGATATGCTTAACGCCTCGCTACTGCCGGATTCCTATAATCAATATTTATCTAATGAGAGTAATGGAGGGTGGGGGAAGCAACAAGTGCGTGAGGCAGTTAGTAAGGAGGGCGCTAGTCCGCTAGATGATCTTAGTAACGTCCAGCCGATTTTTGCAGACGACGGCTATACCTTGATTTTAAAGGTAACGACGCCGAGTGGGACTCGGGAGATTGACGGGAAACGTTTCCGGAAAGTTTTTACACTTCGTTCCCGCGGCCACCTCGCCCTTTGGTCCTCGCTTTATGACATTATTAAGAGATAATCGTAAGCTCCGTCATTGCGAGTGCAGCCGAAGCAATCTAGATTGCCGCGTCGCAGACTTCTCGCAATGACGAAAACGTAATTCTAAGATGAGAACTTTAATAATAGTATTCTGTTTGTACATTATAGTTGCTGTCCTAATTACGTACCCCCTGATTTTTAACCTTAACACCGTTATTCCTTACTTCCCCAATTGGCTGCCCGTGGGCGCTAAGGGGGCAAAAGACTGGTTCCCGTCTTTTGGGGACAGCCACTATTTTCCCTGGTTTTTGTGGTGGTTTAAGAAGGCTCTGTTGGACTTACACCAGAATCCCTTAACCACCGAGTATCTTTTTGCGCCGGGGGGAGTTTTCCTCGGCTCCAGTTTGGAAAACCTGGTTAACATTATTCTTTCTTTACCGCTGCAATTATTCTTTTCCGTTATCGCCTCGTACAACCTGCTGATAATCTTTAACTTTGCTCTGGCCGGAACGGCCGTTTATTATTTTGCAGACTACTTTTTGAAGCACGGAAAAACACCCGCCATTCTTGCCGGTTTATATTTTATGACCTCCTCTTATATGGTCCTCCGTTCTCTCGGTCACTTTAATCTCCAAACCACGGCCTTTCTTATTTTCTTTCTCTTATTTTTTATCAGGATGTATGAGGAAAATCGCCGGAGGAATTCAGTTTTGGCCGCCGTGTTTTTGTTTCTGACCGCCCTCTCGTCCTGGTATTACTTTTTTTACGGCTTTGTGGTTGCGTTGGTAATCACCCTGTATTTCTTCCGCTGTCGTGTACCTCCACCCGGAAGGTCAGGGCTCCCCGACCTTCCGGGTGTAGCAGTGTTCTCGTTTATTTCGTTCGTCTTATTACTTCCTTTTCTTCTCCTCTTATATATATCCAACCGCGCCGGGGTTTTACACGGACATTCGCTTTCCTCTTCCATTGTTTACTCCTCCGACTTTCTCAGTTACTTCTTACCTCACCGTCTGGGTTTTCTTTTCCATTCAGTGGGGGAGTGGGCGGACAGGTTTCTCGGGCTTTGGCAATACGGGGGTAATACAATGGAGAAGACGGCTTTTTTAGGCTTCACAGGTTTGGGCGGAATTATATTCTATCTAATTAAAGGAAAAGCCGATCCGCGCCGAGGGCTTTGGCTTTTATTGCTGTTAATTTCCTTCGTCCTTTCTCTTGGTCCTTTGCTGACCATCGCCGGCCAAATTTTTCCTGTGCCTCTGCCCTACGGAATTCTTTATTATTTCCTTCCCTTTTTCGGTTTTTTGCGCACGCCCAACCGGTTTTCCGTTTTTGTCTTTTTACTGGCCGCTTTGTTTTTAGGGTATTTCGTCCGCTCAATTAGTAGCTTTAACTTAACGTTCGAGGACGTCGGGACGAGAACTTCTCACTTCGTTCGAAGGGTAATAGTTATTGTTATCGCCGGATTGATTGTTTTGGATAATCTCGTCTGGCCGTATCCGTTAATCAAGGTCGGGGATACCTCTTTTTACCAAAGGCTGAGGGCAGATAAAGCCGATTACCTTATCCTTAACTTACCCCTGCGCGAATATAAAGCCGCCAATCATCCTTATCTCCTCGCCCAAACCTTCCACGAAAAAAAAATGATTAACGGCGCGGTTCAGCCGGTCGGTTATACGGGAGATTTATTAAAGACCATCCGTAGTTATCCGCTAAGTTTATTGAATTGCGATTATCAAATAACGGCGAAAGAGGCAATGAATCAAAGTATGTGGCTAGGGGATTTGAAGAATTATCTGGTCAGCCAGAATGTCCGCTACGTGATCTGGCATAAAAATTTACCTGTCTTGAATGAAATTTGTCCGATGGTGGTAAGTAATCAAAACTTGGTTATAAATGGTGAGGGTATGTCTAAGGTTTATGAAGATGAGGAGATTTCCGTGTTCGCGACCGAGTTACCCTTCGAACGGAGTGAGAAGCTCTGAAAAGGAGGTTCTCTCCTTCGACAAGCCTTCGAGGCCGTGAGCCCTCAGGCCGAATCGGCTCAGGATCGAACGGTAACCAACCAGAATAAACCCGCCTCTCTGGCGGGTTCGCCGAGGAGGCGAAAGAAAAGCGCCCATTCGATTCCTTTCCTTGCGGATTGGTCTCTCAGGGCGCATTCTGACTCTAGATTTCCCGTCATCGCGAGCGTAGCGTGGCGATCTCGTTGAGATTGCTTCGTCGCTTTGCTCCTCGCAATGACGTTTTTTTACCGACCGCGGGTGGGGGTTCGCGTCGGTGTACTTTTTGCCGCGGGCTTCGTTGCTGTTGCCGTTGGCGTTGGGGTCGGGGTGGTGGCCGGGGTGCTGGTGGGGGCGATGCCGTCTACCGTTCCTATCCCGAAATACACTATCAGTTCGAGGGGCGTAATTCGGACCGTCATTGCATCCCATCGCTGTATTTTTTGTTTCAGTGCCACCAGACGGTCACCCACCTTACTGACCGTCCACACCTCGGGAGCCGTATCTTCACTCCCTGAATTCATATCCAACTGCGTCGTTGGACCGATTACCAACTCGACCAGCATCCGGTGATCATCCCCCTCCCGGATATCGACATTGGTTTGCTGATAACGGACAACACCCTCCGTTATTTCCAAGGCTGGCAAGACCTTGAATTGCCCTTTCATTGGGATGTCAGCGAAGCGTGGCGGGCGACACCAAAGAGATCCGCAGCTTCCGTCGAATTTAATCCACCACCCATTGCTTTTCCCATCCACCACCCCGTAAGTTCCAAGGGCAGTGGAATTACTGATGCCACTGATGATTACTGCTGGTGGCATCTCAATCGTTGTCGTGCCGGTCATTGGCTTAACAACGATTGGGGTTGACGTCCGCGTTGGTCGCAGCGTCGGTTGGGGGGTGAACGTCGGCGCGAATGCCGATTGCCCCGTCGCCGTTTCCGGTGGAAAGTACAAAGGCACGTTGCCAACTGGACTAATGAGCATGGGATACTTATCCCTAAGCATCCCTGCCCATCTCTCTGGGATTATTCCTCCACTTATGATTGTGGTAGGATCGAACCCCGGAAGGTCCTTGAGATAGTTCACGTACTCTTGCGGTACGTAAACCTGGCTGGTCCCCGACGATTCCTGTCCGCCACCGCCGAAGGAAGGTAGTGAGATCTTCCCTCCGAAGCGGAACAGGAGCACCAATACAATCAGCCCACCAAAAATTAGGGCTTTCTTTCTGTTGTCCATTTTTTCTCCTCCTAATTGAGAAAGTGTGTTTAGTGCATTTTTGATTTGTTATCATTTCGCCGGAAGCCTAGTTTGGGCTTAACCGGGCGGAAAATTTCGGTAAGGATCGAATTTCATCCCTACCCTTCTATTATACCACATTCTACCCCATAGTGGTAGAGTGGGGAAGGTAGATTTGGCTTGGGTACGGGATATTCTTAGGGGCGTAATTATGGCGTGGTGACGGTGAGACTCGTCATCCCGAGCTCTGCCGAGGGATCTCTCGGCTTGTCCGAGTTAAATGCTCGCATCCGCGAGAGATGCTTCGTCTTCGCTACGCATCGCTCAGCATGACATCGAAGGAGCGATGAAACAACCTGCCTCGTCGGCGCTTCGGCAAGGCGGGTGAAGCAATGAATCTGTAAATGTTAGATAATACAAAGGTGAATCTTTTCCGGCAATCAGTTACTACCCGTTACAACCTGTTACTTGCCGTTACCTTCCTCGCCCTCTTTTTCTTCTTCCTCCGCCCGCCGACGGATCCTGATTTAGGCTGGCACCTCCGCTACGGGCAACAAATGTGGGAAACCCAACAAATTCCGCGGACCGATACTTTTTCCTCAACAATGGTCGGCTACGCCTGGGCCGACTCCTATTGGCTTTCGGAGATTTTTATTTACGGACTTTTTAGCCTCGGTGGTTACTATCTTTTGGCCTTGGTATTTTCATTGATAGCGTCCCTTGCCGCGGTCCTTACTTTTAGCTCTTTTCGAAAAACACCTTTAAGGTCGGGGAGCCTTGACCTTAAAGGTGTAGATAGCTCTTTTTGGGGAGAGGGTGTGAATCTTGTGCTCAGCCTTTTTCTCGCCGTCCTTCTAATTATTTCCTTCGCCGGTACCCGCCCGCAAACCATCAGCTTGTTATTTTTCGCGATGATCTTATTACTACTCCGTTACCACCGTTACCGTTTCTTACCCTTGCTCTTTCTTTTTTGGGCCAACTTCCACGCCGGTTTTGTTTTAGGCCTGGCTTTGGTCTGGCTGTGGTTTGTCGGGGAGATACTAGGTAATCTGAGAATCAGGGAATTAGGTAATCGGAGAAAGTTATTTGGTCTAGTTACCCGATTAACAAAATATCCGATTATCTGCACTATAATAACCCTTCTCAATCCCTACGGTCCCTTTCTCTGGCACAGTATCGCCAGGGATGCCGGTTCGGTTGAAATCAAACAATACATCGCCGAGTGGGCGCCGCCGCTTTTACGTTCCGATTTGGGCCTATTATTTTTCCTCTACTTAGTTGTTTTCCTGATTCTTCTCGGTCTGAATTTTAGGCGGGAGAAACTAAGCTTTTTATTGCCGGCGCTGTTTTTTACTTTTCTCGCTCTCTCCGCCCTTCGCCATATCCCCTTGTTTGTGATTTTAACTTTGCCGTTTTTCTATCAATCTCTCCCCCGGCTTTCTTACTCCGGAACTAAATATACTTTCATTTGGATCCTGCTCGTTTTTCTCATCGTTTCCGTTTTTAGTTTCGCCGGATTTCTCGTCCCTATCGTCAACGGTGAATGGACTAGCCGCCAGACGAAAGGCTTTGG
>ERZ1292630.4340-Hain-H41-02um-R3-4340-length-12046-cov-8_pt1 | contig 12046 bp, 5 predicted proteins | sample MGYA00564408_ERZ1292630 | MGnify/ENA primary metagenome ERZ1292630 (study PRJEB36523, sample SAMEA6512641) | groundwater metagenome | collected 2019-01-08 | study: AquaDiva: Metagenomics assemblies of 32 groundwater samples | reverse complement strand
CGATACACGATGATCCGTACGCCCACATCCCTCGAATCGAGAACGAGGAAGCGCATCACACGTTCGCGCGATTCAGCAGTCGCCTCAAGGTGACACACGACATGCGGCGGCTCACCAAACCCGCCGCGGGTATTGAGCTGTCCAACACCTCTGCACTCGGGGCGATCGGCTTCCGCATTGGAACAGGCATTCACTCGTATGGAGTTCGAATCGGAGAGCAATGCTCCCGACTCCTCGTTGGTTTCGCCGATTGGAATTTGCCTTTGGATGGCTACTGCAATTCGCTCAAGTACAGCGGCTGTTACTACCTTCATGTTGGCAATGGCACGCTGTGGGCGCCGGAACAGCAACTGGAGCGGAAACCTTTCACCTATGAGGCCATCGGTACCTCCGTGGGTGGCGTCCTCCGCTGCGTTCTTGATACGATAGAGAGGACAATATCGTTCGTGTGGAACGATCGAAATTTGGGCGTCGCCTTCCGCAACGTCAATCTTAGCCGGACGCTCTACCCCGCCTTCGAGGTGTTTAGCCACGGTTGCTCGTGCGAATTCGCTCCGTCGGCGGCAGCACTGGGTTCGTCTCCAGATGGCGCCGCTGGAAGGACAGCGTCTCCGCCATCGCCTCGCTGATGACAAAACTGCACGCTCCGTTTTTTCTCTCGCTAGAAAAACTCACCGGATGTAACACACACATCAATCGCTTGCTGACCGCGAACGTGGTTTAGAGCAGCCAACCTTCCGCGACGCTGTTTCTCTCTCGCTCTCCCCACCAATGCCCGCGTCCCCAGTTCCTTCTGTAGATCTCCTGCCCCTCTCTTTTCAACATAGATACATAGATGATGTCTAGAGGTACGCTCGTGGGACCACGGCGGTATTTGCACGGCGTCATTCATTCACCTGCAAGGTGGGTCGTGACCCATTTGGAGGTCGCAATGCGACCTCACCTTCTCGTAGCAAACGCTTGCGTCTCATCTTTGACGTGCGAGCGCCACAACGTGGCGGGGGTGACCTTGCCGCCCTTTCCGCGCGCTGTTCGCTATCGCACGACGCGTCCCGTGGCTCCTCCAGCTGATGCCGCAAACGACGTTGCCTTTCAAGATGAATTGTCTCGCGACATTCTTGAGAACGATGGCCACCATCACCACCACCACCGGGGGGCTGACATCCTCGCAGCGCGGCCCCTCGCTTCCTCGAGTGCGGGGATCGCGCACCGGCGGCCATCAATACAGCGGCCGCAACAAGCTCGAACCGTAGCGCGCATTCGGTACGACAGCGTCTTGGCGCTCAGGGCCGCGTTCGTTGCGTATCGCCTCCGCAGCGACTCTGCTGAACGACACGCTAAAGGCCGTCCGATCGGCACGGCAGCCGCCTGCGTCACCACCGCGATGCGCGATTGGACGCGGCTGTTGCCGTTTATTGATCGTTCACGGGTTGCATTTGGCCGTCGGTTCCGCGGCACCGGTCGTCGCCGCTGCCCACGAGAAGTTTCCCCGTCCGTCGTCGTCAACTCCATGGCGATGCCGGAGGGTGCCGGCCCGTTTGGTATTGGCCTTGGTTCACCTCAGCGATTTGCGGAGCGCGATCGCAAGGCCCAGGCGCTATTCCGTTGGATGGACGATGTGATCGACAGACTGTCAGACCGCACACTATCCGACTGCCGCTCAGCGACGTCACCCGAACGCATCTTCCCAGCCACCGCGAAGTTGTACCGCGAGGGTTTGGCGTTTCGCAGCTCGATAGACGTCACGTTGACGTCGCTGCCTCCTTCTGAACTTCACCGCGCGCGGCGCTGCCGATCTTTACGTCCGTCGCGGTTCGCGACGAAATGCCGTTCGATCCTCCCCACTTGGAAAGTCTCAGCGGCACAGACCTTTGCGGGATCACACCGCGCCAACCTACTAAAGGGTTGTGCACTAGCGAGGACGATCGATTCGAAGTCCACAGGGACAGCGGGACGGCACCGTGCGTCGCTGTGGAACGTCACCGCTCCATTGAGCCTGCGACGCCGTCGCGCCTCCGTTGGTATCACGAATGGCGCGCCAAATGTGACATCAATCACAGCAACGGCACCGGCACCGGCGGCGAGCGACTCCGAGTCACTGTTCCGCCGGTCTTTCGGATACAGAGGGGAACTGTTTGATGACCAATACGCTGCACTTCGCGAAGCCGTTTCGCGCGTGTATCCGGCAGCAGACTGACACCGACGACGAAAGATGGCGTGTTTTTTTTTTTGAATTCTCGCGCTTTGTGATTCTTCCTGTTTGATAAAAGGCGGTCCTTTTTTCGGACGATCTGCGAGGTATGGAAACGCCAAGATTTAACCGACAGATGATTTGATCGATGATGTGCGCCACCACGACACCACTCGTCGTGCCCGTTGCCGCTGAGCTCGAGCTCACCGTCGCATCCATGTGGTCCGCTTTGCAAGACGCGGCGGAGGCAACATGCCGCCGGCAATCGGATGCATCGAAAGCGAGCGCACCCAGAGTTGACGTACTAGCCCGCGGTCAGCGAATTTCAACAACGGAGAGACGTTGGGCCCTCCGGGGTCACCACCGAGGCCCAGCGCTGGCCCACGCGTCTTCCTCTTCATCGCTTCCGCTACACATCTCGGCGATCATTCACCAAGATCTTACTCGCTCGACGATGCTATCCACCATCACTGACGTCGTGCACGATAGTCACGTGTTCGCGGGAACGGAACCCCGCGCACACGACCGCACGCCGCAGGGGCATGGGGCGGCGACAGGCGCGGCGACCCTTCGTCCTGGAACAGCCAATGGAGGAGGGGAAGCGTCGATTTGGGACCGACTGCATAAGCAATCCGACGACACGGAAAAATTCTTGAACCAAGCCGGTCGTCGACGACCGCCAAACGTCAATTCCAAGTCCACGCCCGCGATAGCGGCACCGTCATCCACGGCTGCCGTCCCCGCCTTCTCGGCCACCACCTCCGCCAACGCACACACCGCTGCCAGAGCCGCGGCCATGGCCCAAAACGTAGAGCGCCGCCGCGCGGCAACCGCGATGGCCGTGTCATCGTGAGTTGGTCGAAAACGATGCGGGGGTGGTCTTCTGATTCCTCGTTGATGTGTCACTGTGTGACAAGGAACGAATTTCCCGTTCCACACAGAATGCAAAATGTTTTCTCCGATAATTGTTTGAACCGAAACACAACCTGGTGGCACCCGCGAACAAGAAAAAAATTACACCTATTGTTTAACCTCAAGCACACATACTGTATGTCAGCCGTCCCGTCGGCCTGGTTGCCCAAACTAGGTTTCATCGTTATCGTATCCTCGTTGCTCGCCAACGCTGTGCCGTCCACTAAATCCCCACTCGATTCAACGATGGGGTTTGTTCCGTTGTCCCAATCTCTGACGGAATTTTTGGAATCGGTCGATATTGATGCGGTGCATCCCGCCGCGATCCCTCCCGGAGGCTCGCTGACTCGCAGCTCGACCGATACGCAATACCCCGCGCTAGGTGCGAGCGTTCATGGCCGCGACGTGGTCAAGTTTCTGGCGCGACGTGCGGGTGTTCGAAGCAACTGGGATGATGCACCCATGCACCGCAACGATGATGAGCATCGTCAAGGTCTTTTGTTCACGCAACCGCCCCAATCGCGGCACGTCAACGAAAAAAAGGGAACTGCTAGGCTTCCTGCCGATGGAACCGTGTCCCCTGACGACAGTATGCGAGTTCCGTTTCCGGACGCCGTGCCAAGGGTCATCAACGTTCCTTGGCGGGGAGCCACGGCAGGCGCCCCTTTCCGGACTATTGCTGTCAACGTTACCGCGCCGCTTCTGACCGCCATACTCGTCCAGCTTGGTACGAGTTGCAACCCCTGTCCGCCAATGTTCTCGTCGTTGACGCAAGCCTTGCGAGACCTTGCGGGCACAGTACCGTCCGCCTTCGAGACTGAGACGCTTTCATCATCATGGTGGGGCGGCGGCCGCCGTCACAATGATGCTTTGCCGTTGCACCTTTTGTTGAATCCGCGTATCCAACTGCTGCTCACCACCAATATTTCCGCAGCCCAGGCGATCCTCGGGCAAACGTCCAACTTAGATGCACGACGTCCTCATTTGCGCTTCGCGATTGGCAGGCAAACGATCACATTGAAGTTTCAAGTGCCCATCTCGGACGCAAACGCGGGGCTCAACATTGAAAGTGAAGGCAGTGGAACAGCCGATTTTCCTTTTCATCATGACACGGTGGTCAACTTTATCCCCTTTTCGCAAACCGGCATCATACCCCTGGATCCTTTGTTTCGCGGAAGCGTCGCGCGATTCGCCGATGCGGCGGGCGTCTTCGCCGAGCCCAACCCATGGGTCGTGGCGGCGCAACGGCTGGTGTCGTACCGGCGCCGGCTCATGAGTCTGCCGTCAAGCCCCGTTGTGCAGTCGCCGTCGGATGGCGAACGGATTGCCGTCGTGGAGACGTCCGACGCTGAGCAAATCGTCGATTTCGTGAAGCAGTTGCTGGAGCCGTGGGAACATGTGCTACCCGACGTGTCCGCACTGGATGGATCCGCCAAGCGGACCGACGCCACGCCGATGGAACAAGGGTCTTTTCACCTCCGCCGTTTCGCACAGCGATCGGCGCGAATCGAAGCCGATGCGATATCGTTGTCCGCAACCTACAAGGCGCTTCGACAACGACTCCTTCTGACCGGCCTTGGGTTGCATCGACGACCTCACAGGGAACGAAGTCATTTCAGCGAAAATGACAACGCCACGTTATCTGCACTGTGTCCCTTAGGTCGGCTGTCGACCGTGACAGTCGTCGTGGATCCCACGCATGCACAAACCGGGAAGCGCAGTGACTCCGCGGGTCGAGCCGCGGCTCCATTGGTGACGTCTCTCGGCCCATTCTTTCGTCTGACGTTGTCTCGCGCCGATGAGTTCATCACCTCCTCTGCCGTACGATCGGCCGCCGAGCGATCGGCGCTTCTGCTAGCCACCCGTCTGTTGAATGGATCGGGGGTGACGTCGTTCGTTCGAATGCCCGTGACGCTTCACGCCGAAGACTTCGAGCCAGCTCACTCGACTGAGATCTCTAAGCAAGAGTGTGCGGCGATAACCTCGTGGCTCGCCTCCGGCATGAACTCTCTCGAAGCGGCCGAAAGCGCGCCATCTGGACAGCCACCGAACGTCCCGCTCCACCACACTGTGAGTATGTCCAATGAGTTAGCATCCTACGGCCTTTGCGTTTTCACAGTGTCCCTGGCGATGGACGCTTGCGGTGAAGTCAGGGACGCAGATGAAGGCTCGGACAGCGGTGGGTCGTCGGTAGAGGCAAAGAGGCCCCACACCTATTTCACCGCCACGGTGGTCGCGCCGATACCGATCCGGGAATTGCTAACGTTGTCGCCGTCGAGAGGAGGCAAGCTCAGTGACCCTACGGTGGCGATGCACGCAACTGCCGCCTGCGGATCTCCGTCGGCGTCCTCCCGGGAGGATCCTTCCGCGATGGAGCACCTCTCGCTGGCTCAATGGCGCGCGTCGATAGCAAGATCGGCGGCCTCGCAGCTTCCCTACCCAGTCGTGGCGCCTGGCGTCGTAGGTGTTACGATGCGCTACACATCCATGTTGCGTTCGTTGCAAGCGCTGGAAGGCGCGGCGGCGGACTGCGTTCCCAGCCAGGCAGCCATGTCGATTGGCAACATCCTTCGTTTTGGCGACTGGGCAAATCAAACCGCCCGAACGCCGCTTGTTTGCCTGGTTCTCCCGTTCGGCTACGGTATGCCGAGCCACATTGCTCACGCACTACGACAGCTCGATGACGCGTACCAACAGTACACTCACGATCCGGATATTCAACGACTCGTCGCAGAATCCGCGAGTCGACGGGTAGGAGGTAACGTCGGCGGTCCACCTCGGCTAAAATTCGCCCTTTGCGACGCGCTCAGCGATGTTGGAACAGACATGACCCGTGTGGCCTTTGACCGTCGAGTTGCCCAAGAGCAGCTCCGTCAACGACAGGCCACGCGTAGTCCTTCTTGCCGCCCCGACGCCAGCGGCCACGAATGTCAAGCTCATCCCGATGAAAGCAACACGCGAGCTGCGCATCGTCCACATTCCCAGTACGACGCCGTGACGAAAGTGGCTGACGTGCCCGTTATTGGAGTGTGGGATCCCTATCGTTCCTTCACGGCCCTCGACGACGCATCTTGGTCAGTCACCGAACCGCTCATTCAACCTTCGGAGGCGGCCGGCGCCGAGGCGCAGTCGGATAAGGGTGGAACGGGAGAGGCATTGGAGGGGAACCGGCGCGCTCCTTCCATCACGTCCCGGATTATGGATCTCGTCAAAGCGTACCACCGAGGAACGTTACGCCAAACAGCGGGAAAGTCGCAAACGCCTATGACTCATGACGACCGCCATCGGTATGGGGAAGCCGCGAAGCGGGCGTCGCAGCCGCGCCGGAGCAACGGTGCTGATGGACAAGGCGCCCAAGATGACGCGGCCATTATTATGGGGGAGAAGGATGCGATCGAGTCGGTGGTGGAAGCGGTTGTCCCGGCCCAGGAGGAGGGCGGAGAGGGACGTTGCAGCGGCGCGCAAACGCCGAGCACCGAAGGGGCGACCTTGACGGCATCGGCTAACGACTCAACGGCAAACATCACCGTTGAGCGAAACTCGAGCCGAAGTCAATTCCCAAGCGCGGGTTGGCCCAAGAATCATGAAGGAGTGGAGGTGCCGCCAGAGTCGACGGAATCCATTTCGGCTCGCAAGCGAAAAGTGACGTCCTGCCCCGAATTGCGCAACGCGCGCCGGCTGCGCCACATCACCGCGGACATTTTCTTGGACGTGGTCATGAACAAACTGCACGACTTGGTGATCATGTCGTATCACGGTCGCAAACCATGCCAAGAATGGCAGGTTGAGATGAAGCTGATGATTGATCTGACCGTCTATTTCCACGGCCGCTCGACGGTGGATATTGTGGCCATCGATGCCGATGAAAACGATGTCCCGCCGCTTTATCAGCCGCAATCCGCGGCAACGATTTTCTTTTCCGCCGCCGGGGGCATCAACAAGATGTCGTCCGAGACGTACGCGTTGGAGAATGACTTCCCCACGTTGCGTCGGTTCATTCGATCGCGCCTGAGGACCATTCCAGCGCCCCCCTTCAAGGAACTTTCCGAGCTGTGAGTCCATCCATCGTTCCTGGGAATGTGCAAGAAGATGACGCAAGAGAAAATGCGATCGTTTTGATTATTGTTTGGTTTCCCGAGCCCCCTGAGGGTTGTGCGCATGAATGGGCCTCCTTTGGTTTGATGCGACGCCAACTTGTGTCCTCCCAGCGCACGTGTGACTTTCTGTGTTGTTGTCTCATTGAGGCACAGAAAAAGAGAGGGCGCGTGTGTGAGTGTGTGAGAGTGGACAGATGTCGTGGTCTTTGTCGTCGGGCATCGGTGCGATTGTCTCAAGCACCACGGAAGCGGCTGGCGCACTAGCGGCTGCGCCGAATCCACCCACCACCCGAGTCACCATCTTCGTGCAACGGCATCCCGACAAAGCAAAGATCATTGTGCGCTCGTTTCAGCGATGGTGGCGCCGAGTGAATGCCGTGACAAGCCTCGTGGAATCGATGCAACGTCCTGCGCCAACAAGTGGTAGTGACACCGCCGGCGCGGCACCTCCAGCAGATGAAGAGGCGGTGGGAGTTGCGGTGTCACTAAGGGCCAGATTCGGTGAGCCGAACGGGTATGGCTCTTCAACCATTGACCAGTTTATTTCCCTCACGTCTGTGCTGTATTATTTGGTGGTGCGGCTTCGAGTGCCGGGCACTGCTCAAAACGCGCGCATCTCGAGAAGTATCGCTGCGGGCGTGGCCTTGCTTTGTCAAGGCTTGACAGCGACGGCGACGCGTTGTGGCCAGTCAGTCCTGCTAGCGACGCTAGCTTCGGGCCAACCGCGGCAAAGGACGGAAATGCCCGTGCTGCTGCGGCGGTCCGCTCAAGTCGCGATTGCAAGCATCGCCAATAACGCGCGCCGACCATGGAGTACCCTCGCGGCGGTGATCCCTGACCCTGCTCAAAAGGCTTGCCTGTTGTTGACCATTGTGACCACGGAACGACTCTTGCTGGACGGCCTGCCTGCAACGGCGCCGGAAAAGCTGAGGACCATGCTCCGCGAATCGCTCGTGGCCAAGACGGCCGCCGAGATACTTTGGCGTGCGGACCAACGTCAAGGTGTGAATCCGTCGATCGATCGTTGTGTCTCTTTTTTTGACCTTTTGACAGTGTCGGCGTCACCCGGTCCGAAGCCGCAACCAGGCTTCCCGGCATTTTGGACCCAACACCTGCTACTCCTTACGAACATCGCTCCCGCGATGGCCTCGTCCCTGTGCAATCTGGGCGCGAGTCAACTCGCGTCGACCGTGGATCACGTGGCGGCGCTACTTTGCGTCGTCGTTGCCAGGGTTTCTTTCGGCCTACCGGTATCGCTGCTCGCTGTTGCGTGCAAGTGGATTGTAGGACTGCTGCGATCCAGTCCTCCTCGGGCGTGGCAGGTAGCCATCACGACGGTGCTAGCTGCCACCAGCGCCCCGACACCGAACGATCAAGCCTCATCTGTTCGCGTCATCTCGCTGGCACATTCCTGGCTGAGCCGGAAAGACATCGAAGCCACCCACGGGGTCGCCGCACCTCAACTGGTAACGGCGACCCTATTGTGGTTTTCCGTGTTAGCGGCCGTTGCGTTGACCGTTGGGGCGGCGGTTTCACCATCGTCATCGGCTGAGCTCGCGGACGCCGTCGAGCGCCTTCGCGACCTGATGCTCGACCACATCGTATTTCACGCGTCGTCTCTTGCCGCGATTCAGTCTGAGTCTGGCAGTCGTGGGAGAGACCGCAGCCGTCTTGCAGTTGACCCGCCCTCCTCGCACGCACTCATGCCCTTCATGCCATTGTCTTTCGTGCCTCTGCGGAGACTGCACCAGTTCGCGTTTATCGACGCCAGTGTTCACGGTTCGGCGATCCTTGACCTTTTGTGGTCCGCTGACGCCTTGCGGGATCGCTATGTCGAAAGCAGAGTGGCCGCTGATTTGCCAAAAGGAACGATCACGAGATCGTCCCCCAATATTTTGGACGTGCGCGCAGCAACCGCCGATGTATTGTCCCGCAGGCGAGGAGGCCGCCGTCGTGGGATCGTCGCATCAACCACGACCGTTCAGCATCTTCACATCGTGTCCGGCTACCGAACTCCGTGGGCAAGTTGGACACAGCACGCGGCGATGACCGCGGCGTTGTATTTCAAGCACGGGTCGCTGGCTCAAGTCACCGCGATGTTAACCATCTCACGGCTGAACAGGCTTCTCAACGCCGCTGCGTCGGCTGGCGCCGGGGCGGTCACCGGGGCTTCTCCGCTCGGAGATGCGCCTTCGTCGTCGGGACCGACTAACGAGGTTGTACTTCTTTCGGCCTTGTCTTCGCTGATGGCTGGCGGGGAGTTCGCAAGCTACCTGACGTATTGCCTGTCTCGACCTCCAGCATCGATCACCGCCATTACCAGTGGAGGGCCACACATCCCAGCCCCGGGGCACGAATTGGTGATGTACGACGTGCATGCCATCTTTGGATTATTTCTCGCGCTCGTGCACGTGTCGCTCATGATCCACGACGATAGCACGTTGCTGACCCTGTTTGATAGCCCATTTATACACTCTCACGCGACGCTGCCATTGCCGAGAGGGCCGCATGGAGAGAAACTCGCTTCTGTGTCTATCGAGAATTGCATCGGCGTCTGGGCCGCATCCAGCCCATCGTGGTTGCTCTTCGTCTTCCAGCTTTGCCATCGGTGGCTACTCCTGCCGACCGTGATGCGTGCAACGAAAGGAGCGACAGCGAGTGACACAGACGCCTTCGTCCATGATCCTTGCGGGTCGCTTCAAGGAGCGGCCGCGATCCTGCGACATCTGGTTGATCGAGCGCCGCGGTTGTTGCACCTTTGGCGCGCGCAGCGGCAGAGCTTACCGTTTTCCGGATCGTTCAACGGGGTAGGTATCCCAGCGCACTCGTCACCTTCGTCTCCGATGAGTGTCCGCGATACCATTTCACGAACACTGCTGTTGTGTCCCATCGCCGATGACACCACGGCAACAGTTCAGTTCTGGTTCCGCGGTCCGCACGACAAGGACCCACCCCCTCGGCAGTTGTCGACGGAGGCGATCCTTCAGAAAGTGCTTTCCCCGCTTTCCGCTGACGCGTTGATTTTGCAACAAGCGAAGGGTGACGCGGGGGCAAGAGCGACACTGACGGCGGCTTTCAACGATCCCATGTTCACGTCCCTCATTCGCGACCTCCCGCACGTCGTCCCCATGGTCGTTCGCTTGGAGTTATTCAGGCGCGTGCTGCTCACCCAATGTCGCCTGCGGGAGGGGGACGACTCTCCTGGCAACGAAGGCCACATGCCGACGAGACTCAAAATGAAGGTGCGACGCACGCACTGCCTCGACGATTCCATGGCTCGTCTCGCGGCCATCGCCGCATCCACCGATGGTGTCGGCGGAACGGGCGGCGGGGGGGCCGCCGCAGGTGGTGGTGGTAGTGGACTCGGCCGCATTCGAGCCGCCCTGAAGTACAAATTCTTCGTTCAGTTCGTGGACGCCGATGGTCAGATGGAAGCCGGCATCGATGGCGGCGGCTTGTTCAAGGAGTACTTGGAATTGGTGATGAAGCAAGTGGTCGACCCAGCGAGAGGGCTGTTTACGACGGTGGGCGCGGCGGAGGGCCATACGGGGGGTACCTTGTCACCGAACCCTTGCGCGGTCGCGATCGTTGGAAGCGCAGCCGCCGCGTCGGAGGCGTATCGCTTTTTAGGTCGCATGATGGGCAAGGCCCTGCTGGAAGGCATCGTCATTCCATTTTGCTATAGTCGTAATTTTTTGGCGAATTTGCTCGGTCGTGGCTGCTCCCTTGAGGATTTGCAGTTCTTGGACCCAGATCAGTATCGGTCGCTCAACAGCCTGAAGTCGATGAATCCCGAGGACGTCGCGGAGCTCGAACTCTTCATGTGCGCAGAGGAAAGCATCTTTGGCGGCAGTTCGCACATGCAGGTGACCGACTTGGAGCCGAACGGCCGTAACATCCTCGTGACCGGCGATAATTGCATTCGCTATGTGCACCGCATGGCTCACCATCGACTCACCGCATCGATCCAATTTGCCACGCAGCAATGTTTACTCGGCTTGGAGGACGTCATTCAAATGTCGTGGCTTCAAATGTTCAGTGTCAGCGAGTTCGCGCGGCTACTCCATGGTCAGACGGACGGTGGGAGAGGCGGGTTTTCCGACGTGAGCGACGACGGCGACGTCACCGCCGGCTTCGATGTCGCTGATTTACGGGCGAACGTCACCTTCGTTGGAGGTTACAACGCGAAAAGCCGAACGATCGAATTGCTGTGGGAGGTGCTGTCGGAAATGTCGGCCGCGGATCGTGGCAGTTTTCTCAAGTTTTGCACGGGCTCGTCGCGACCGCCGCTTTTCGGATTCGCAGCGATGAATCCCCCGTTCAGCATCCGGCGCGCGGAGGACGAGCAAGGCGGGCGAGGCTTTCTCAACTACGTCATGGACATCGACCGGCTGCCGTCCGCCGCGACGTGTTTCAACCTGCTCAAGCTTCCGCCGTACAAGAACAAAAGTAACATCAGAGACAAGTTGCTGGCGGCCATCCGTTGCGACAGCGGATTCCAGTTGTCGTGAAGTAGAGGCACGTGGCAAGGGTACCCAGACTCCGGTTCCTCGGGTGCGATTTTGATGGCTGGATAAAACGGCGAAATTTAGATGAAATGCCCACACGCTTTTCTGCCAAACCTTTCTTCCTAACCACCGGTTCCGTCCTGTCAATTTGGCATTCCAGGCATTATTACTTCAAAGCCACCCGCGCATGGCATCGGCCTCTCCGTTGCGAATCCCACGCATCCACCCATGCCATCCGGCGACGTGGCCCACCGCGGACGCCTGTCAGGACCAGCTGTGGCAGCAGCTCAACCCAGTCCTGGACCAGGGTGATGCGGACGACTTTTGTCGTGATTCGC
>ERZ1292630.4339-Hain-H41-02um-R3-4339-length-12048-cov-4_pt1 | contig 12048 bp, 12 predicted proteins | sample MGYA00564408_ERZ1292630 | MGnify/ENA primary metagenome ERZ1292630 (study PRJEB36523, sample SAMEA6512641) | groundwater metagenome | collected 2019-01-08 | study: AquaDiva: Metagenomics assemblies of 32 groundwater samples | reverse complement strand
CACCACGGGCTCTTTAATTAAAATGATGGCCCCGATATTATCATTTTTGGCCGAAGAAACTTATTCGTATTTTAAAGGAAAAACTTTAGATTCGGTTTTCTTAGAGGATTTCCCGAAGCCTTCTACAGAATGGCATCAACCAAGCTTACAAACTCAATTTGAAAAAGTTTTGAGCGTTCGCAGTGATGTGCAAAAAAAACTAGAAGAGCTTCGAACCAGCAAAACTATCGGCTCAAGCCTAGAGGCCAAAGTTGAAATCACCGCTGAAAATGATTTGCTGGCCGCACTTCGTGGCACGAACGATCTTCGTGAAATTTTAATCGTTTCCAAAGTTGATGTTCAGCCTGGTAGTTATTCGGTTTTAGCCACCAAAGCTGAAGGTGAAAAGTGTGTTCGTTGCTGGATTTATTCGACAGAAATCTCAAAAGCTGAAAAAACTCTGGGAGTCTGTCCCAAGTGTGTTAAGGCGCTCACATGATCCAGCGAAAGTATTTATTGCTAATGGGCATAACCGGATTGCTTATTTGTCTTGATCAACTGACTAAACTCTATGTTCACACGCAGTTTGAACTTCATGAATCCATACCCGTCATTCCCAATTTTTTCCATATCACTTATGTGAGAAATCTCGGCGCTGCATTTGGTTTTTTATCTCAGACTCCGCCGATCTTCAGAGATTTGTTCTTCTTAGTTATCCCTCCCGCCGCCGGTTTGATTATTCTTTATATTTTAAAAAATGTAAAAAATGAGGATACCCTGCAGGTTCTGGCGTTAAGTTCAATTTTTGCCGGCGCCATGGGTAACTATATAGATCGTTTACAGTTTCGTTATGTAATTGATTTTGCCGATTTTCACTATAACACCCTTTCTTGGCCCGCCTTTAATATTGCCGACATGGCCATCGTTGGTGGAGTTATTTTACTTATATTTCTGATGTTCAAAGAATCAAAACTGCCAGCCAAACAACCTGCGGCATGATACCTGTTATTCAACTAGCAAATACACAAATTCCGACGTTTTTTCTAGTTATAAGTATTAGTCTAAGCTGCGTCTTGATTTTACTATCGTATCGGGTTGATCAGTACGCTAAAGACCGAAAAATTGCTTTTGATATCGCACTACTCATCATGGCTTCAAGCTTTATAGGTGGTCGGTTGATGCATGTTTTTTATGAAGAGTGGGATTACTATCTCAATAACCCAAAATTGATTTTTTACTTCTGGGAGGGCGGCTTTGCATTTTTTGGCGGCCTAGTTTTGAGTTTAATTGTAGGTTTAATTTACACGCGCTATCGCAAAATTAATTTTTTAGAGTGGGCCGACTTTTTTACACCGGTCGCCTCCTTAGGCCACGCCCTGGGCCGCCTAGGTTGCTTTCTGTCGGGCTGTTGTTTTGGCTCCCAGTGTAGCCTTCCCTGGGCTTATGATGGCAAGCATCCAACTGCACTGTACTTAGCCGTAGGTGAGTTTATTATATTTTTGCTGCTTTTGCTTATTGAAAAAAAACAACTCAGTAAATTTTCCGGTGGCTTATTTGTGAAGTGGCTTCTACTGCACAGCTTACTAAGATTTAATGTCGAATATTTCCGCGACGATTTCCGAGGGCTTTTTATTAAATTTCCGGTACTCGGAAGTTTATCGATTTCGCAGATTATAAGTTTGGTTATTATAATCTGCTGTTTGGGTTTTTATTTTATGAATACAAAAAGACGGCCGACTTAAATATTCAATTTTAAATTAATCATCACTACCACCGCCACCTAATCGTCCGTATGCTCGTCCTTATACTTATAGTATTTAGCTGATATAGGCGCAACGTGCTCAACTCCGTATCTATTTCTTTTAATAAGCAAATCATTGTCTCTTACTGGCATAGTTCGGCCAGAAGGAAGCTTTCTTTTACTTTTTGGGGCATTTTCAATTTCATCATCAAGTTTTGCAAGCTCCGCACAAACTTCTTCCAATTTTTTGACGATCATTTTCCCTTCATCTGTTTTTTGAAATATCGGTTCATTGTAGTATTCATCACTACAAAGTATCGGCGCATTGCAATGCTCACCACGACAAGGTTCGCCCTCACCCCAGCTGTATGAGGCACTCAACATAATAACCAAAAATAAAAATTTCATGTTGCTCTCCTTATGGTTTATAAATTCAATTTCTTGTTTAAAGATTTATTCGAGGTTGCCATCTATCGGCCCTGTCGGCTCTTCCTCTTCTTGTTTTTTCTGATCTTTCTGCGCTTTCTTTAAAATTTTTGTTGCCATCACTGTTGCGGCCTCTCTGATGCGCTGACTTTCAGCCATCATACATGTATCAAGTAGACTATCCAACCTAGCCTTCTTATCCGCATCCTTATTTTGAAATAATATCTTAGCGCTTTTCAAGCCATTGATTACGTGCTGTGAGTAATCAAAATCGCTGGTAGTCCCTTTTGCAACCCCGAGTTTAATATTATAGGTACCCGTTTCAGTCACAATTTGAATATCATTAATGTCGTTGTTGTTAACCAGTACTTTTCCGACAGCTTTATAGGGAAATGCCGGGATATCAAGTGAAATTAATTCTTCTACACATTTTTCATCATCCCACAATTTAGCCTGAGCAAAATTTGAAAAGATTAATATTGCAAAAAACAATCCCATATATTTAAGTCGACTTATCGAAGTTGAGTTTCGTTGGTTACACATAATATCTCCTATTTTAATTTAATGGGTTTTTTTTAATGTAAATGTCATACTCATTTTTAATCACACCAAATTCAGCCAGTGCATCCTTCTGTTCTTCCTCTAGCTCTCGATATTTTTCTCGCGGTGCATCTTCATATTCTTTTAGCAATTCCTGAATACGATCACAGGAGTCTTTTAATCTTGTACTTATATCTTTTCCATTTTCTGATTCTTGAAAAACTGAATTATTATAATTCTTGTTTTTACATATCTTGTTTAAAAGCGCCCAACTGCTGGAAGTACTAAAAATAATCGCAAAAAATAAAAATTTCATGTTGCTCCCTATTAAGCGTTCACCATTATTCATTTCGGCACTTTCTGGACTGCACTTAAGTATTAAAACCCGACTCAATAAAGGCGTCTCATTTTGAAACACCAGACAAGCGTGATTTGTTCTTGTCAAAAGTTTAGACAGTTTAAACTCACTACAACACAGCTCAGCTGGTCTAAAATTTGTAATAAGTAAGTTTGACGAAAATTTTTATTAAGGAGTTTTTATGAAAAGCTTATTATTGTTACCCACATTACTAACGGTTTTGCTAATAGGCTGTAGCCCTGAGAACAGAACTAATGGCAATATCGGCGCCACGGCCACCACAAGCGGTGCAGGAGCCTGCCCGGTAGGGTACTGGTACTCGAACGGACAATGTTCTAACGGTACTAACACAACCAATTCAGCTTTTGCTTTTAATAATGGATTTTATGCAGATAACTACTCTGGCACAACTCGATTGAATATTGTGAATGCCGATAAAATGAAAGAGTTTTATAAATTAGGTATGGGAGTTTGTGATCGCGGATCACAGAGTTACCAAAATCTTGGTTCTGCGGATTGCAGCTATTATATTACTGGCTACACAGACATTATTATACAGTTTCCGGCACAGCTAAATGGTAATGCATTAGTTACTATTATTGCCAGACCTAAAGTAAATCCTTATGTTAATTACTCGGGCCAATTACCTTCTGGTTGGAATTTACTGGGTATAGCTGTAGGTTATGCTACTGGTTATTCATTACCCTATATTCCTGACATCAATTATTATAATGGAGTCGAGCGAAACCCTCTGCAAATCCAAATGACGGTATCACCTATTAATAATAACGCCGGCTTTATAGCACAGGGTTATGGCGATGCTTGGACTGGTCTTAATCAAACAGTTGTGGCCATCGAAGTAACCAGCGGTAGCGCGAATAGCACTAACTTAAATTATTCTTTCAAAATCGGTGGAGTCGCTGCAGCAACAGGTACCATGACCCGTTGCCAAACCCAAAATTGCGGTCTTTAATTAATCTATGCAAGAACGACAAATTAAATGCCCGCACTGCGGGCGTTTAACAGTTTACAATCCTAAAACCGAGTTTCGCCCATTTTGCTCGGAACGCTGTAAACTTATTGATTTAGGGGCTTGGGCTGATGAGTCTTACAAAGTACCCACCCCTCAAAACCCAGAAAACAGTATTCAGGAACTCAACTCTGATGAGTTTAACACCGGCGAAGAAGAGTAACGCGTAGCTCTTGTTTTTATCTTTTGAAAGAGTATAGTTAGACCATCAGCATCTTAAGATAAAGGGGTTTGGCCATTATGGTACTTTCGAAGTTACGTCGTATCCTGATTGGCTCCCCGTTACAGTCTGCTCATTCAGATCATGAACTTATTCCTAAATGGAAAGCTCTTGCCGTTTTATCCTCTGATGCTCTTTCTTCTGTAGCTTACGCAACAGAAGAAATTGTTATTCCACTGGCACTTGCAGCTGCCACAATACCCTTTGCGACACATTGGTTACTGCCTGTTGCCGGCGCCATTGTTTTGCTGATGTTTATAGTCGCTATGTCCTATCGTGAAACCATTCAAGCCTACCCCAATGGTGGCGGCGCCTACGTTGTTGTAAAAGAAAATCTGGGTGAGCGCGCAGGGCTGGTTGCCGGCGCCGCATTGATGATAGACTATGTGTTAACAGTTGCTGTGTCGGTTTCTGCCGGAGTTGAAAATCTGGTTTCAGCCTTTCCGCAATTGGCCAACGTGCAAGTTTTCACCTGTATCTGGATTATTTTGGTACTGATGACCTTGAGTCTTAGAGGTATCGGCGAATCCTCCACCATATTTGCCATTCCGACTTACTTTTTTATTTTTTCAATGTTCTTACTTATTGTTAACGGCTTTATTAACAATCCACATCAGAATATGAACCCGATTACTGATGTTTTACAGACGAATTATCCTGAAATCGGCGCTATACTTTTACTGCGTGCCTTTTCTTCTGGGTGTGCGGCACTTACGGGTATTGAGGCCATATCTGACGGAATTCCACTGTTTAAGCACCCGCAGGCTGAAAATGCTAAAAAAACTTTAATGTACATGGTTTTTATTTTAGCGTGTTTATTCTTTGGTTTGAGTTATTTAGTTTATGTACATAATTTGGGTCATATTGAGGGTCGTACGCTGATCTCTCAGCTCAGCACTCTGATTTTTGGAAATGGTGTGATGTTCTACATGGCCCAAGTAGGTGTTGCCCTCATTTTATTTTTAGCGGCTTCGACCGCCTATGCAGACTTTCCACGCCTGAGTTCATTTTTAGCCCGTGATCGTTATGCTCCAAGACAGCTTTCAAGTATCGGCGATAGGTTGGTTTTCTCAAACGGTATTATTGGTCTCTCCATTATGGCCATTTTGCTGGTTATATTTTTTGGCGGAAGAACTCACTATTTACTTCCCCTTTATGCGGTGGGTGTTTTTCTTTCATTTACCTTGTCACAGTCAGGCATGGTTATCAGGCATTTAAAACTAAAACAAAAAGGCTGGAAGCTTTCTGTTGCTATGAATGGCTTTGGTGCATTTTGTACAGCCATAGTTTTAGTCGTCATTTCTATTTTTAAATTTAAATCCGGTGCCTGGATGGTGATTGTGGTGATTCCGATTATGGTTTTTACATTTCATCGCATACATTTTCATTATATTATGTTTGCCCGTGAAATTTCGCAGTCACATTACGACATGCCCACCGCCGAAAAAGTAATGGACCATGTGGTGATCATTCCGATTTCGGGTTTACATCGTGGCGTGATGAATGCCATTCGGTATGGCATGAGCATTTCAAATGATGTGCGGGTTTGTTTTGTTAAAACCGATGAAGTTTCTCATGAGCGCATTATCCTGGCGTGGAATGATAAGTTCCCAGACAGAAAGTTACATGTGCTGGATTCTCCCTACAGGTCTATTTCTGGCCCAATTCTGGATTTTATTGATCAGGCCTCAAAAGAACATCCGACAGAGTTTATAACGGTGATTTTTCCGGAGTTCGTAACCGCAAAATGGCGACACCAGCTTTTACACAACCAAACAGCCTGGCTGATTAAGCTTTCATTGATGTACAAAAAAAATATTATTGTAACTAGTGTTAAGTACCACCTGACGACCACTTAGGTAGCTGATATTTTTCTGGCACCTTTCGATGCATGGCGAAAATAAAGTTAAGACCAGCGCTTGACGGCAACTTATTTTTGTTTTCTGATAAACACATCAAGGATGATAAGAAACTCAACAGGATGTAACAACAACCATCGCCGATGCTGAATAACCAGCAGAGCAATCGTCTCAAGAAGGAGAACGACAAATGAACAAAGCGCAATTGATCGAAAAGATCGCCACTGAATCAAAAATGTCAAAAACTCAATGTGAAACAATCGTTGACTGTTTTATGACTAACGTAAAAAAGACAGTTAAAAAAGGTGACGATGTTAAATTAGTTGGTTTTGGTACATTCACCAAAGCTAAAAGAAAAGCTCGCTTAGGCCGTAACCCACAAACTGGAAAAACTATCAAAATTCCAGCTACTTGGGCTCCTAAATTCCGCGCTGGCGCTGAATTCAAGCACATAGTTAAATAACTAATTAAGTAATTAATTTTACTATATAAGCTCACTCTAAAAGAGCTTCCTGAGGACTAGGAAGCTCTTTTTTTTTACAAAAATAGGCTCCCTGTCAAAACTTTAGCCAGTCAGCTTGATTGTAGCGTATATCGCAACTTACTAGATGGGCGTGTGTTTTGCTTAAATACCAATATAGAGGTGTTTATGCTTTTTTCCAAAATATTAAGGGTTTCGCTTTTAACATTATCACTCATATCGCTACTTGTTTCAGCTCAAACCTATGCACAAACTGCAGATAGCAACTCAGCACAGACAGAAGGCTCAGAGCCTCAACAACCTCAACAAATAGATCCAAATCAACTGCTTGAGGCAGCTGAAAATAAGCCTGAACCAGTTGAGGAAGATGAAGAAAGCGCGATTGGCGGTCTATTAAAAGATATCAAAAGTGAAATAGCCCCTAAAAAACTTTGGGAAAGGGCTAAAAAAGAATTACGTAATGCCAAGCTCAAGCAAAAAATTGATATCCCCATACCTAAGCTGATTGACGGATTTTCGCTAGGCGCTAACTATACTGTTGATGATTCACCTTCTGTTATCGCCGGTAAATACTCGGGCATTGATATCTGGGAAGTAAGTTTATCGGCCTACCCACAGCTTTTTAACTTAGCTGACTTGCCATTTAATTTTGGATTCTCTTACAAACGACAACTGACCTACATACAACAATTCGATAGACAATTTAAAGCAGTTGTTCGCGCCCCTTATGATCCGATTACAAAAATTCCAATTAAGTCTGATGTATTTTTTAAAATACAAAAAAATCCCTTTACAGGCAAAGAACATAAAGCTCTGAAACCCGGTGATTTTATCGGTTATCGCGTACCGATGAGCCTTTATTTCGGTAAAGGACTACTGAATCAGGTTAGTTTAAATCATTTTGGTCTTAACGCCAATCTTTCGTATGTTTTGTCAGGTGAGTTTGATGTGCAGGTATTTGTAATGGATGATACTACTGTGAGGGCTAAAATCATGGTGGCCCGAGACCGCGGATTTAGCGTTTCAGGAGGCGTCAGTCTGGTGGGTTTTGACAGCATCACCGGTACAATTATTAGAACATTTATCAACACAAATCTGCTAAATATTGCGTTTAGTCGTACCAATTCTAATTTGTTTGTGGCTGATTATATCTTTAATTTAAAACACAAAGAGTCCCGTGATTTATATGACAGCGTAATTGGGTCACAATTTAGATTAGCCAATCTAGATGTTTTTAAGCATATGTTAACAACGGCAAATCTGTTTACCTCTGAAAAAAAATCTCGTGACCGAATTATGGGAAGCTTGGAAGAAATAAATGAAGTTGCAGCCCAAGACGACGATAAACCCTATGCTGAGAGACGAATTTTAAAAGTCATCACCGCACAAAATATTACAACAACAGATACCTTCACTCCACGATTAAACTTATTTAATATTATACAAGCGGATGCCTCTTCTTCAACTTCAGGATCAAAAATTACTCTTTATGCAAAAAGAAATGATGTTAAGGCCCGTTTTAAGCTTGATTCCTATGGCCAAAGCGGCGGTTATAAGGTTTTATACTGGGGAGAAAAAGAAAGCGAATCGAGTAGCTTTCTAACCCGTATTGATGATCAAGATAAGCCTATCAATATTATCGGCCTACAGAACTCTATAGTTAAGGAAGATAAGCACTTAAGGCCAAAGGAATATGTAAAATACATGAACCACCTTAAAAATTTTTTACCGGCTAAAGTACTAGAAAATATTGAACTACCAAGCTGGGACTATACAGAAGATAAGTCTGTTGAAAATTCCAACATCCAGCACTATCTTACCTTTAATGAAAACTTTTTTAATGCCCAACGAAACTTAACACCGGAAATTCTGAAAAAAATAATGCTGGTGATTTTAAAGAATCATTCTGTACACAAAACTCTAAAATCCTTACCTAGGGGTGCCAACCTGTTTACTGAAAAAAATAAGCCACGCGACCCTATGATACTTGAATATCAAAGAGGAGTATACGATAAGTCTTACCTAAACGAACTGATTGAAATTCCAAAAAGACTTGCCATCATTCTAAATGGCGATTTGCCGGCTCAAGAACGCTATGATGAAATAGTAAAACTGTATAATGATATCCCCCTATTTTATGAAATAAAAAATGAAATGTTTCTTCACCTGGTTCCGGAAGATCAGCTTGAGAAAATGATTTCCTTTAGATTGGTTATGTCAGGAAAAGGCAAAACCACACTTATTACGCAGTTTCCCAAAGTTGAAACCAGCAAGACTAATAATTTATTTAGGGAAATTATGGCGCAAAAAGGCTATATCGACGACAGATCTTTTAATTTAAAAAACTACATCCGTGAAGATGGTGAAATATACACCCTTAACGAAGTGATGAATAACCGGGCTGAGAAAGAAATTGATGATCAAGTTGGCGGCGGGAGATAATCTACCTGTCAACATGCAGGTAAAACTACTTCAGAAAGTTTTTTTTTGACCTGTGGAAGTTATCCGCCCATACTCTAGCGAATATGGCAAACTCAATTAAAAAAATTGGCGTGTACACCAGCGGCGGCGATGCGCCGGGCATGAATGCCGCCATTCGTGGCGTGGTTCGAAGTGCCCTTTCTAAAAATATTGAAGTTACCGGAATACAACACGGCTACGTGGGTATGATTGAAAATAAAATGCTGCCCCTACAAATGCGCGATATGGCCAATATTATTCAACGTGGCGGAACTATTTTAAAGACCGGCAGATCCAGTGAATTTTTAAAACCCGAATTCAGAACCACCGCCGCTAATAATCTAAAAGCTCAGAATATTGACGGACTTATCTGTATTGGTGGAGATGGATCATTTCGCGGTGCTCAAGCTCTTTGGAGTGAGCATCAAATTCCAATAGTAGGAATTGCTGGCACTATTGATAATGATGTTTATGGAACTGATGATAGCATAGGTTTTGATACCGCAGTCAATACGGCCTTACAGGCTATTGATAAAATACGTGATACTGCTGATAGTCATGACCGCATTTTTATTGTCGAAGTTATGGGGCGTAACTCGGGTTGGATTGCCAGCCGTGTTGGGCTAGCGGGAGGCGCTGAAGAAATTTTAACCTCTGATAATATTATTCCGGTTGATAAAATTGTGGAAAATCTTAAAAACTCCAGAGCCCGTGGCAAAACAAGCAGCATTATAATTACCGCAGAAGGCCAAAAACCCGGGCGAGCCTATGACCTTTCTGAAGCTATCCGAAAGAAATCAGGATTAGATGCAAAAGTCTGTATCCTCGGACATCAACAACGCGGCGGAAGCCCCTCGGCTCATGATCGTATTTTAGCTTCAAGATTAGCCTCTACAGCTGTTGAGGCTCTTCTGGCTGGACGAAAAAATATTATGATTGGTATACAAGCAGATAAGCTCGTAGAAGTATCACTCGATATTGTGACCACTAAAGAAAAACAAGGTGATAAATCCTTGATTAACCTTGCCAGATTGCTTTCTGTTTAGTTCAATTGTTTTGTCAGATTTATAATTTTTAACCTTACAAAGGAAGTATTAATGAAAAAGTTATTATCATTATTAGCGATTTCACTCTTGGTCTTTTCTTGCACAAAAAAAACCGATGAAATTCTTTTAGGCTCTTACAGCTCAAATACCGGAGCCACTGCAACTTTTGGAGTATTTCAACTTCATGGCGCGCAAATGGCCATTGAAGAAATTAATGCCAAGGGTGGTATTAATGGAAAAAAAATCAAACATATCAATTATGATAATAAATCTGATGGTGATGAAACACTTGCCGTCGTTAACCGTCTTATCAGCCAGGATAAAGTTGTTGCGATTATGGGTGAAGCCACTTCCGGTCGTTCTAAAATTGGCGGCCAAGTAGCCCAGCAAAATAAAGTACCGATGCTGACCTCTTCAGCCACCAACCCTGAAGTGACCAAAATTGGTAACTATATCTTTAGAGCCTGCTTCATCGATCCATTTCAAGGAATGGTGATGGCTAAATTTATGACTGAAAATTTAAAACTTAAAAAGGCCGCGATCTTAAGAGATATCAAAAATGATTACTCTGTCGGCCTTTCTGATATCTTCGCGCAAAAACTAAAAGCTGCGGGTGGCGAAGTTGTAACTGACATCGCCTACCAAGAAGGCGATATCGATTTTAAATCCCAGTTAACTGCTATTAAAGCTAAAAACGTAGAAGCTATTTTTGTACCGGGTTACTACAATGAAGTGGCGCTTATTGCAAAACAAGCTAAAGAATTGGGAATGAGCATGCCTTTATTAGGTGGCGATGGCTGGTCATCTCCGAAGTTATTTGAAATTGCCAAAGAAGCTATCAACGGTAATTATTTTTCAAACCATTACACAACAGAGTCAACTGATCCTAAAACTCAGAATTTTGTTAAAGATTTCAAGGCTAAGTATAAAGAAGACGCGGATGTGATGGCAGCACTGGCTTATGACGCAGTTTATTTAATGGCAGAAGCTATCAAGAATGCAAAAACAACAACGGCTGAAGACAAACGTGACGAAACAGTCAAATTACAAGAATTCCGAGACAGCATCCGTGATGAACTAGCTAAAATTAAGGACTTCCATGGTGTTACTGGAAAAATGTCGATGGATGCAAACCGCGACGCGATTAAAAGCGCCGTTGTCGTTCAAGTTCAAGGACCTGAATACAAATTTATCACCAGTGTCAGTCCCAATTAAATAACTGATGATTAACTGTTTGGTTAGCTAGTTCATGCAAGAATTTCTTCAACACACTCTTAACGGCCTGAGCTTCGGAAGCATTTATGCTTTAGTAGCTCTAGGTTACACCATGGTTTATGGAATTTTAACCATGATTAACTTTGCGCACTCTGAAATTTATATGATGGGTGCGTTTGCCGCTTTTTATCTGGCCCGATTTGCCGGGCTTGATACACCTTCGCCTTTGAACTTTACACTTGGAATACTTGCTGGAGCGCTACTTGCAGCTATTATTGGTTTTTTTGTTGAAATGCTGGCCTACAGGCCACTGCGCAGCTCGCCCAAAATGAACGTGCTGATCACGGCTATCGGTGTAAGTATTTTATTTCAATTCGGTGGACAAATTATTTTTGGAGCCGATCCGAAATCTTTTCCCACATTAATCGAAGACCGAGTCCTATTCACGCTTGCGGATATTTCAATTCGTTTGGTTGATATGTTAATCTATTTCGTAAGTTTTGTTTCTTTAGGTATTTTGAGTTTTATTATTTTCAAAACTCAAACCGGCCGGGCCATGCGCGCCGTTAGCACCCGCCCCGATATGACGCCACTGATGGGTATCAACAATAATAAAATTATTTCTACCACCTTTATTATTGGTTCTGCTTTAGCCGGCGTTGCCGCCGTTCTCGTTTCAATCAAATACCCAAA
>ERZ1292630.4338-Hain-H41-02um-R3-4338-length-12051-cov-4_pt1 | contig 12051 bp, 10 predicted proteins | sample MGYA00564408_ERZ1292630 | MGnify/ENA primary metagenome ERZ1292630 (study PRJEB36523, sample SAMEA6512641) | groundwater metagenome | collected 2019-01-08 | study: AquaDiva: Metagenomics assemblies of 32 groundwater samples | reverse complement strand
ATGATTCCTTCATCTTCATGAAACGCTGATATCATCCTTTTATTTTCAATACCCCGGAAAGAAAGCCGGACCATTGCTATTCCCATGAAGAGCGTCAGGATAAACATCACGATTAACGATACGCGTGACCAGCGTTGAGGCAATTCCAATTCGACCGTTTCGTGAGACTGGGAATATAAGGCAAATCTCGATTTAAATATTTTCCAGAACAAGCGCAATAACGCCGCGCCGCCCACCATAATTACAACAACACCAAGATGGCGTGTCGCCAAATATAAAACCAATGCCAGGAGAAAATAGATGACGCTGATAGGAATATTTTTTTTACTACCCATAATCAAAAATTCTAAAAACCTGTATAATAAAAAGAGATATTTTTACTTCTTCTTAAAATAAGCCCAAAACATATCCCAGCCGGCATTTAAATAACGGCGGAATTGTTCTACAGAACCAATGGAACGAATGGTTCGGTAAAGCTGACCGGGACGAAAATAAAATCCAAGCATCGCTTTGTGGGCAATCCGCCGCAATCTTTCATCGCTTATTTTTGTCCACGGACGTCCCATAAATTTTTTTACCGGCTCAGGGCTGACGATATAGTTGTTCCAGAAATCATGCGTAACGTAAGGCAGGTAATATTTTTCATAAAGTTCGGTTTTAGGAAAGGCAACCAAACAATTAAAAATAGCGAAGTCCAGCGGCAACCTTTTGGCAAAATTAATGGTCTGGCGGCATGTTTCCAGAGTTTCACCGGGTGAGCCGATAAGAAAATACCCGAAAGCGCTTATTCCGATTTTATCTGTTTTTTTAATAATCTCTTCTATCCTCTTCACATTTGATGCCTTGCGTATTTTTTTTAATATTTCGCTATTCCCGGATTCAATGCCGTAAAAGATGCGGTAGCAACCGGCTTTTTTCATTATTTCCAACATTTCTTCATCTATGGTATCGACCCGGCTGCGGACATCCCAGATCATTTTTTTAGCCAATCCGTTTTTAATCAGCAGGTTACAAACTTTCATAACACGTTCTTTATTAATCGTGAAACTGGAATCAAAGATATCTATCTCTCTGATGCCGTATTTTTCGTAACATTCTGCAAACTCGGCCGCGATATTTTCAGGGCTTCGGGCGCGCCATTTTTGCCCCCCGGCTTCACAGAAAATACAATGGAACGGGCAACCGCGGCTGGTATTAAGAACCGTATAATTCCGCCTGGTGCTGATAAAATTATAATATTTATGATTAGGAATTAAGTGTCTGGCCGGGAATGGAACTGAATCCAGGTCCTGACAAAGATCGGCCTTACCGGCATATTTAATATTGTCTCCATCCCGCCAGACCAACCCCCGGATGCCCTCAAAACTCTCCCGCTTTTCCCATCTTTTAATAAATTCCGGAAGCACCATTTCCGCTTCACCCGTACACGCAAAATCAACGGCTGGAATTTGCCGCATCGTTTCAGTTGAATAAATAGCGCAATGAATTCCACCCAATATAATTTTAACGTCAGGTAAAAATGATTTTAAATAGGCGACGTATGATTTTGCCTGGTGGAAGTGCGAAGTATAAACGGACAATCCGATAAGATCAGGGGCAAACGACTTCAGACGTTTTTCAAGTTCAAAATTAGAGAGATCCATACCGACAATATCATAATAGGCAAGTCCCACGCCGATTTTTTCCAAAACACCGGCGACGTACAGCAATTGAATATTAGGCATATGCCCGAAATGTTTCATTACTGTCTTATTGCCCGGCTCGTTACTAATTCGATTTACATCGTAATGAATAAGAGCGCATTTCATTCTAATTCGACCTCTTATCAGCTATAAACTTAATATAACCATCGCCTTTCATCCATCGCCCGTAAGCGTATGGCCCCCAAGCGGAATCCATTCGGATAATATTATCAAAATTATAGTCTTCAAACCACCTTCGAATCTCATGTTCATAATAGTTCTCGCGGATGGGAACATACATACAATCCAAAATCGAATACCAAACTACCGGATTTTTACTTATTAGTTTACATAAATAAAAAGTCCATTTGAGGGGGATGAGCCGGCGAAATAAACGGGCTGAATAAATGGCAAAATTCATAAATCCGCCGCGACCGTAAACAGCGATAATAATTTTACCTCCGGGTTTTAATACCCGGACGAGTTCGGAAAAACCTTTCTTGGGATTGGTCGTATGGTGAAGTACTTCATCGCAATGGACAATATCAAACGTATTATCAGGATAAGGGACATCAAGAACTGAAGCCAGTTTGACTTCTAATCGGCCAGAAAAGTCCTTATTCCTCTCATTGGTATTGCTGATACATCCTTTTCCCATATCAATTCCCACTACTTTTTTAGCGCCTTGAAATAACATGCTTCTGCAGGCCCGGCCGCTTCCGCATCCGGCATCTAAAACTATTTTCTCTTTAAATATATTTGAATCGGGGAGTGGAGACCACTTCATAAAATGATCATCTGAAAATTGTGTCCATTGAATTCGGTTGAACTGATCCCAAATATAGGCATAAAGAGCGCCTGTTTTAACAGCGATTTCTTTCTCGTTTTCAGCCGGGTTGCCCATTTTATTCGTTCCTTTTTTGGGTTCGGTTTGTGATAACTTCATCGGTATTCAGGTTATTAATTTTTGGCTGCAATTTGCAGAAGTAAAATTCCAACCAGACAAAAAATAATACCGATAATCTGAGCGGCATTGAAGGCGCGCTCTTTAAATATGACAACCCCGGTTAAAGTCAGAATAATTATTCCGAGGCTTAATACAATCGGGCCGGCCGCAACAAGAGGCATAAATTTTAATAGCATCAGGTATAAAACCGCGCACGTCAGATACGTAAATATTACAACGTAAAACCAGGGAACGTAAATGACACTTTTAATTAACTCAATAATACCTTTGTTAAAAATTATGATATTGGCAAGTTTTTTAGCCCCGACATTTACCAGCAGAAAAGATATGCTCCAGAGACTGATAAGAAGAATTTTGATGGTCATAATTTGGTTCCCCCCGGCATCCAGGCCGCGATTAATTCATTTGAATTAAAAACATACTCCGCAAGCCTGTTTTCATAAATCCAGAAGAAATCGGCGCGTCAGGCGGAGTATCGGTATAATCAATAAATAAAACTTCTCCAAATTTAGATAGGACTTTATTCAGCGTACTGGGAGTAAAATAAAATAGATACCCAGGCACATACATTCTTCTGAGCGGTCCGACGATACGATGGAGGCTGCTTATATAAACCGCTCGGGCTAAAAAATCAACGATTGATCTTCTCGAAACAGTCTTGATAATAATCACGCCGCCAGGCAAGGTGCGTTCAGATACTATTTTCAAAGCCTTAACCATATCTGGCAAATGTTCAATAACGTCCCACATTGTAATTACATCGTAGGTATTATTACCAGGCGCGGCTAATTCTTCAATCTAACATACCCGGGCATTAAACCCACGTTTCCGCGCCCGGGTCACGGAAAACTCCGAGATATCTATCCCTTCAGATTGCCAACCGGACTTCGTCGCATATTCAAGAAAATCACCCGTGGCGCAGCCGATATCCAGTAAATGGTTCCGAGCCGGAGGCAAGCCAACGGCCCGGATCGCTTTTTAAAAGAAAGGTATCAGATGCTTAAGATACGATCGGCGGGAAGAAGCAACCTGGTACCTAATCTGTTCATAATATAAAGAGTCGTATATATCAGCCGGTGTGCCATTAAGAGCATGGTTACTATAACCAAGCCCACAAACGCATCGGTAGATATCAAAAACTTCTTTCTGGCGAGAAAGAGACAAATCCAATCTCTTGCTATTATGTGCTGAGCCGCAGACCGGGCAAGGAAAAATCTTATTCTTCACTTTTTTTAATCTTTTCTGATAAAACGGCCTCAGTTAGTTTATACATTTCTTCAAAATAAAATTTGTTCTGAATGGTCAGCAAGGCGACCCCTAAAATATGGAATCCGAAAATAATCAGGCCGCCGCTGATAATAAAACTATAGGTGTAATTTTTATAAACCGTTTCCAGGCCAATGGAAATAGCCTGAAACGCTCCGTAATCAAGATTAGTTATGATTGAATTGAAAGTTCTTAAAACCAACATAAAAGCCATGTAACCGCCTGTTAAAAGCAGCGATAAAGATAACAGGATAAAAAAGTAAGCTGGTTTAGATAACCAGCCCAGAAAAAGATAAACTCCCATTGTCCTAAAAATTCTCATCTTAGAAACCCTTGAAAATTTCATATCAGCAGATTTCTGCTTAGCCCAGGCAAGACGAGCCGGGATTTCACAAACCCGGGCCTTTATCATGGCTGCCTTCAGCATAATTTCCAACTGAAGTTCCATACCATCAGACGTAAGAAAAATAGCATCCAATATCTCACGCCGATACGCCCGGACCACACAGGTAATAGTGGAGATATTATACTGGCTCATCTTGGCTAAATATTTATTACCGAAACGGCTTAACAAACGCCGGTAAAAAGGAACATTGACAACTTCCCCGCCTTTGGCATAGGGAGAAGCAAGAGTTATATCGACATTACGTTCAATCAGGACATCGCCCAATTTTAAAATGTATTCCGGCCCATAGCTTAAATCGGCGTCTATAGTTACGACAATATCTCCGGAGCAGGCGGCGAAGCCGGTCCGGAGGGCCCGCCCCTGTCCATAATTATGGTTGTGTTTTAATATTTTAACTTTTGGTTCACCCGCTGCGGTTTGGATGGCTACGGAATAAGTATCGTCACAACTACCGTCATCTACGCAGATAAGTTCCCATTCATACTTATTTTGTTGCTTCATTAACTCAATAATTTTTTGGATCGTTTCACTAATAATAGAATTCTCGTTATATGCAGCGACCACAATACTTATTTTATGCATAATAAAAACCTTCTAAATAATATCTTTTAATTTTATTACACCTGACTACCATTAAGCCGCTTCTGATTATTCTTTTGCCAGCCATTCGAAATCGCCGATGAGCATTAAGCCCGGTCTTTATCAGTATTTTAACTTTTAATGCTGTTTACATCATATCATCAAAACGCAATTCCGTTATAATTTTTTATATTAATTTTATGCGCCACCCATCAGGTTTTGGCTATTTTGTATTTAATATTTATAACTTAAAAGTTACATCCAATTAGGTGATTTAATATACTGTAACGGGGTTTACATTTCATCCTAAAGTGTACCTATTTAATAGCTGATTCAGGCGTTGAAGAGTTTCTTTAAGAAATATCATAATAAATCACTGCCTTCTATCATATTTAAGGAATCTAAATTATGCCCCGTCGCATAGGTAGCCTTACTTCATCGGACTTGCATAGCGCCTTGTCAAGATTGAAATTAGTAATTCAGAGATTGCTTCCCCAGCCAAGACGAGACTGCAATAACAGTCATTGCGAGTTCCAATCCCTGCCCTACGCAGGCGGGTCCACTATCTGAAGGCGCGGCAATTTCATTACCGTACAAAAACGACCTTTACAAGGTGTTAATGGCGGTCGCTCATATTGATAGATGCTTTTAATCTGTTATAAACAGATAATAATTTTTTGCCTTCTACATCCCAATTTAATTCTTTCGCAGCTTTATAACAATTATTTTTCATTTCATTAAATTTTGATTTATTAAAAAGCATTTCAGTTACGGCTTGGGCAAATTTTTCAGGGGAGAAGGTATCTATTGTATGTACTACGCCGTATTTTTCATTCATCGCTCGAAAAAAAAACGAGTTATTTGTTATGACGGGAATACCAGCTAAGATGTATTCAAAGAATTTATTAGGGGAACAGTAGCGGTGATTTTCATCTATTGGTAAATAAGGAATCACGCCAATGTCTGCCCCGGCTGTATAATGCAATATTTCATCGGGCGATATCTTGCCCAGGAAGAAAATTTTTTCTTGGACTTTTTCTTCGCTGGCAATTTTGCGCAACATTCCTTCATATTCCCCATAGCCGATAATGACCAAACAACATTTGTCCGGCAAAAAACGAACGCCTTTAATAAGGGCTTCAATATTTCGTTCCGGCGAAAGCCATCCCTGATAAAGAATAATCTTCCAATCAGCGGCCACTTTGATTTTATTTTTTAAGAGACGATATGATTCGGCCGGATTAAAATTAACAGGCATTTCTGCGCAGTTCATTATAACCTCAGGCGTGGTTTTATATTGTTTTGCCATAATATCAGAAATAAATTGATTAACCGTTATTACAATATCGGCGTATTTGATATATTTTTTTTCCTCTTTGAAGTATTTTTGCTGTACGGCATCAGGAAACATACGCTGGGAATAATAAATCTCGTGCGCATCATATATTAAGGGAATCTTACGTTTCCTGGCTGCATAAACAGCTGCCTTGAGACACGGGAAATCATGAGCGTGGTATACATCCGCTTCAAATTGCGAGATTTTTTCTAACATAAAATATTCGAAAGCGGTCATTTCATAAAACGGCTTGATTAAGCGTGAATAACATTTGTTTAAGAATTTGCTTCGCGGGAGAAATGACGATATTCTTTCCAACCTTTTATCCTCCCAATCATATTTATAACGGTATATGCTGATACCATCTTTCAGGTAATGGGTCTCTTCCGAGCACTCAAACCCGGCGAGCAGCGTTACTTCGTATCCGGCGTTTATAAGTGTTTTTGCCTCCAGAATAATACGCCGGTCAATCATAAAACAATCCGGGGTAACCATCAACACCTTCATCGTAATTTTATCCTTCCGGCTTATTAAAATCATGAGAAACTTTTTCATAGATGCTCGCAAGTTGAGAGGCAACCTGTTGAAATGAATACTTTTCCAAGGCAAACTCTCTGATTTTTTGAGGCGGATATTGTTCGGGGTTATCCAGGACTTTTTTGATAGACTGCGCTAAGGCAAGCGGATTATTATTTTCGCAAAGTTCGCCAAGATGCGCTTCTGTGAGGATACTTTCCGGCCCGCCGCAACGAGTGCTGACCACCGGTTTGCCGCTGGCCATTGCTTCAATTACAACAACGCCAAACGTTTCTGTTCTGCTTGGCAAAACTAAGACATCACATATTTGACGCATAAGCAAAGACACCTGTTCGCGGGATTGCCATCCAGCGAGATGAATAAGATGCGATAAATTATTGCTAACCACCCAATTTTCTATCTCCCGCCATAGTACACCGCCGCCAACGATAGTTAATTCCACATTCATTTTCCAGCGGCATAAATATTGAAAAGCCTCCAGCAGGCAAAAAGGGTTTTTGTTGTCATCTAAAGAAATAACGCTGAGAATACGATACGGCTGTTGTTGGGCCGCCGGATGACCGTTCAAGTTAAATAAATTTGTATCAACGCCGTTTGGCAATGATATTAAATTACGCTGCGCATTTAAGGGAAGCCACTTTTTTACTTCCTCTTTTAAGGCCCGGCTGACGCAGATGATTTTATTAGCTGATCTTAAGGAATAAAGCGCTATCTGCCGGACGATCTCCTTGCCGGTAAAATAACTAAAAGGACCGGTGTGTTCCGTAATAACTAAAGGAACGTTATATCGTCGCGCTACGTAACGTCCTGCCAACCCGTCAAGATAAGCGGTGTGAGCATGCACCAGATCAAAATTAAAATTCTTGCGAATTCGGGAAGCAGCAATCGCGGCCGAAAAACAATAGGTAAAAGCGGATAAACGAAATCTAAAAATACCGCCGACCAAATAAGGAATAAATATCGTTGGAATATCATCGTAGGAAAACCATTTTATCTTTAACTGTCTATAATAATCAGAAATACTGCGGGCGATCCGTAATGGATGCATGGTATTTATCCAACATGGTTGACATGAAACGACCCGAACATCCCAACCTTGGTATTGTCTTAAAGCCTTCACTTGTTCAGCCACAAAACAACCGAAGTTTTTTTGATATTGATTAGGGAACATATGGGAAAAAACCAGTACTCTTTTTGGATCGCTCAATTTTCCTGATTGTTTAATATCAATGACATCGGGCGAGTATATTTTCCGGGTAGATCGGGAAAAGGCATTTGAATCTTTAGAGAATATTTTTTTTTCCGTTCTAAATTCTTCCCATATCTGTAACTGCGCCAGCAATCCGTATAATTTGATTATAATTTTTTTAGCCTTTTTGAAAAATAACTGTTTTATCCAATTATAGTTACGAAATAAGTTTCCTTCTAATTCTAGTCTGATAAACTGCCAATCCAGAAAATCTTTAAGATTCAATAGAATGGCCACAAAAAAGGTATTCCGCCAGGGTGATGTTTTGGAATTCCCGGCAAAGGAAGCATCATTTATAATAGTACTTTCGATTCCTTTAATAAATCGTGGATAGGTCCATTTGCCTGACTGCACGATGTCTTTATAAGCGGTTTTGGTAATCCGGTTAATCCGGCCGTTATCCTTGATAAGGTCCAATGCTTCATTAGCATTAGAATAGTCTTTTTTTATAGGCACATAATGTTTCCATGGTTGCAGGATATTATTATATTTGCCTTCGATCAACAACTGACAGGTTTCGGTGACGCAGGATTCAAGATGGCGCGGCGAAATACAGGCCAACTCTAATTTATGGTCGTCATCGGGAAAACAACGGCTCCGGGTTTCTTCAAAAGTAGCCGCCGGTTGTTCTTTCAGATATTTATCTACTTTTACTTTAATGCTCCCGTCTTTATCCAGAACGCTAGCGCCGCCTTCCACGCCAATTGTTGCTTTACACCGTAAGAGATATTTAAACCATTTATTTCCCGCGAGCACATCTTCTTCCCGCATAGAGACATCTGTTATTAACCCATGTTCTTTTGAGAGTTTTTTAAACAAATTAGCAATTTTTACTTTATGCATCCCATGTTCTCCCAGCCAATATTCTGCTTTCCAGGCGCGATAGCCGATATCGATATCTTTAACTTTGACTTTCGTCTTTTGTCTCTCAATATATTTAACTGTCCGGGGATCAAGATAGCCGGTCAGAATTGTTTTCAAACAAACTTTTTGGCGGTCAATTTTATCATAAATTTTAGACCAGTCGGGTTCGGAGGCGCAAGTTAAAATATGCGTAATCCCGAAATCATTTATAAAATCATTCAAGAGTTCTGTTTGCATAAATTCATCCTGGGGCATGGCGATCTTTACACAGGACAGTTTCTTCAAATAGGCACATTTTTCGGTGTGGGCTGTAAAAATAGAAGGCGTCCAGCGCATTCCAAGAAAAATCGTATGAAAAATCACCACATCAATATTAATTTTCTTAAGCAGTTTCTCGGGGAAACCAAACATTACATTTACATAAATTATGCGATGCCTGGAATAGCGACGCCAGGAATAAAGATGCTTTTCTATAGTATCCCTCAAAGGATAAACCCATCTTGTATAATAAAGAATCAATATTGTTTTTTTTCTCATTCCTTTGTTATGACCTTCCCCTCTTTAGTGGACATATTATTAAGAAAAAATCGCCTGTTTTTCATAGTCAAAAGGACTCAAGTAACCGAGAATTGAATGCGCCCTTTTGCGGTTATAATACTTCCCCTTATATTACATAGATTGAGTAGTTAATGGCAATAATATCAAAATCATTTAACTTCAGCCAATCCGGTTTATTCTTTAGAACCGGATTATAAAAGAAGAAGCGGCCCCTGGAGTGCTTCTTAAAATTAGTTACATGGTCTCTAATGGTATTAGCCGAAGACCGGGGGAAATCACACAACCTTAACGCCTTATATTTCATTTTTTTGCCTTAATATAAATATCAAGCCCTAACCATCGTCCGACTGTTGATAGCATTTTTTTTCGGGAAATTAACAGATGACCTTTACACCGCAAGTCATCACAATTTTCTTTATAGCACTCGACCGAAGAGAATCCTTGAAACATTTTTCGTCCCTGTTTAATGGAAGTAAAAACAGTTTCGGGAGCACTTTCCCCTTTACTGTTACAGTCATAAGATTTTTTCTGGTCCAACGTAATAACTATCTTACTGTTATAAAGACCAAGGTTGCGGAAAAGAGCCATAAAAGTTTGCCACGGCCAATTCCTCTATTGGCGGCACGAAAATTGGTTATACAACATAATAAAAGCCGTTCCTTCCGGCTTTAACAAGCGCCAAGTTTCATTGACACACCGTTGAATGTTGCCGGTATGATGAAAACAACCGATGGAAACGACATAGTCAAAACTTTCTGCCGGTAAACCTGACTGTAAAATACTTCCTTTAATTGCCCGACCGGGAAGCCCCTGCATTTGCAGGCGATGATTCATCATATTCACCGGCCCGTCCGCAATATCCAAACCAGTATAATCAGCGCCCGCATCAACAATCTTTTGCCCTAACGTCCCATAACCCAGTCCTACTTCCAGAACTTTCTTGCCGGCCATTTCTCCGACCGGAACATGTTTTAACAAATAGGGGTAAAATTCAAGATAACTACGGTCAAACTGCTTGAGCGATTTGATGCCGTGGTCTTTGATCCCGAGGTGTTGGGCCAGCCCGGACCCGCAAAGTTCATTCCAAAACTCTTCGTTGGCTTTATCGATATCCGCTGTATCTGTCATATGGAAAATTCTGAAAAAGAAGGCGTTATGCTTTGAGTATTTTTTACCGTTCGCTATTTTTTCAACTCATAACAACCGTCAATTCCGGCAACCTGTCCGTTCCGGAGCGGCCGCCCGAAAGCATCAAATGTTAATTCCTTAAGAAAATTCCGATGCTCCCGATCTAATTTTATATCTTGGATTGCGTTATAACGTAAAGGTAATAGCGACATTTCATGCAAAGATATCGCTGCCCCCAAAAATTTCCCCGATAATCCTGACCGGGCGCCTAATTCCAGAAAATCATCTTTTTTATAACAGATCGAGATTGGACAATCCGGTCCATCCGTACTTCTTTTGAAGGCTTCGGATAACGATACCGTGGCGTCAATTTGTTGAAGAATGCATCTTTGGTATGCGACATATAAGTGCAACCAGAGGCTGTCATAATTGTATACCATAATGCGGATAAAACCGGATGGTTTTAAAATTCTATAAAATTCCCGAAGAATTTGCCCAATATTAGCGGTATGATGCAAAACGCCGGAAGAATGAATATAATCAAAAGTATTATCTTCGAAATTTAATCTGGAACTTCCTTCTTTAATTAATTGAAGATCAACCATGTCGGCCGGATGAAGCAAGAGCCTTTTCCTGGATTCTTCCAAAGATGAAAAGGCAATATCGACGCCGGTAACTTTCCTGGGCTTGGAATGTTCCACAAAACCAACGAGATCGTCGCCGGGGCCGCAGCCATAATCAAGAATAATCAGATCATCAAAACCACGGCCGGGCATTAGTTCTTCGTAAAAAAGATATTGTGAATTTCGCCAATGCAAATAATCCAGTGATTCGTTCCGGGTAACAAATTGACGGTGCGCCGTAACATTATGCCGACTCCAATAATCCTCGTTAGAAATATTTTTTCCGATTCCCTCGTTTAACGAACCCGTCTTAATCCGGGATATAATTTTTCGCAACATTAATTTCTCCCCCGGCCGGCGGTTGATTTTTGCGCCGGCTGGATATTATCTTGATTATTTTTCTTTCAACAACTCCGAGTAAATTTTATCAAACTTCTTGGCGCCGGCTTCGGCCGAGTGCCATTTTACGGCAAACGCCCGGCTTTTTTCCCCGATTTCCTTTCTTTTATCCGGGTGTTCAATTAAATCTTTCAAAACATAATAAATTGTTTGCGGCGTTGCGCTGACTACCGGTAATTCAGCCACATAATCGGGAATCTCCTGGCGCATACTTTCCAGCCATTCCGGTCTCAGAAAACAGACACACGGTTTACCCAGCATCATTCCTTCGCGAACGTTCGCCCCGAACCAACCGTAAGTCAACATATCAACAAAAATATCCGCCTGCGCCTGGTAATAACGGAGCGTTTTATTAGGCACATCGGTAAAAAAAATAAGTTCTATCTTATGCCCCTCGGATTTCAGGCGTTCAATCAGCGGCAGGTAGATATGAGTGCATTTGATATTCTTGTTTTCC
>ERZ1292630.4336-Hain-H41-02um-R3-4336-length-12053-cov-4_pt1 | contig 12053 bp, 6 predicted proteins | sample MGYA00564408_ERZ1292630 | MGnify/ENA primary metagenome ERZ1292630 (study PRJEB36523, sample SAMEA6512641) | groundwater metagenome | collected 2019-01-08 | study: AquaDiva: Metagenomics assemblies of 32 groundwater samples | reverse complement strand
TGAAACGCAGCATATCGACAATCAGCAAGGCCTGCGATTGGCCAACCGTTACTGGGCCGCGCAACCGTTCTTCCAACAGATCGCCAAAGCCCGAGCGGTTGGGCAGACCGGTCAGGCTGTCGGACAGCAATTCGCGGCGCAGATTGGCTTCGCTGCGGACCAATGTCGTGCGGTCAATGAGCGATAACAAGATGGTGGGTGCGGCGCTGATGTGGGGCAGTGGCGCAATCGCGGCCTCATAGACGCGGCCGGAAAAACCGCTTTGTTCCCACAGCAAATTGGCGCGCTCGTCCCGACCTTCGAGCACCGCAGCGCATGCAGCGCCAAGCGCGCTATCGGCGCTGTCAAATGGACAGGCGTCGGCCTGTTGATGGAACCCCTGGTTGGCGTGGAGGAGCCGGGCACACCCTTCGCTTGAGACGATGATCGCCGCTGCGTGGGGCAGGGCATTCAGCCAATCGGCGGCACGTGACGACGCGCCCTGCGCATCTGGCTGGGTTATCTGGTTGTCTTGCGCAAGTCTGGCTGTTCGCGACATAGCCGTCTTGTAGCGCGCCAATGGTGAAGATTTTATGTAATTTCAACGTGATGTGAAGCGATTGTCCCGTGGAAAGCCGGGCGGTGCCATCCGGCCAGCCGCCCCGCGTGCGGCGCGCCATCCGCCAAGGTCGCTTTCGGTGCGGGTGCGGCCCGTCTCGCCGCCCATCGCCCAGCTTAGGCCGTTGGCCAATGTCAGTGCCGTCACATCGGACAGCCCGCCGTCCTTGTAGCGCTGCAACATAACCCCCTGTCCGCGCGCCATTTCAGGCAGGTCATCAAGCGGGAAAACGACCAGCTTGCGGTTGTCGCCGACCACCGCGACGCTGTCATGCTCTGCGCTCAATGCGATGGCGCAAGCCAGCCGGCTGCCGACCTTCAGGTTGACGACCTGTTTGCCTTTGCGTGTTTCAGCGATCAAATCGGCAGTGGCGACGACGAAACCATGACCGCTGGTAGTCGCGACCAAGACTTTGGCCTGTGCTGATCCTGCAAACATCGCAACCGCAATGCCTTCGTCGTCAATGTCGATCATCAACCGCACAGGTTCGCCAAAGCCGCGCCCGCCGGGCAATTTATCGGCTGCCAAGGTATAGAAACGGCCGTTGGCAGCGGCCAATAGGATACGGTCGGTGGTCTGGGCGGGAATGGCAAAGGCCAGCGCATCGCCATCCTTGAACGTCAGTTTGGCGCGCGCCGCATCGTCAATATGCCCGCGCATCGCCCGTATCCACCCACGTTTGGACAGGATGACGGTCACGGGTTCGCGCTCGATCATCGCCTCCATCGGGATGTCGCGCGCGGGCGCTGCTTCGGCGATGGTGGTGCGGCGGCGCCCTAGCGCCGTCTCGGGGCCATAGGCGTCGCGCAACTTGGCCAGATCGCGCTTCATCCGCGTGCGTTGCCGTGCGGGGCTGTCGAGCAGCGCTTGCAAATCCTCGCGCTCCTTCATCAGCGCGTCGCGTTCACGCACCAGCTCCATCTCCTCTAGCTTGCGCAAGGAACGCAGCCGCATGTTGAGGATCGCTTCGGCCTGTCGGTCGGTCAGCAGAAACTCTGCCATCATCAGCGGCTTTGGCTCGTCCTTGGTGCGGATAATTTCGATGATCCGGTCGAGATTGAGATAAGCGATGATATAGCCCGCGACCAGTTCCAGCCGCTCCTCAATCCGTGCCAGTCGGTGCTGTGTCCGGCGCACCAGCACGTCGAACTGGTGGCAGAGCCAATGTTCGAGCACTTCCTTCAGTCCCATCACGCGCGGTGTGCGGGTGGCATCAAGCACGTTGAGGTTGAGCGAGATGCGGGTTTCTAGGTCGGTCAGCCGGTACAGGCTTTCCTTGAGGATGTCGGGGTCAACATTGCGGCTACGCGGCACCAGGATGATTCGCACATCCTCGGTCGATTCGTCGCGAACATCCTCCAGTATCGGCAGCTTTTTGTCGGCAATCAGCTGGGCAATCTGTTCAATCAACTTGCCCTTGGCGGTGCCATAGGGGATTTGCGTGACGACCAATTGCCATGCGCCTGGCCCGTCACCTTTTTCGGGTTCGTCGGCAAAGCGCGCCCGCACGCGAAACCCGCCGCGCCCGGTGGCATAGGCCGCCTGAATGGCGTCGGCGCTATCGACGATCAGGCCGCCGGTCGGCAAATCGGGGCCGCGCACAAAGCTCATTATTTCGGACAGTTCGGCGTCCGGCTTGTCGGTGAGCAGCGTGGCGGCGTCGAGGATTTCGGCGGCATTGTGCGGCGGAATGTTGGTTGCCATCCCCACCGCGATCCCACTCGCGCCATTAGCCAGCATATTGGGGAACAACCCCGGCATGACATCGGGTTCTTGTTCTTCGCCATTATAGGTTGGCTTAAAATCGGTTGCCCCTTCGTCGAGCCCGGACATCAAGTCGATGGCGACGCGGGTCAGCTTGGCCTCGGTGTAGCGGAACGATGCAGCATTATCGCCATCGATATTACCAAAATTGCCCTGCCCATCGACCAAAGGGTAACGCAGCGAAAAATCCTGCGCCAACCGGACCATGGCTTCATAAAGGGCTGTGTCACCGTGCGGGTGGTATTTTCCCATAACCTCGCCGACAATGCGCGCAGATTTTTTATGTGCCTGTGCGGGGTCGAGTTTGAGCTGGCGCATCGCCCACAGCAAACGGCGGTGGACGGGTTTTAGACCATCGCGCAAGTCGGGGAGCGAGCGCGCGGTGATCGTCGAGAGCGCGTAAACAAGATAGCGTTCGGACAGCGCACCGTCGAACGGCGTATCGATGATGGGGTTGGCGGTTTCTGCTGTCATAGTGACGGCGCGTTAGCAGGCGGGAGTCGTTAGCGGCAAGAGGGAATGGATGCGTGGGCCTTGCAGCGCGCAACGCGTGATAATATGTCGCAATAATGGCAATTGTTGCTCTAATGTTACACCGCTTGCCAAAAATGCATAATCATGTCGGTGTGCAGGTGCAAAACCGCCGCGCTTGCCGTAGGGGCAGCGCATGTCCGCTTGATGTCGGACTCCTTCAAAATCAACTGGAGATACTAGGGTCATGCAACAATCATTCTCCCCGTTCGCACGCACTTCTATGGCCGCACTGGCTTTCGCGCTTGTCGCCATGCCTTCTGTGGCATTCGCGCAAACCGCCGATGATGCGCCCGCCGCAACCAACCCCGACATCATTGTCACCGGCACCCGCCGCACCGACCGCACGGTTGAAGACAGCCCCGTGCCGATAGACATCATTGGCGGCGAAGCACTGGCAGAAAGCGGCTATACCGATGTCAACCGCTTGCTTAACCAGCTGGTTCCATCGTTCAATTTCCCGCAACCGTCGATTACCGATGGCACCGATGCGCTTCGCCCAGCGACGCTGCGCGGCTTGGCACCAGACCAGACATTGGTCCTTATCAATGGTAAGCGCCGCCACACCAGCGCGCTCCTCAACCTTAATGGTTCGGTCGGACGTGGTTCGTCTGCGGTCGATCTCAACACTATTCCGCCGCTAGCGATTGAGCGGATCGAGGTGCTGCGCGATGGTGCTGCCTCGCAATATGGGTCGGACGCCATCGCCGGTGTGCTCAACATCCAGCTGCGCCGTAGCGAGGGTGGCCGTGCACAAGTAACCTATGGTCGGTATCAAACGACGATGGCAGGCGTTTTCGACGTGGCGGGTGTGCAATTGGCGAGCAGCGGCCAGCCTGCACTCAACCCCAATGCCGGGGCTGGCGGGGTCTATCTGTTGACGAATGGAGCCGAGCGCGAACGCCATGATGGCGGCACTACGACGCTGGCGGTCAACTTTGGCCTGCCGATGGGGGACAATGCGTTTCTCAACTTCACTGCGCAGTTCCAGGATCGCGGGGCAACCAACCGCACCGCCGCCGATCCGCGTCAGCAATATCCGCTCATCAGCGGCAATGTTGACCCGCGCGAATTGACCTTTGACCGTTTCAGCCACCGCTTCGGCGATGCTGCGACCACCGATTATGCGCTGTTCGTCAACGGCGGCTGGGATGTCAGCGAGGGCGCAGAGCTTTATGGCTTCGCCAGCTATAATATCCGCGACGCGGAGAGCGCCGGCTTCTACCGCCGCGCCAATGACTCGCGTAACCGCGATTTTTCGGCTTCGACGACGACCTTCATCCCCGCCTTTGCTGACGGCTTTTTGCCACTGATCGTCTCGACAATCGAGGATTTGTCAGCGGCTGCGGGTGTGCGCGGCAACGTCAGCGACTGGCATTATGACCTGTCGGTCGTTTATGGCCAGAACAGTTTCCAATTCGGGGTCGAAAACAGCTTCAACACATCGAACGGCAATATCAGCGGTCAGCACAAGTTCGATGCGGGCGGACTGCGCTTTGGCCAGACGACGTTCAACCTCGACCTGCAGCGTACCTATGATGTCGGCATCGGTGATGGCCTGTCAGTCGCGTTCGGCGGTGAATATCGTGACGAGAGCTTCCGCATCGTCGCTGGCGAATCGCAAAGCTATGAGGCGGGGCCATTTTCGGCCAGCCCGTTCAACGCTCCGGCGGGGGTTCAGGTGTTCCCCGGCTTCCGCCCCGCGAACGAAGTGGACGCATCGCGCAACAGCTATGCTGGTTATCTCGAACTGGAAAGCGACCTGACCGAAGCGTTGACGCTGCAGGCGGCTGGGCGGTTCGAGCATTTCTCGGACTTTGGCAGCACAGTGAATGGCAAGATCGCGGCACGGTTCGAACCAATTGACGGGCTAGGCTTCCGTGGTTCGGTGTCCACCGGTTTTCGTGCGCCGTCGTTGCATCAGCAATTTTACGCGACAACATCGACCAATAATGTTGCCGGAACGCTCGTTGAAATCGGCACCTTCCCAGTCAGCAGCCCGGTTGCACGCGCGCTCGGTTCGCAACCGCTGGAGCCAGAGAAATCGCTCAACTTCTCAGGCGGCGTGACCGTCAGCCTGATCGACGGGCTCAGCATCACCGCCGATTATTATAATATCAAAATCAACAACCGCGTCGTCCTGACCGAAAATCTGCAAGGTGCGGCGGTTGTCGCGCTGTTGCAGGGCGCGGGCTTCAACAACATCACTTCGGCGCGTTTCTTCGTCAACGGCATCGACACACGGACCGAAGGGTTCGACATTGTTGCCGCATACCGCGTTCCCGATTTTGGTTTGGGCCGCCTGCGGCTGACCGCTGGGTATAACCAGACCAATACGACGATTACCGACCGCGCGATATTGCCGACGCTGCCTGGTCTGACACTGTTCGGGCGCCAGGAATCGATCCGTCTGACCGACGGCCAGCCGAGCAACAAGATCAATGTCGGTCTTGATTGGGATATAGGCGCATTCTCGCTTACGACACGCGGCAACCGCTATGGCGAAGTCACCAGCCCCGGTGCCGATGCTGCGCGCGACCAAATATTTGGCGCCGAATGGGTGTTCGACATGGAAGTGCGCTTCAAGCCATGCGAAACGATGGAATTGGCGGTCGGTGCCAACAATATCTTTGACCAGTATCCTGACCTTGTCCGTGCGGGCGTTGTTGGCGGGCAAAATTATGGCCTCAACGGCTATTTCTTGCCCTACAGCAGCTTCTCACCGTTCGGGTTCAATGGCCGCTATGTCTATGGGCGCGCCACGGTCAACTTCTGAACTTTTGCATTTGGTTTCCAAGGGGGCGGTCTATCTGGGCCGCCCTTTTGTTGTGGGGCGTTTTGTGTTGTTCCGTTCGTGCTGAGCTTGTCGAAGCACTGCCCTTACTTTGCTTCAAACAAGAGAATACAGCCCCCTTCGACAGGACAGGCTTCGACATGCTCAGGGCGAACGGGTAGAGATATACAAGTTACGAAGCAGCAAATACTGACCAGCCCATTGCTTCGGATAGGCGCTCCAGTGCGCGGCTGGCGATCATCGAATTACCGCGATCATTGAGGCCCGGCGACCATGCTGCGATAGATGCCACACCCGGCACCACCGCCAATATGCCGCCGCCGACCCCCGATTTGCCAGGGATGCCGACGCGAAAGGCGAACTCACCCGACCCGTCATAATGGCCACAGGTCAGCATCAACGCGCCTATCCGCCGCGCCCGCTCCGCCGTTACAACGCGCGCACCGGTTGCGGGGTGCACGCCATCATGCATTAAATAGCGCCCGGCCATCGCCAGTTGGCGGCACGACATAGCGATGGAGCAGCTATGGAAATAGAGCGACAGCGCGCCTTCGACATTGGCCATATTGCCAAAGCTCTTCATATAATGCGCCAATGCGGCGTTGCGGTGGCCGGTCACTGCCTCGCTTGACGCCACTTCGCGGTCAATGAAAACGCCCTCATCGCCGTGTCCCCCACCTTCACCTGTGCCGTCACCGCAAAGGAAGCGGACGAAACGCAGCATATCTCCTATGGCTTCGCGCGGGTCATTGCCCTCCAATATGACGTCGGCCACCGCAATCGCCCCGGCGTTGATAAACGGGTTGCGGGGCACGCCCTGTTCGCTTTCCAACTGGACGATCGAATTGAACGCCGATCCCGATGGTTCGCGCCCGACACGGTGCCAAAGCTCCCCACCCACTTTCCCTAGCGCCATCGTCAGCGAAAACACTTTGGAGATTGACTGGATGGAAAATGCCGTATCGGCGTCGCCCGCGCCATAGATGCTGCCGTCGGCCAGCACCACCGCGATGCCGAACTGCGCGGGGTCGATTCGCGCCAGCGCGGGGATATAATTGGCAACTTGGCCGCGCTCCACAGTGCTGGCGGCCTCGGCGGTGATAGCGTCAAGCGTGGTTTGAAGGCGATCCATGGCCGCCATGGTGGCGGATTGCGGCGGGTGGTGCAACTTTCCGCTTGCATTGCCCGTGAAAATGGTATTCTCTACTAAAATAGTAGATAAATACATTGGGATGGGAGTTAAATATATGCGAAGATTAGAAAGTAAAAATATTCACCGCCTATCGTTCATCGCCATCGTCGCCGCACTGGCATTGGCGGGGTGTAGCAAAGCTGATGGAGACGCAGAGGTCGCTGCCGAAGCAGCCGCACCAGCCGAGGCCGCAAGCGACTCTGCCACCGGTTCCGTGCCCAATGCCGCTTCGGTGACAGGCGCGGACCCCAGTGTCGCACCGGGGGTTGCCTTCACCTACGACTTCGCCTTTCGCTTGCCCGACGACCAAGTGTCGGTAGCGCAGGACCGCCATGTCGAGGCGTGCGCACGCTTGGGACGGAACCGCTGCCGCGTCGCCAATATCCACTACACCCGCAAGGATGATGGGCCGATTGATGCGAGCCTGAACTTCCTTGTTGACCCGGCGCTGGCGCGTTCGTTCGCGCGCGACGCGGTGGATCTGGTCGCAGGGCTGGACGGCGAATTGACCAACAGTCAGGTCGGCGGGGTCGATGTCGGGACGGGCATTGATGCATCGCAGCGGCTCAGCGCCAATCTGGGCGGCGATCTGGATCGGATCGAGCACCGCTTGACCCAGCCGGGACTGAGCGCTGCCGAGCGTGCCGAGCTCCAGCAACAGGCAGGGTCCTTGCGCGGCGATATGCGCGGTGAGGAAGCGGGGCGGCGCGAAGGTGAGGCGCGCCTTGCGGCCACCCCGGTCAATTTCACCTATGTCGGCAACACGGGGATTGCTGGCTATGACAGCAGTCGTCCCTTTGCCAGCGCGCTTGCCGCATCGGGTGACAGCCTTGGTGCAGCTGGCGCCTTTGTGCTGATGCTGGCTGGCATCGCCCTGCCATGGGCGCTGATGCTCGGCGGGTTGATATTCGGTTGGCGCTGGATCCGGCGACGGTTCGTGACCGTGAAGCCTTCTACCCCCGATGCGTAATTAAGGCTGGCATGGGCGTATAAACTGCATAAGACATGCGCCCATGCATGCCGATCATCACGAAGCGCGCCCATCGCTTCTCGCCCGCCTCGTCAAACGCGGCCTGATGCCACTCTATCATCGCTACGGTTGGCGGGCGGAGGGAACGGTGCCCGAACCCCGCCGCTTTGTCATCATTGCCGCGCCGCATACATCGAATTGGGATTTCCCCTATTTTCTCGGCCTGACTCAGGCTTTGGGGGTGAAAGCGCATTTCATGGGCAAGCAATCTTTGTTCCGCTGGCCGCTCGGCGACTTCATGCGCGCCATGGGCGGGATCGCGGTTGATCGCTCCTCCAGCCATAATATGGTGCAGCAAATGGTCGAGGAGTTTGCGCGCCGCGACGTGTTCATGCTGACCATCGCGCCAGAGGGAACCCGGGGCCATTCGGCCAAATGGAAGACCGGATTTTACCAGATCGCGCTCGCCGCCAAGGTTCCGCTGGTCGTCGGGATGATGGATTATGGGCGGCGCGTCGGCGGGCTGGGCCCCGCGATCATGCCGACAGGGGACTATGCCGCTGACATGGCGCTTGTGTGGGACGTCTATAAGGACTGCACCCCCAAAAACCCTGCAGGCGCAACCAAGAACTTGGCCGATATTTTGGGCTTTGATCCTAGGCCATAAACTCACAAGCCATTAGGGCCGCCGACTCATTACTAGCGCGAACTGAGGTTTGAAGCGATTTCGTTCAGTGCAAGGAGGAAGATGCTGGAGCTGGCCAAGAGAGATTCCGCCTTCGCTCGGGTGTACGCCGAAGCCCAATATCAACGAGCCCTACCGCGCAATTCCACCCGCCGCGAGCACGGCCAGTGTCACAAGTTCGCTGGCCGCAGCAGCCATCGGTGCCACCTGTATCGGCTTTGCCATGCCGATCAGCATTGGCCCGATCACGCTGTCACCGCCCAATTCGCGGAGCAGCTTGGCCGATAGATTGGCCGATTGCAGGCCCGGCATGATCAGCACATTGGCGGGGCCAGACAGGCGCGCGAACGGGTATTTTTCCAACATCCGCATGTTGAGCGCGACATCGGGGGCCATTTCGCCCTCATATTCGAAACCCACCCCCTTTTCATCGAGGATGGCAACGGCATCGCGGATTGGCTCCAACCAGTTGCCCGGCGGGTTACCAAAGGTCGAGTAAGACAGAAAGGCGACGCGCGGTTCATGCCCCATCCGCCGCGCAACGGCAGCGGTTTCGATAGAGATTTCCGCCAATTGCGCTGCCGTAGGGCGTTCGTTGACCGTGGTGTCGGCCATGAACACCGTGTGATGCTGCCCGACCAGCACATGGATACCGAACGGCGTGCGGCCTGGTGCTGGGTCAATTACCCGCCGCACTTCACGCAAAGTCTGGGCATAGGTGCGGGTGGCTCCGGTAATCATCGCATCGGCGACCCCCATATCAACGAGCAACGAGCCAAAGATATTGCGGTCCTGATTAACCATCCGTTCGCAGTCGCGCCGCAAATAGCCGCGCCGTTGTAACCGTTCATACAGCCGTTCGGTCATTTCGGACACCAGCGGGCTGTGTTTCGAATTATGCAGTTCGTAATTTTCGGGGTCGGTAACGCCCAATTCACGCAACCGTTCGCGTACCGAATCGCGCCCCACCAGCACTGGTGTGCCATAACCGCCGTCGCGGAACATGATCGCCGCGCGCAGCACGACTTCTTCATCTGCCTCGGCAAAAATCACGCGCCTTGGGTTCTGCCGTGCCGCTTCATAGGCCAATGTGAGCACCGAAGTTGTCGGGTTGAGCCGCGCGCGCAATTCCTGACGATAGGCCTCCATATCAGCAATGGGTCGTTGGGCAACGCCGCTATCCATCGCCGCCTGTGCCACCGCAACGGGCACGATCTCCATCAATCGTGGGTCAAACGGCGATGGAATGATATATTCGGGGCCAAAGCTTGACGCCATGCCACCATAGGCATGCGCAACCTCTTCTGGCACGGGTTCACGGGCTAGCTCGGCGATGGCACGCGCAGCGGCAATTTTCATCGCATCGTTGATGGTCGTCGCCCGAACGTCGAGCGCCCCGCGAAAGATGAAGGGGAAGCACAGGACATTATTGACCTGGTTGGGGTAATCCGACCGCCCTGTCGCTATAATCGCATCGGGCCGCGCCGTCCGCGCATCGGGGGGGGATATTTCGGGATCTGGGTTGGCCATCGCAAAAATGATCGGCGACGGCGCCATATCTTTGACCATTTCGGGCTTGAGCGCTCCCGCAGCCGACAAGCCAAGGAACACGTCAGCGCCCTTAAGCGCTTCTTCAAGCGTTCGCGCCTCCGTCACAATCGCATGCGCAGACTTCCACTGATCCATCCCCTCGGCGCGGCCTTGCCAGATCACGCCCTTGCGGTCGCACATCGTTACATTGTCGTGCTTCACCCCCATCGCTTTCATCAATTCAGTGCAAGCAATAGCAGCAGCACCAGCGCCATTGACCACCACCTTGACGGTGGACAAATCGCGCCCCGTCAAATGGCAGGCGTTGATGAGGCCGGCCGACGAAATAATCGCGGTGCCGTGTTGATCGTCATGGAATACCGGGATGTTCATCCGGTCTTTCAGCGCCGCCTCGATGATGAAGCAATTGGGCGCGGCAATGTCTTCCAAATTGATGCCGCCAAAGCTCGGCTCCATCAGTGCCACCGCATTGATAAAAGCCTCTGGGTCTTCGGTATCAAGCTCAAGGTCGATTGAATCAACATCTGCAAAGCGTTTGAACAAGACCGCCTTGCCCTCCATGACCGGTTTGGAGGCAAGCGCGCCAAGGTTGCCGAGCCCAAGAATCGCCGTCCCATTGGAAATGACGGCAACCAAATTGCCCTTGGCGGTATAGTCATAGGCGGCAGCAGGGTCTTCGGCGATGGCGCGGACGGGCACCGCAACGCCGGGGGAATACGCAAGGCTAAGGTCGCGCTGTGTAGCCATTGGCTTTGACGCGACAATCTCTATTTTCCCAGGTCGGCCATGGCTGTGATACAGCAAGGCTTCGCGGTCGGAAAACTGGATCCTTGCTTCGTCGCTCACGCTATTACCCCTTGCGCTTCCATTGATACAGCAACCCTAACCCATCGGGAGCGAATTGGAATGCGGTAAACGAAATTATCGTTGCAAAATGATGGACTGCATCAGGCTTATGGTTATGCACGACGAATGACCGCGCCCGCCGCACCTTCAGCCCCGGCACCGATGCCCGTCGCCGTAAAGGCGGCAACACCAATGATGACGCAATATTTTGCGCTCAAACAAGAGGCTGGCGATTGTCTGCTTTTCTATCGCATGGGCGATTTTTTTGAACTGTTCTTTGACGATGCGCGCAAAGCTGCTGCCACGCTCGACATCGCGCTGACTTCGCGCGGGGGGCATGATGGCGAACCTATCCCGATGTGCGGGGTTCCGGTCCACGCCGCCACATCATACCTTGCACGTCTGATTCGCGCGGGACACCGTGTGGCCATCGCAGAGCAGGTCGAAACGCCTGAACAAGCCAAAGCGCGTGGCGGGTCAAAGGCGTTGGTGGCACGGGCGATCGTGCGCTTCGTGACACCCGGAACGCTGACCGAAGACGCATTGCTCGATAGCAAAACGACAAGCTGGTTGGTCGCATTGGCAGAAGCGGCAGGCGATAAAGCATGGGCGGCGGTTGATGTTTCAACCGGCGCATTCGAACTGGGCCTGCTAAACGACAATGGTACAGCGGAGTTGGCACGGCTGGCCCCAGCAGAGGTGCTGGTCGCAGACGGCGCAAGCATCGCTAGCGATGTGCCAGAGACATTGCGCCACACACGGCCTCGCGGTGACTTTGATAGTAGGCGCGGGACCGAAAGACTGAAGGCGCTCTATGGTGTCGCCACGCCCCAAGACTCTGGCGACGGATTTGGCGATTTCACCCGCGCCGAAACATCGGCTGCGGGGGCGCTGCTCGCATGGCTCGACCAGGCCAGTGCGGGGCAAATGCCGTGGTTGCAATCGCCGCGCCGCCGCCTGTCGGGCGACCATATGGCAATCGACGCTGCAACGCGCGACAGCCTAGAGATTATCCGGGCCAGCGATGGGGGCCGATCAGGCAGCCTGCTTGCTGTGGTGGACCGGACGGCAACAGGTGCAGGTGCGCGGCTGTTGGCACAGGATTTGGTGGCACCATTGGCA
>ERZ1292630.4335-Hain-H41-02um-R3-4335-length-12054-cov-5_pt1 | contig 12054 bp, 16 predicted proteins | sample MGYA00564408_ERZ1292630 | MGnify/ENA primary metagenome ERZ1292630 (study PRJEB36523, sample SAMEA6512641) | groundwater metagenome | collected 2019-01-08 | study: AquaDiva: Metagenomics assemblies of 32 groundwater samples | reverse complement strand
CTATCAAAAATTAAATGAATACTGCTCTATGATCATCAAGTATTTGTAAAAAGACCAAGGCAAAATAGAGAAAAGTACCTTTGATCCATCGAGAGGTGGTATAGGCACTAAGTTAAAAATAGTTAAAGATAAATTCACAGCCACTATTACAGAAGTTATAAAATAAAAATCAGCTCCAGTAATGCTATTCGGCAATAGGTAAGAAAAACGAATAATAGTTCCAAATACGAGTGCTATTACAAAATTTGCTGCGACGCCAGCAAGAGCCACAAAGAAGGTCCCCCACTTTTCATTACTCAAGTTTGCCGGATTATAAGGTACAGGCTTTGCCCAGCCTAAAAGAAAGCCCGAGCCAGACAGAACGAGGATGCCAGGTAAAATAATAGAGCCGAATAAGTCCAAATGCTTTATAGGATTTAAGGTTAGACGCCCCGCGTGACGTGCAGTTTTATCTCCAAAATATTCTGCCATAAATCCATGACAGACTTCATGTATGACGACAGACATTATAAGCACAGCTACATAAAACACGGCATTGGTTGCATTCATATAAATTCCATGATACCATAGATCCGTCATGCAGAAAATATGTGCAATAACAAAAAAGGGCTCAATTGTCGGAGGAGGATACTCTAACAGGACTCGTGCGACCAAATTTAACCCTACAGGCAAAAAGAGAAAATACCCAAATCTTCAGAAAAAGAAGCTTTTTGTACCTGAATTAAATAGATCTATAAACATAGAAGTTTCTGCTCGTGGTATGCGTACCATAAAGAAGCGTGGTACATACACCACCCTCCTCAAAGCTGGACTTGTAAGCGCATAAAAACCCCAATGCATGAAGTGGGGTTTTTATTTTGTGAAAATACGAAGATACTTACTATAAACATAAGTCTGGTCATAGGAACCTTCCTTTTTTTGATGCTTAAGAATATCAAGGCTAACTAAACGATCTAAGAGTTTCTGTGCACCAGGTCTAGAGAAACCCGTCCATTCCATTATTGTTCTCGTATTTACTATTGGTTTTGCGTATAATTTTGATAACACAATCATACTACTTTCTGATTCACGTTTTGCGAGAACCTGTATCTTACACATATCTTTATCTCTAAGCTCACGTATTTCTTTTGAAATAGTAATAGAATCATTAGCGGTTTCAATCACACCATCTAAGAAAAAATCTAACCAAGCCTCAACTTCACCATCATGATATCCATTTAATTTTTGATAGTAGATTTTTTGATGTTTTTTAAAGTAAGATGATAAAAACAATACAGGTCGTTCTAGTAAATTACGATGACAAAAAAGCATAGTTATGAGTAAACGACCCGTACGTCCATTACCATCGAGGAATGGGTGTACAGCCTCAAACTGTGCGTGAGAAAAAGCTATATGTATGAGGGGAAGTACTGATTTTTCATCGTAAAAGAATTTTTCCAAAAAATCCAATGATTTAATCATCTCGTCTTTTGTAGGTGGAACAAAAAGTGCATTAGAAGGTGATGTACCGCCAATCCAATTTTGAGACTTACGAAATTCACCAGGGTCTGCAAAATGTGTGGCTCGAGCACCAGTCATAAGTTTTTTATGAATTTCTCTAATAAGTCGCAGTGAGAGAGGGAAATCTTCTAATCTTTTTAAACCGTAATTAAGTGCCTGTATGTAGAACAAGATGTCTTCTGCATCAGTGACTTTCGTTGCCACACCCGCTTGAAGCTCAATGGCATCTACTATTGTAGCCATAGTGCCCTCGATCTGTGATGAAGATGCGGCATCTTTAGCGACGAACATTTGTAAGAAAAATTCTAAATCAGGAAGTGTATGTGTAATACCATCGAGCTTCCCTATTAAACGATCAGCCTCAGCAGCCTTAATAAGAAGTTCTGTTGAAATATTAAAAATTCCTTGTGGAGGAAATTTATTTGGGATAAACGCATAAAAACCTTCTTTTTGTTTTATATTTTTTCCTATTTCTATGTTCATAATTTACTTAGTTGGCTTGTTTATTACTAATAGTAACTATCTTATACTTTAGTTACTATTATGTCAAGTAATGGAAACTAGTGACATATACACCACCCTACTCAAAGCTGGACTAGTAAATTAAAAAACTCACCAATCGGTGAGTTTTTTAATTTACGTATTTATGCTGGTACAAATGTCAACGCCGTACCCTTCTTGCCTGCACGGCCAGTACGGCCTATGCGGTGTACGTATGTATCATACGTCTGTGGTACATCGTAGTTTATGACATGAGTCACATCCGGAATGTCGAGCCCACGAGCTGCGACGTCAGTCGCTATCAAGATATTTATCTGATTTTTCTTGAAAGAATCAAGTATACGAATACGCTCACGACTTCTCTTGTCACCGTGAATACCACCAACTTTAAATCCAGCTTGAGAAAGCTCTTTAGCAAGGGTGTCTACACTATGTTTCATCTCTCTGAATATGAGGACTTTATCTGAACCATCTTTATTTAATACTTCATGTAGTTTGTCGAACTTTTCTTCTTTGGCTCTAAAACGGATGACATCTTGGTCGATGTTTTTCGCTGTCTCACCAGATAATACAGATATGAATGCAGGGTTTATTAAATATTGCTCTGTTAGTTTCTTGATCTCAGGAGACAGAGTCGCAGAGAAGAAAAGTGTCTGTCTTTCTTTTGCAGTTTTACCTATTATGTACACCATATCGTCACGAAAACCCATGTCTAGCATGCGGTCTGCTTCGTCGAGTACTACTGAGTTACAAGTAGACAGATCTAATACCTTTTGGTCTATGAGATCACGCAGACGTCCTGGAGTACCTATGACAAAAGACACACCGAGCTTGATCTCTTTTATTTGCTTCATGATAGGTAGACCTCCGACACACGCTACTGAAAACATACCAAAACCAAAGGCAAGATTTCTAAAATCAGACTCTATCTGCAATGCGAGCTCACGAGTCGGTGCCATGATGAGTACTTTCTCCCCCTTTTTCATACCTTTTGTTTTTGAAATTTTTTCTATGAGCGGCAGCAGGAATGCAGCTGTCTTACCTGTACCTGTGTTTGCCATACCAAAGACATCCCCTCCTTTTAATATAGTAGGGATGGACTGGTCTTGAATAGGTCGAGGATGGATGTATCCTACGCGAGCGATGTTTTTATGGAGCTCTGGGTTAAAAGGAAAATCAGAAAAAGTATGTTTTGAAACATACGGCTTCTCTTCTACGTGTACAGCTTTCTGTATAAAACGAGAAGCATCTATCCTGTCTCCGCGAGACTTGCCTCTATTCCCTCCTCCTCTCTTAGCTCCAAATTTACTTCCACCAAAACTTGGCCTTGGACTACTAAAGCGTGAAGGAGTAGAGCCACTACTAAAACGCCCACCACTTGAGCGGTAAGCTGGCTTAGCACTCGTACCAAAACGAGATGTACTCGTTGTTGTACGAGTAAAGGTCGAGCTATTAGAACGTTGTGCGGGTTTCGCAAAACGAGAACTTGTATGCGATGAAGTCGAAGCTCCACGCACGAAACTGTGTTTGTTAATCATATATTTCTTTTATGTCATGGTAACCAATACCACGACTCAAGGTCATAATTGATTTCCATCACGTACTCACCTAGATTTTTCTGGTGAGACTCAGTCTCATTATATTAAGATTCTTCGCCAAAGCGAGATTTGAGATTGATACATAAAGTATAGCATTTCATGGGTGTTTTGTCAAATGTTTCTTAATATAAATAAAAAAGTTATACTAGAGATCATGAAAGCATATCTCGATATTGTTAAAAATGTTTTAGAAAATGGAGAGAAGAAAACAGACCGTACAGGTACAGGTACTCTCGCAATACCAGGCACAGTATTTAGACACGATATGAAAGATGGTTTTCCACTCTTAACCACAAAGAAAGTTCCTTTCCGACTTATTGCTTCAGAACTAGAATTTTTCATAAAAGGAATTACAGATAAAAAGTGGCTCCAAGACAGGAACAATCACATATGGGATGAATGGTGCACACCACTTAAAGTTCCGTATGATCACTCTCCAGAGACAAAGGCAAAAATGTTAGCTGAGAGGGACTTGGGTACTATATATGGGTGGGAATGGAGGCATTTTGGTGCAGAATACAAAGATCATTTAACTGACTATACAGGACAAGGTGTTGATCAATTAAAACGCCTTGTAGAAATGCTAAAAACAAAGCCTGACAGTAGACAGATGCTCGTACTTGCATGGAACCCTGTGGATGTCGATAAAGCCATACCTCCATACTGCCATTACGCATTTCAAGTAACTGTGATAAATAATCGCTTAAATTTATTTTGGAATCAGCGAAGTGTAGATGTGGCACTAGGACTACCCTTCAACATAGCGAGCTACGCGACACTGTTGCACCTGCTCGCTCTAGAAACTGGACTCGAAGAAGGAATACTTACCGGCTTCCTTGCCGACACACATATATATTTAAATCATGTAGATAAATTAAAAGAACAGTTACTCCGAGATCCAAATAAATACAAATTACCAAAAATCAAAACAAATAATTTTAAATCTATATTCGATTGGGAATATACAGATACAGAAATTCTAGATTACCAAAGTTATGAAAAAATTTCTTTTAACATTGCAGTATAAATATGATTTCAATCATCGCAGCCATTGGTAAAAATAATGAATTAGGAAAAGGAAATGATCTCCTCTGGAAACTTCCTGCTGACATGAAGCATTTTCGAGAGACCACAAAAGGACATACTGTCATCATGGGTAGAAAAACTTTTGAGTCTATCGGTAAAGCACTCCCAAATCGGAGAAATATAATTATAACTAGAGATAAGAAATACAAAGTAGATGGTACAGAAATAGCTCATTCTCTAGAAGATGCCTTAGCACGAGCAAGGACTCCCCTTGCTGAAGGGGAAGAAATTTTTATTATTGGTGGTGGAGAGATATACAAGCAAGCTTTTGATTTTACAGACAAGCTTTACATCACCCACATAGATGCAGAAGATAAAAAATCTGACACATTTTTCCCAGAAATTATTCCGATAGTCTGGAATGAGACTTCACACAAAGAACACAAAAAGGACTCTGAGAATCCTTTTAACTACACCTTTTCAATTTACGAGAAATTTTTCTAATTATTGCCTCGAATATTTCTCGACATCTTTATTAAAGATATCCAGTTTTACTTTTGCTTGTTTGAAAATCTCCTTTGAGAATTTACTTGCGTGATAGTCACGTTCACACACAACACGGACTATTCCTACATTAACGATACTCTGTGCACACTTATAGCAAGGAGTCATTTTTGAGTACATAGTAGATCCTCTCAAGGCAACCCCGGACCGAGCAGCGTTATTTATAGCATTTTGCTCCGCATGGGCTGTACGTATACAATGCTCAGAAGTTGTACCATCTTCATTTTTTACAGTATGCATCTTATGACCCATCTCATCACAATGTGGAAGTCCTATCGGAGAACCTACATATCCAGTGGTTAAAATTCTTTTATCATTTACTATCACGCACCCACTTCTCCCCCTGTCACACGTAGCCCGTGAACCCACATAATTAGACATACCAATAAAATATTCGTCCCATGAAGGCCTTTTATGTTTTATGTTTTCTTTTTTCATTTTAAATTAAGGATCCTCGTCTGTTTTTACTCTAATTGAGACTTCCTTTCCATCTATTGTTATTACTTTTTTATATTTACGATTTTTATTCTTCGCTACCTTAGAAACTATTTCCTTTTCGAGATCAAATCCTAGTATCTCACACATTCCGAGTAGATAGATGGCAACATCAGCAAGCTCCTCGGCTACACCATCCTGACCTTTATCATACTTCGAGAAAGCCTCCGAAAGTTCTTCATATGCACGGCAAAACTCCCTCACGACATCAGTCGTATTAAAACCCTTCTCTACCTTATTTCGCATTACCTCCTTCTGTAATTCTTTTAGATCTATCATGCTATAAATATACTCCCAAAATACAAAAAAGCCAATCGTAGTGATTGGCTTTTTTTGTTTAGAATTTTTTAAATTATTTAACTTCTATGCCCATACTTCTAGCGCTTCCGGCGATGATGTTGATGAGGCCTTCGTCGTCTTTTGCATTTAGGTCGCCTCTCTTTTTGTTTGCTATCTCGAGAGCTTGAGCACGAGTGATCTTTCCTACCTTTGTACTAGCATTCTTACCAGAACCTTTCTGTATACCGGCTGCTTTGAGTATAAGTCCTGTAGCAGGTGGAGTCTTTACAACGAAATCATATGTACGGTCTTCGTAAACTGTGATTGATACACCCACCTTGTCCCCTGCCATGCCTTGAGTAGCAGCATTAAACTTAGTCACGAAGTCACCGATGTTTATACCGGCCTGACCAAGCGCAGGTCCAAGTGGTGGAGCTGGAGTAGCCTTTGCAGCCTGTATTTGTAGTTTTATCTTTTTTGTTATTTTCTTTACCATATATAATTTGTGTATTGATACATTACTATAAATTACCGATAAATGCAATTCTTTTAAAATTTTCTTTGAGCCACAGCCAGGCTGTCGGCATCAAAAAATTTATAGTCGCTACGCTCTTTAAATTTTCTTGACCTGCAAGAAGTCGAGCTCGACTGGTGTCTCACGGCCGAACATTGAGACTAAGACCTTTACCTTACCTCGATCCTGATCCACTGAACTTACTTTTCCTTCAAGTTCTTTAAATGGTCCATCAGTGATGAGGATGCTCTCGCCTATTGTCATGTCTATGTTGTGCTTTGCGGTACCTGCATCCATTTTCTTGAACAAGAAGTCTACTTCGTCTTGTCTAAGTGGCACAGGGTTTACTCCCGCACCTACGAATCCAGTCACACGAGGAGTGTTGCGAACTACGTACCATGAGTCATCAGTCACTATCATATCTACAAGCACGTATCCGGGATAAATCTTTTCTTCAACTTCTGCTCTTTTACCTGCTTTTATTTTTATCTTCTTCTCAATAGGAACGATAACATTAAAAATCTTGTCCTGCATACCAAGAGAGTCTATGCGCTGGCGTAAATTACGAAGCACAACATTCTCATACCCAGCGTATGTATGTATCGCGTACCAATTTCTAGCTCCTTGTACTTCTTGTTTGGACATATAATTTTAATATAAACTTGAATACTAAAGAGCTAGTAATTTCTCTAGTCCTCTACTGAAAATGTAATCAAATACACCGAGGTAATAACCTAGCAATACAGACAACACTATGACAATGACAGTATAAAAGATAGTCTGATTCCTAGAAGGCCAGATCACGTGCTTTAGTTCTATTCTTGTTTCTTTGAAATATTCTGTGATTTTTGACATAAATTTTTAAAACCTCTTAAAAAAGCCCCTCTCAGGGCTCTTTTAATATTACTCTTTTTATAGTAAATAGTCAAATATTTAACGTATTTCGTATGTAATTGTTACGTTAGATATGATCTTGTTTTCACCCGTTGGAAGCTCTGGACTTGGGCTAGCCTGTACAGAGACAGCGTCTTCTACTTGGTTTCCAGCCTTACTTGCGTAGAATGAAGGGTAATTTCCATTCTCAGAGAAGTTTACAATGCGGACAAGACGTACTCCTAGATCTTTTGCTAAAGTCTCTGCTTTTTCTTTCGCATCTTCGATAGCTATTTTACGAGCCTCAGCCTTTGTCTCATCTTCATTTTCGACAGAAAAGCTTGGGCCACTTATCTCAGATACGCCTAGTGCACCTATGCCTTTTACCACGTCACCTGCTTTGGTAAGGTCACGTACTTTCACTGTGATGTATTCTGATACTTCATATCCTATAATCTTTTGTTCTCTTTGTGGACAAGCTCCGTAGTAACAAGGTACTACGGACTCGTATTTAGGATAAGAGTTGTAACTCTCAGTCTTGATATCCTTCTTTTCTATACCACTTTTATCTAAGGATTCTAAAACAGCAGCCTCTTTTGCTGTTACTTTGTCTTGTGCAACATTTAATTCTTTTTGGTTTTCTCTAATAGCAAAGCTTAGAGTCGCTATGTCAGGCTTTGCAGAAACCTCACCCTTTCCTTCAAAAGCAATGACGTTAGTCGCAGGAGCTCCTCCTCCTATAAATCTATAGCTTTTTACTTCAGTAATAATAAGAGCTACCACGTAAATACAAACTAAAATAGCTAAAACTCCCCCCATCTTCATCAAATTTGATTTATCTTTCATTAAATTATCCATATAATATATACTTAAACTACTAATACCCTAATTATACACCAAAAAGCCCTTGACTCCAATAAGACAATTAGAGCTAATTTATTATAGATAAAAATTACAAAATCTCCTTTTCGAGCTTCTTTTCTATTTCTTCTTCAGAGACAGGTCGTAGCATTTTCTTAAGTTCAGGATCCGCAGATAAATCTATCCCCTGCTTTTCGAGAAGCATATCGAGCATTTTCATAATTTTTGTAATTTCTCTCTCTGAAATGAGATTGAGTTGTAAATGTGTCTCTTCGCGCAAGTCAGCCACCCTAGAACTACGATTCTGAGATATCAAGACAAATATTGCAAGAATAATAGCCTCTATAGAGAGGATGGTCGTCAAAAGACTAAAAGGAAAGGGGTCGAAAGAGGCAATGCTTGGTATTTTATTAGTATTGATAAGTATCCATGTTGTGAACAAAAAAATATTTAATAACAAAAATGTGTTGCTACCAAAAAGTGACGTCATGTAGTCAGCTACTTTCTCGAGCATGGTTCTCTTTGCATTAGCCCGAGCTTTCATGCTGTAAAATATTTTTTTATGAAATTCCTCACTCTCACTAAACAATGATTCGAGAAATGAAGTGTGGTTGTGTGACATGTATAAATTATACAACGAATAGGAAATAAAGAAAATGCTAGCCCGGCAGCCTATAGGCTGCCGGGCTCATTAGTTTCCATTTACTCTCTCAGTGTATTTATAGTCCCGTCTTTGTTTAATCTTATGACTCTGGATGCCTTACTCTTTATCTCTCCCCCGTCTATATATAAGTCCACACTATCTCCAAAATATTTTTTTGCATCCTCAATATTTACACTAGGAGTACCCCCCTCTGTATTTGCTGAAGGAGCTATGAGCGGCCCAGTTTGTAAAATTAATTCTCGCAGCTCTACTTGTACAGGCAGCCTAAATGCAAGCGTGTTTGTGCCTCTATGAAAATATTCAAATTCCTCATCCATGCAATCTAAAATAATGCTTGTGGATCTAAAATTTGCCTGAGTTGCATCCCACTTTGATTTTAATATATCCTCTTGTTCAGTCGTTAGGTCTATTGAGAATTTTTTAAGCTCTTCTACGTCACTGATCAAAATAATACAAGGCTTATTTGGATTTCTCTTTCGTACAGCATAAATACGCTCGACAGCATTCTTCTTGAGTGCCTGCCCTACTATGCCGTAAATAGTATCAGTGGGCATGACTGCAACACCTCCGTCTTGTAACACTTTAATTAAATTTATATTGTTCCATATTTCCATATCTTGTTGTATAAATTTATTTAAATTCAAAATTTCTTACTCCATTCTCATCACTTAAGATATTTATATACAAAGCATCATGAGGAATAATATCTTTTACATTTTCTGGCCACTCTATAATAATTAAATTATTTTTATCTTTAATCATTTCCTCCCATCCCAAAGACAAAAGCTCTGCGCCATTATTTAGTCGATAAGCATCGAAATGCAATAAGAACTTCACTCCATAGGTCTTGCCTATGGAGTACTTTTTCATGACAACAAAAGTAGGGCTATTTACTTTATGCTTAATTCCTAAAACCTTACTAACTATTTTAGTAAAAGCAGTCTTCCCTGCTCCAAGCTCACCTGAAAGGCATATAACCAGAGCACCTTCTCTAGGCTTTTTATTTTTCAAAACTTTATCTAAAAAAGATTTAGCTATATTTTCTGTATCTTGTATGCTCTTTGAGATCATTTCCTCATCCTAGCATAACTTTTTAATTTATTAATGTTAGTGTAAAATATACTTAATGAAAATAATAAATAAAATTTTAAACTTTTTTGATAAATTAGAAGACAAAGTGAGGGGGAGGCTCAGCCACTACCCTATTTTATATGCACTTATAGGTGGCATAGGACTTGTGTTATTTTGGCGAGGTGTATGGCACATAGCAGACAATGTAAACATGGGTGCTGTTATATCGCTCATTGCAGGAGCAGGTATTTTACTTATCACGGGCGTGTTTGTGTATGAATTCATAGGTAGTAGATTGATACTTTCAGGCCTTGCGGGAGAGAAGAAATTAGCAGAAAAAGAAGAGATAGAGATACAGACAGAAGAAGCACAAATCAAAAATCTACAAAGTGCAGTAAGTAGAATAGAAAAAAAGCTTGATCACATAGATCAAGAACTAGAGGGAAAATAAAATACTGGGGCTTTAGTGTTTTTACTTTATGGGTGCCCATCGGGAATTGAACCCGAATCGAAGGTTCCACAAACCTCCGTGTTAACCGTTACACCATGGGCACCATATGAAATTATCTAACAAGACATTATGCTGGCACAATGTAACATTCTACCTGCTAATGTTACACCATGGGCACCATATAAACTCAAACTATAAACCACATAATACTCTATGGAAACTTAGTCAGTGCTAATGTTGCACCATAGGCACCATGTAATTAATACAATGCTATTTATAACAAAAAAGACAGTAAAACGCTACTTTTTTAGAAAATCCAAAAAGAGAAATTAAGAACAAACATGGCGCCAGATATAATGCTAGAAACAATACACCATGAACACCCTTTTCTTAAAATAAAAATTTGTATAAAAATAAGATATACAGAAAAAAGAAATGCAGCACATGTTAGTGCCATAAAAACTCCCGCAAGCCCGTCAGAAATAAGTCCTGGAGCAACTGCTAATACAAGATAGACAAGAGCTGTCAATCCATAATAAATCATACCGCCCAACTCCACAGGCATACCCATAAATTTAGAGTAATCACTATGTACCACAGCATGACAGTCAAAGCCTATCATACAGACAAGTGGCTTGTCTTTCACCTTATGGTCACGTATATGTTTCGCAACGAAGAAACCACAAACACCTAAAACAAAAATTCCTAATTTTATAAGTAAATCCATAGCCATATAATACCAGCTTCTATGGATAATTCAAGTTGTTTAAATAAACTATACCTGCAGCGAGTTTTAAATTAGTGCTATAATCTCCAAATGAAAAGTTTTAGAGAAAAAGTCCTCGACGTGGTGAGTAAAATTCCGAAAGGTAAAACCTTGACATACGGAGAGGTCGCGAAAAAAGCCGGCAGTCCAAAAGCATTTCGTGCTGTGGGTAGCATTATGGCGAAAAATTATAGAGAAAACGTCCCTTGTCATAGGATCATAAAGTCCGATGGAACATATGGAAACTACAATAGAGGCGGAGTACAAGCAAAAATAAAACTCCTCAAAAAAGAAGGTGCTATAAAATAGGCTCTCAATTGACTAGGTCTTGCCTAGTAAATTTATTTATAAATAAATTCTGGTGCTCTAATACTACACTTTGCTCGAACTTTTTTCGAACGGCAAAGTGACTAATCGTGCATCCGTTGCGCTTACGCGCCTCTGTGCGAAGCACAGAGCTTTTCCAAAAGGAAAAGGACGGAAGCGCGAATACAATGCGGACTCGGTTTTGCGGAAGCATTTTTCTGGGGATATGGTTTCCGCAAAACCTCGGCTGATTTCGGATTTCGCAAGCGGAGGAGGAGGGGTCTGGGGAGGAATCCTCCGCTTGCTCCATCCGTTTTCTTTTGGCGAAATTCGGGGCGGACAAAAATCCTAAAGACATCATATCACAAAATTGTCTCGGCTATTTCTCTTGCTAGTAGTTGTCCAAGTCTAAAGGAGATAAACCCTCGGCATCCGCCTCGGGTATTTCCGCTAGGGCTACGAGCGCCTAGATTACTAGGATAGGCGCGTATCCTCGCACTCTCGCCTGCGGGCTCGGTGCTCGGGCGCCAGCTGTTTGGGGGAAGGAAGGAATCCTTCCCCCAGCTTCGGTCTCCTCCTCGCAGT
>ERZ1292630.4334-Hain-H41-02um-R3-4334-length-12054-cov-6_pt1 | contig 12054 bp, 2 predicted proteins | sample MGYA00564408_ERZ1292630 | MGnify/ENA primary metagenome ERZ1292630 (study PRJEB36523, sample SAMEA6512641) | groundwater metagenome | collected 2019-01-08 | study: AquaDiva: Metagenomics assemblies of 32 groundwater samples | reverse complement strand
GATTTCTGAAGGTGACTCGGCCGCAGAATACGTGCGCCGCCCGCCATCGCCATCGCAGCCGGCCCAGGTCACTGAGGACCCGCTGACCGTTCCGCTGCCGACGCTGGACGGGGGCCACACGCACCGCCGCGAGACGTTCATCGATGCCAACCAATTGCACCACCGCATTGTGCTGAAGGACTTGCCGCCCAACTGCATTTGCGACTGCACGACGATTCCGCAGTACGTGACGAGCGATCACTTTGGCGTGGCCGCGGCGCCGACACGGTTCCTGTCCGCGCACGTCGCCTGCGCGATCGATGAAGCGGGCAGCGACCACATTCGCGTCGCTTGGGAGCGGCTGGATTTGGGACTGCTCGTCCCGCCGTGCATCCGAGGCACGGTCGCGCACAGCCTGCAGTCGTCCCTACTCCAAACGAAAATGATCGTCCGGCTTCGGCGCCACGGCGAGTGGGAGCGGACCGTCGACGCGACGGCCGACGACACGTCCTGCATTTTCAGCGGCCTGCCAGGCAAGCCCGGAAGTCAAGTGTCCGCCTGTGTGACCGTTGTTGCCATCCTGCCGCGCTGCCGATGCTGCGCGCTGCCCGCGGTGGGCTCTGTGGTGCCTTGCGTGCAGCCTTTCAGCTGCGGGGGTGCCACGCTGCCGCCGCCGGTCGCCGCGGTCATGTCGATCGGGGAGTCGTCGGTTGGCATACGTTGGAAGGCGCCGGTGGAGTCCTGGTCGGACGAGCCCGCCCACGTGGAGGTGAAAGTCGTCGACGTGCGGGACAGCACGCGGCAGTGGGTCATGGGCGCGACCGCCACGGCGGCCGACACGCCGCGCGAGGGAACGAAGGGCTTTGGCGCCTCGTCGAGCGGCAGCTCGGCCACTCCACCGCTCCAATCGCCTGGCCGCGGCAGCGGCGGACCCACCCCCGCGTCCGGGAGGAGCGATCCCTCCGCGGGGGGCACCGCCATCATCGAAGGGGTGCTGCCCGAAAGAGAATACGACGTCTACGTGCGACAGCGATACTGCCGCGGAACGTTTGGTCCGTGGCACTTGTCTTTGAGTCGGGTGCCGACGCTCCGGTCACTGAGGCTCAAGCCTACAGCTGTTAGCGAAAGCTTCGTGGCACTCGAGGCGTTCCGGGACCGCGAGGACAGCGTGGGGCGGCTCGCTGGGGATAATCCCGCCTCGCCGAACCGACGGGCGTCTCAAGTTGTGCACCTGCCAACGGTTCAAGCACGTCGGACGTCCAGCGCAGGCACTCTTGCCGAAGGCGCATCGGCCACTGATGCCGTGCGAACGTCGTCCAAGGACAACCTGACGGGCGGCCATGCGCGCGGGGCGCACGTGCTCGCCAGCGATGTAATTCGCGTCGACCCCCAGCGCTTCATGTTCACGATCACCCACCTCGGCAGCAACGAGGCCGTGATCATCGAAACGGCGTGCCCCTTCACGGTGAGTGCGCAGCTCGAGGCCAACACACCGTACAAGTTTGTCGTCGCGCAGTGGTCGGTGCGGGACTGGGGCACGCCGTCGACGCCGTTGTACGTCCATACGCTCCCGCTCGTCGCCGCCATTGTGACGCGGCGAGGCCCCAACCACGTGGCGCTCAGGCTGTGTCGCGACCGTCGGCTACCCGCCGTGCAGACTCCCTTCTGCCAACCGCATGATGAACGCAGCGCGGCGCTGCTGTCGTCGCTGTGCGAAGTGCGAGTGTGCATTGGAGCACTGTCCAACCCGCACCACCACGCTCACCACGCGGCCCACTCGCCCAAGGACGGGGCGCTGATGCCCTCCGGCCACAATCACAAACGGTCCGGACTGTCGCCGCTGCTGGATGGGTCGCTGACCCCAGGAGCCGTTCCCTTTGCGGGCGCCACCGTCACCAGCATCGACATCTCTGAGGGCGACCTCGGCACCATGCACGTGGGCGTCGAAGGCCTCCGCCCTGCGAGCCGGTACCGCATCGACGTGACGGCCGTTTACCACGGCGACCGGATCGCACCAGCCGCGTCGTCCCTCGCGACGGTGACGCTCCCGATGCCGGACGTGGCGCTGACCAACGTCGCCGAGGACTCCGTGGCGATCACATGGCAGGTGTCGAAGGCCTTCCGCGGCGGGACAGCGGCCGACGGGGGCACAATGGGCGCAGCCGCGGCGTCCAGCAGCGCTCCGTCGATCGTACCCGCGGCGCTTCGCGCGGTCGTGCGCGATGCCGCGAAAGATGGCGTGGCCGCGGCGCTCGCGAGGCTTGTGTACAAGGTGCGACCCTCGCGCGACGCCGCGGCGTCCTACCCTGTTGGCCGCCGTGGCGTGTCCTCTGCTGGTCGGGAAAGCAACCAACCCCCGGGAGTCAGGGACCCCCCCGTCGTGCCCTCGCCTGTCGCCGAGGCGTCCCTGGTGTCGTTTCAGGAGCCAGGCCGAAAAGAGGCCTATGGTATCTGCGATATCTTGTCGTTGACGCCGAAATTGGGGGAGCCTACCAAGGTTGCACCGACAGCGTCACCTCCGCTCGCCTCGGGATCCCACATGACCGTGGTCGCCGGATTGCTGCCCCAAGCAAACTACGACCTCTTCGTGCAGCCGATGGACGACACGGGACACTACGGAGACGAACTGTTCGTCGGCCGGTTCCGCACGTCGCCGTTCCCACGACTGGTGACGTCGAAAATCGCCGAAAACTTTGCCGAGGTATCATGGCGCGACGAAAAAACGTCGCCTATCGACGCCGCCACTGGACGGCCGCAGCTGACGGTGTCACCCGATGCGTTGCACCTTGATCCACGGCCAGCCTCGGCCGCCGGGGGCGACACGTCCCACCTCGTCACGCTCCACCCTGCGACATGGTACTCCTTCAACGTCGCACCGTCCGCGGTCAATGCCCCCAACCATCCCGTGCCCGCGCGCGCGGCGCCAATCCTGGCCGCGACGAGCCACGACGGCGACCAACAGGACGCATCCTCCCTTCAAAACGACGGTGCGATGATACCCTCCCGGCCGCCGCCTTCGCTCGCGACCGCAGCCGTGGCCTTGACGGACGGTGGCACTCGCAGCGGCGCCGCTGGCGCTGGGGCGTTTCACTGCTCGTCGGCGGAGTATCAAATCGCCGTCTTCGACGCTGACCTCCTGGACCGGATGCTCGCGTCGGCCGTCACGGCACCGCTTGCCATTCGAGCAAAAGGAGCTGACACGCCGCCAGCGTCTGCAACCGCTACCACGACGGGCGGGATAGCCCTGACGCCGCCCAGGCAGACGCGCACCCTGTCCTTCACGGACGCCGACGACCACGGAAGCCCGCGCCCGCCTCTGTCTGTGAAGAGCCCCAAGGCGCCATCGTCCGCCGCTCTGCCGCTGAGCAACGCGTCGGTTATCTCCAACACGTCGATGACCGGCTTGCCCCTGGTGAGCTCGAGTTCCGACCTGCGGGGAGTCTCTCGTAGTGACTCCCTGGTCAAGATGCCTGGTTTGGTGGCGACCCTGTCGGCCGTGCATGGGAAAGGCCATCTGCTGATCCCGGATTTGGAGCCCAAGCGGCGCTACGCCGTTATCGGGCGCACCAAGAAAGTGATTGCCGGGCAGACGCTCACAGGGGCGTGGTCCGCGCAACTGCCCTTTCGCACGCTGCCCCTTCTCGTCCTTCGAGTGCTCGCCGTCAGTTTGGACTTTGCCAACATTTCGTGGCACAGCGCGGAAGAGGCTGAGCGCTTGCGCAATGAGGCGAGCGCCCGGGGCGCGGGTAGCCTGCAGCTTCCCGCCACCGTCGTCGACGATGACGAATTGGGCGGCGCGGCGATCAGCTGGCACGGCACGCGAGGAACGACGGCAGGAGCGGCCGCCACTCAGCCGCGGCAGCTGATGCCCACGCGGCCCGTGCCGCTGCCGCCCATGTATGACGGGTCCACCACGTGCTTCGCGTCGGCGCTGCAGCGCTCTGGCAGCGCCAACGAGGAAGGGGGATCGGTGAGCGCGACCGCCGTTCGCTTCCAAGTGCAGGTTTGGAACGCCTCGGCAGCGGGAGATTTGACCGACTTGCGGGACGACACCTTCGTGGAGTCGACCGAAGCCGGCATCCACACGGTCAACGGACTCAAACCCGGCCACCACTACGGCGTCACGCTACGCGTTTGCTACGACACGAGCAGCGGCACGTGGGTGGAGCCGTGCTTGATCGCGACCGATGCGGCGCCCGTCGTCACGGTGCACCAGATCACCCAAACGAGCGCCACCTTCAACTACATGGTGTCGTCCGGTGCGTTTGAGCAGAACTTGGCCTGCAGCCGCTTGGCCCTCTCACGGAATATGTTCTCCAATCCGGAGGCCAGAGACCATCGCCTCTACGAAGCCAGGCTGACGGAACTGCCGGCGACGCAGAAGGCCACTCGCTTTTTCGTCGAACACGAGGAGGTCAACCTGATGGTCCTCCAGCGGCTGAAGCGAGACCACTTCTATCACGCGGAGGTCCGCGAGCTCATTAGCGGCATCGCGTACGGATCATTCGTGCCAGTAACTGCCTTCTGGACGCAGCCGTGCCCGCCCGTGATCACCGAGCTGACGGAGTGCCGGGATGGCGTCATGACGATCCGCTGGTCGGTGCGCGATTTGAAAACGGGCCTGCTTGCCAGCGGCAACCGCGTACCGGAGGGACTCGTGTTTAACTTAGAACGAGGCACCCGCTCGCAAGCGACAGGGAATCCCGAACCGAATTCCTGGGAAGAGGTGCACATTACGGATTTGCCAGAGGCCCGCTTTCCGCTGAACCCTCGCAACGATCCCAGGCTGCGCGACCTGTCCGTTCACGTGTTCCGCGTCCGGTCCAGCAAGCTCTTCGTCACGGACCCAAGCAAGCCCGCGGGGCATCCCAAGGTGCCCGTGTGGGGAGACTACAGCACCGAAGCGTATTGGAATGCACCCGCGCTGCCGGGTCCGGTACAGCACCTAAATCTCGCCTTCGTGAGCGATGATAACGTGCTCGTGGCGTGGGAGGCGCCGAAAGGCTTCGAATCTCAGCCCGGGCTACGGTTTAATGTGTTCATCGACACCTCGAGGCAAGAAGGTGCCAACGGCGTGGCACCGCCTTCATCGGGGGTATCGGGGGTTGCGGCCGGCCAGCATCCGCTTCCGCGGCTCGACCCGTCACAGCGGAAGGATGCCGAGTCGCTCGTTTCAAAATTGTACAATTCACAACTGGCCAACGACGGCGCTATAAACGGCACGGTGGTTTCCGGGGGTCTACCCGGGGAGGGCACGGCTGCTCGCGGGGGTGGCCGGTCAGCGGCGAAGTCGTCGCGGCGCACACGGCATGGGACCGCCGCCGCGACGTCCCCCGTCGTGACCTGGTTTTTCGTCGGGGTCACTCGCCAGCTGGGCATCCACGTTCCGGGTTTGCGGCCGGGGACCCTCTACAAGGTTGCCGTGCACTCAGAAAGCGACGTGGGGATCTCTCACCAAGTCGAAAGCATCAGCTTCGCCACCCGGATCGACCCCAACCTCGACTTGGTGGGCGATGACGGTGGAAGGAACGCCACCCGTCGCGCCGGGGGACAGGCGAGCGGGGCCACGTCACCGACTGCCGTCCATCACGACAACCCATTCGTGGTCGTCCTGCAGCGCCCTCCGCTGGCGATCAAGGGACTCATGCCCTTGTCAGCGACGTCGGACCGCCCGGAAATGCACGCTAAGAATCTCTATGACAAGTACGAGCTTCCGAAGCAAGCGAAGTTGAAGAGCCTGGCCGCCCTGGTGGGTATCGAGGCCAAGACACTGCGACGCAGCGCGGCACTCGACCGCTTCCGCGCGGCCGCCAGGAAGGTGATGGTTGTACTACGCCACGTCCACCGGACGGCCGTGCTAATCGCGATGAGCCCAGCGTTCGACCCGCAAGGCGCGTTCACGGCGATACAACTCGCGCGGCGGTCACTCGGCCTCCCGATTGATGGGTCCGCCGTCTACTACCGCGAGGAGACATTCACGAGGCACGGCAGCATCCGCGCGCCACCGGGCAGCAGCGGAGGGGGAATCGGGTCGCTCACGGCCATGACCGACGTGCACCGCGGACAACGAGGGCATCGTAGGGCCAGCGCGGACATGACGGAAACAGTTTTGGCGCCGGCAGCCAAGGGTGCGAGCTCCTCAGCCGCCCTCCTCGAGGAGTCACGGCTCCAACGGCCGCCAGCCGCCGTCGAAGAGCCAACCGCGGCCGAAGTGGTGCCACCTCCACCAACCTCGTCAAACGAACCAGCAGCCGCGATGGACCGTTTGTTGTCGCCCAACCCAAAGTCGTCTACCTCTGTCACCTCGCGATCACGCATCGGAGCTCTCCGCGACGCTAAACTCGCGGCCAGCAGAACGAGTGGTGGTGTCCAGGCTGCAACCAACGTAAAGGCGCCGCCCAATACAAGTCCCCGTCATCAAGACGCGAACGTCGCGGCCCTCTCCATTAAAGCCTCGAAGCAGCAAACGACATCGCTGGTGGTGGGAGGTGCGATCGCTGTCGCCGCAGAGACAAAGAAGCCGATCGCCGCCGCCACCAGGCGAGCAACAGGGGCAGAGGCACCCGCCGACGATGCGCTCGGTGCCCGTGACGAGCCGGCTGCCTACTCCCCCCCGCCGGCGCCCTTGCCAACCAGATCAGCTCTACCACGAGGAGGAGCCGCGGCCGCGTCCGCCGGCGGGGGTGGCGTGATGACGGTAGACCCCCTACCGCCAATTCACCTGGGGTCCCTCCGCCCCCGACAACGGTAGAAAGGAGCGAGGCAACAGTGAGAGAATGAGAGGGAGAGAAACGTGAGGCGGCTCCTCGAGATGTTTACCCAGGTGTGTCTTAGGTGTTTATCTGTCAGTAGAGGGGCGGGTAAAGTTGTCGTGTACTCTCTTGGCGGGATCATCCCACTGTACCCCCATCATCACACCCCCGCCCTTGCTGGCGAATGTCACGGCGAGTCAAAGGGTGGTGCTGCTTCTTCCTTCCTTCCCAGAGGAACCGAGACATAAGTAAATCGCCCCCCCGGTATATGGATCCGCCGCCGCCCTCTCGGCCGCTGCTATCCAGCGCCACTCCGCCACCGGTGAGTGACCACCGACATGCCGCGCTCTCGGGGGGCGGGGAGGATGGCCCCTTCGGGACGGCACCTTCGCACCGTGCTCACGGCGGCATCGTGAAGCACAAGCTGCACATTCAACTGGAATCGCTATCCCCGGGCGCGGCCGCGGCTCTATGGTGGATGTGGATCGGCGCGCTCGTCACCGCGGTCATCTTGCAGGCCTTCCCGAATTGGCAGTGGTCGTGCAACAACCTGTGCGGCAGTCAGTTCCGATGCTCCATTGCGAACTCGGACTCCTGGCTGTCGCCTTGCGGCCGCGTGGTTTACGACAACGCTACCAACACCACCGTCGGAGAGTTGCCGGGTAACATGGGCGGCTCATATCGATCGGAGAGCGAAAGCCTTCTTGCCTTGCCGGGTGCGGAGCCATCATCGTCAGGATCGGAGCCATCCTTTCTGCAACGCAGCGCAGCGTCGATCGCCAGCCGGTTCCGCGACACGCTTGAGGAATCCCCGCCGGCAGCGGACCGGGGCGACGTGATGATCCGCACGACAGCCTCCCCCCAGCTCTTGGCAGGGGGGCAAACGAACGCGTCCAACAACGCAGAGCTCCTTCGCATTGCCGAGTGCCCTGTGGCGGGCGATGGTAACGCGTCCACCGAAAATCCAAATGCTGCCGCGGAAGTCTTTCGGGAGCGCCTCTGCTATCAGTGGAGCGGTCCGTTCGGCCTCGTCGGCGCGTCTCGCTTCAACCGCTTCGTGCACGTCGTGATCAGCGTGGCGAACCCCACCGCCGCTAATAAGACGTGGCACGAGAATCACCGCAACGCGTCAGACAACTCCCTCGCGATGCCGCCCTGGCGACGTGGCCAATTTCAGGCCGACGGTTCTGCCTCGTCGTACAGTCAGCCGGCGCACTTGTTCGACGGCGGCAGAGACGACCCCTCTGCCGATTCGTTCGACACCGTGCAGCTGCTCAACGTCACCGTTGGCTTCTTCGACGCCAACGGGACGCTCCTAGCGGCCATCCGGTCGAAGGAGCAGACCTTTTGCGTGCTGGACCGCTGCACGCAGCTGACGCTGTTCATCCCATTGCAAGAGGTCAACACGTCCTCCATCACGGTGATCGCCGGCACGCTCTTTCCCGTTTGGTGGTACGCCTTCGAGACCGCGGGGATCTCCACCGTCTACCAGAACGCACCCTACACCTTGGCCTCCGTCGGGGTGCGGTATCTGCTGCTCGTCCCCTTCGCGTTGTCCATCATCCGCTTCGTGTGGATGCTGTGGTCGGCTGCCGTGCTCTTCGCCGTCGAAAAAGGAGGTCAAGCCGCCGGGGGTGCCCTCCGCATACTCACCAGCGTGGGACACAGCAGTCCGACGCAGCAGCAAGAGGCGCTCCCCCCTCCAACGATCCGGATCGTCACGTCCAGTGGCCATGAGGCGCCCCCCGATGCCTCCGAGTCACCCGCGTTGGACGCTGCCGTGACGAATGCATTGCGAGAAGCGGAGTACCCATCGGAGGTTGCCAGTCCGGCTGGACCGCTGCCCGCCACCTCGCCCAGCCTTGTTCTCACCCCATCCGTAACGTCGAAACCAAAGCAGACTCGCCGCTGGTGGACGCTCGCCAACTACGAGCAACACTGGGTCGTCATCTTGCAGGTATCCATGCTGCTCTACCTCGATCCCTTGTTCCTCTGGGGCGTGCTGTCCCCGTCAACGTCCTTCCTCGCCTTTGTGGAGGTTCGCATTCCGTATTACTTTCTTGGCGTCGTCGTCGCCTTCGTTCTCAGCATGACCAGCTCGGCTACATGGCGCTTGTCGCACACCGGGTCCGCACTGTTCCGCCGCCGCCTAGTGGCGTCGATTATTCTACTCGTTTTCAACATCAGCCTCATCACCATCGACATCGTGGAAGCGTCGACGAAAAAGTACAGCTGGAGCGAAGAACACTGCCCAAACCTCCGCTGTTCGTCGCTGGGTTATGCGTTCTATGGGCTCATTGTGGCGGGCGCGCTCACCATTTTGGTGTGGCTCGTGTACTTGCGCATCAAACTGCCGAGCGTGGGCTCGTACATCGAAACGCGGCGCGAGCAGCTCTGTTTACGCCTCTTCGTCTTCATTTTCATCGCCTACGTCTTGTACTTTTTGCTGTCGACGCTTGTCCGGTACCTGGCCTATGGTGACGTCAGCCAAGGCGTCGTGGGCTTCCACCCGCTGCTGTCCATTGGCACCGTCGTCACGGCGGCCGTCTTCGTCATGTTGATGGCGCAGAGCTACGCCACGGTGGTCCGCTCCGGCCGCATGCCGCCTGATCCCCGCGAAATCGTCGCCGATGATCCGGACGTCGACGGCGCCGATCGGATCGTCGACGCCGCGGAGGGGTCCGCCTCGGATGACGACCAGTCACCCGCGCAGAGCCCGCGAGCGGACCCGCCTGTGGCGACGACGACGGCGGCGGCGGAGGGGAAGACAAGCGCGGCCACACACTTCGACGTATTGCCACAATGTCGGTTCGTCAGCGTCTGGAAGTTGCTCCGTTGGCCGACCGCGTGGTACACGTGGTTGAGCCTTCACGGTGGCTACGCCTACTACTTCGCGAGCCATCGCGAGGAGCAGCAGTTCGAGGATATCCAAAACGGCGACATGGACGACTGGAAGATGCGACAGGAGCTCAAACAACGGTATCCTCGGCGCTTTGCCGGTGGCGAACGGGTTCGCAGCGATCAGAATCTCTCGATGGACCACGCCGTGTCCCCGTTGCTGAGTCGCAGCTCCTCAAAGCAGTTCGATGATACCGCTGCGGAAGACGACCAGGCGTCGTCGGGCGGCGGCGGCGATGCCGACCAGCGAAGCGGCCGGCGATCCGTGGCCCGTTTCGTGATGGACACGGGAGCGGAGTTCCTCGAGCAAGTGGAGACGCGACTCGTCGATGGCGCGCTCAATTTGACGTCGAAAGTCTTCTCGAAGACGCGTCAGCACTTCTTCAACCTCGAGGATGCCATCGACGCGTTTAACCTGGCCTATGAGGCGTACGGCGTGCCCGTGAGTCTCGGCGACGGCCCGGACGCGATCGAAACCGGCCTGGAGACCATCATGCCGCCCATCTTCGGCGGTGGAGCGGCGGGAAAGTCCTTCGAATGTACGTGGGCCGCTGCCGCAGCGACGAGCGCCCCCTCCGCGACGGCGGCGACGACGGCCAACGGCGGCGCGGCAGTGCATCGTTCGTACCAGTCGACGACCTCCGCGGGAGGCGGCGCGGTGGCGCGTCCTCCCGGTGGTCGCAGTACGAGCACGGCCAGCGCCGGCTCCGCGGAGTCGATGGCGACGTTGAATAGCTCCTCGGCCCACACTAGCAGTGACCGGTTGGCGGTGCCGCCTCCCGGCGTGCCGCCGATCAATGTAGACCAATATGGCTATCGAGTGATCGACGTCGGCGAGGAAGGGGTGCAGTACGTCATCTCTGTGCGCAGCGGGCAAGCGCCCCACCACCGGACCCCGCGCCGTGGCTGCCTCGCCATTTCGTTCCGCGGCACCGACAACATGAGTGACTGGCGCAGTAATTGCTCCGCCTGGCGGGTACCCTGGGACGAGACGCTCACGACCACGGAACGCCGCGTGCAAAGTGTCACCGTCGGGCTGGTCGTCCCGACGGTGCACAGCGGCTTCTTGACGGTGTGGAGACGCATGCGGACGAGGGTGATGGCTCAGGTGGAACGCCACTTTGCGGGTGGCTTGGACACCGCTGGGAACGAACTGCTGATCACAGGCCATAGTCTGGGTGGAGCGATCGCGGTCCTTTGCGCCTACGACATCGCGTGCACGATGAGCTCCAGGTTCGGCAAACTGATTCGCACCCCCGCCGTGTACACGTTCGGGGCGCCTCGGGTGGGGAACGGTGCCTTCGCCAACGCGTATGACCGACGGGTGCCGCGAACCTTCCGGGTGGTGAACGAGAAGGACCCCGTCAGCCACCTCTCCATCATGGGGGGCAGCCACTGCGGCTTCGAAATCGACATCGACAGCGCGGGCAATCTCGTGTGCGACCCGTTGGTCATCGAGCACCTCCTACGACCAGGCGGCGGGTGGTTCACGGGCGTGACGGAGCACTTGATGGGCGCATACGCGGCCAACCTCAACCGCATCGCGGATCAGGATTTAAATAGTAGGGAATGTAAGTGTCGCTGCCTGCAGGTTTACGACGGCTGCCGACCCGCTCCCACCGCGACGGCCGCGACGGCCGCTCAGCAAGCCAGCCCGGGAAGCGCCGACACGCCTGTCCCCGCGCCAGAAGGTGACGCCGCGGTGTCGCACGCCGCCTTGCTGTCGTCAGCCGCGAAGCCGTGCGCGGCAGTCCCTGTCACCCCAGCGGTTCTTCTTGGCGCAAGCGGGGCGCCGGCGGCCGACACCGGGGATCGATAAAAAATCAAAATACGCGTCGTGGCCAGCTTGATGGGGTGTGCTATCGTGTGCGGGTGGGGTGAAGCGGCCGGTGAAAATGCCATGTGCACGGCATCTTTGTTGGCACTCGCGCCATCCCCCTCCTCAGGTAGGAGACACGTTGCGTATTTCATCGTGACACATTGATGTCCTCACCATTTCAGCGCGCGGCATTCGCCAAGCCGGCGGCACCTTTGTTCCAACAGGTTGCCCATCAGCAGCAATCGGCATGCCTCGCCTTCCCATCCCCGGCGCAGCCCGTACCACAGTCGGTTCTGTTCGACGCGCAGATGCCGACCAACGTGCTGCGTTCCTCACCCTTCACGGCACCGCAAGCCGCCATGCGGCAGATGCGCTTCAACGCGACGGCCGCGTCATCTAAAGCCAAATCCCCGGCTGTTGCACCGCCACCGACCCGCCAACATCCTACATGTACTACGTTTCACAATCCTGCCGCATCAAGCCCTGCGCCCAAGCTGGACCCGAGTGCGGGCCGCGTTCATGACGTGTGCAAGCAAAAGCGTCTCAAGGAAAACGCGAAGTCGCCGTTTGGTGTGGACTGCAAGTGCGGAGCCGCCTTCACGCTGT
>ERZ1292630.4331-Hain-H41-02um-R3-4331-length-12059-cov-5_pt1 | contig 12059 bp, 11 predicted proteins | sample MGYA00564408_ERZ1292630 | MGnify/ENA primary metagenome ERZ1292630 (study PRJEB36523, sample SAMEA6512641) | groundwater metagenome | collected 2019-01-08 | study: AquaDiva: Metagenomics assemblies of 32 groundwater samples | reverse complement strand
CTACACTAAATTATTACAAGGAAAATGTCCAACTATTATAGACACAGAGGGCTTTCGCTGTTATCAACTTCCTTAACGTAACGTGAAACCCAACCTGAACGCCCCATAACGTTATACCGGTATACCCTACCTCCTGTGGTAATTCCTCCCAATTCTTGTATTTCCGCTCATTATTAAGGCGTTTTTGTTCTTTCAAATTTGAGTAATTATACTATTATATCCTTACCCCCACCTTTTTAAATTCTCTCTCGCTGTATAGCATTACGTAATCGTTCAGACCGGTTTTCTGTTTTATACTTTCGATAACGTTTTCACATTCTTCATCCGTGTAACCATGAATCATGGTAAAGACGTTATATTCCCAACCTGGAAATGTCGGACGTTCATAGCAATGTGTAACCTCTTCAAAGGCCGCCATAATTGGCCCGCACTCGTCCACCCTTTCACCCGGCACCTTCCATACGGTCATTGCATTGGAATTTATGCCTATCTTCCTGTGAGCAATAGATGCCGCCAGGCGCCTTATCTTCCCGTTTTTCAGCAGAGCCTTTAACCTGCCTATCACTTCCTCCTCTGACATGCCTAATCCATCAGCCATGTCCTTGTATGGGGTCTTTGTCAGGGGTATGCCATCCTGGATATGTTTTATCAGTTTAATATCTAAATCTTCTGTCATAAGTCAGTATATTTTAAATTTAACGCCTATTTTAAATTTCTTTGTTGTCGGCAGCATGCGAACCTTAAAGCCCGTGCTATCCTCAATTTCTTTAATATTCTCTTCAAGCTTTTCCTGTGACGGAGCCGACATTGTAAACCAGATATTAAGGGGAAGCTCTTTGTTTTTCCCCTTTCTTAAATAATTATGAGAAACTCCGCTGTACCCGTTTATTACCTCGGCTACATCATCAATTCTGTCCTCCGGAACCTGCATCGCCGCAAGTGTCGCAGAGTTTCCAACAGCCTGGGTATTTATGATAGGGGCAAGACGGCGAACGTATTTACCCTCAACCATAGACTTTACCCTTTCAATGATCAGGTCTTCATCAAGCTCCAGTTCTTTGGCAAGGTCAAGAAACGGCCTGTGCGTCAACGGAAGATTTGTTTGAAGCCTCTGTAGTATTTTTCTATCAATTTCGCTTAATGCCATTTTGATCCCAAAAAAGCTCAAAAATAGTCGATGCATCCTGCCTCGTAATTGTAGACGGTCAGGCAGGATGCCTGACCTATAATATTGTTAATTTTCATCATTCAGCATCACATGGGAGCATAAGCGTCAAATATAGAGATATATATTTTAACTACCATCCTTAGGTATGCACAACCTCTTTATTGTTTACGTTTTTCTGTGAAATATTATTTTTATCCCTCAGTCTTCTTTTGAATTCTTCAATACCAATTTTTTTCACCAGTTCTCCAAAACGCTTTTCTCTCTTCTCGTTCAGTATTGCTTCCACGCACACATCAAGGGCATTGAGCACTTCAGACTCATCTGCAAAGTCGGTGAGGTCGTCTGCAAATCGTGGATGCCTGCCCAGCTTTCCGCCAATCATAACCCTGAAACATTTCTTCTCCGTCTTTATAGTACCTGTAGGACAAACCTCGGCACAAAGGCCACAGTGTACGCAGCGATCATAATTGATTGTGACAACCCTTTCGCTGTTTTCAAGTTGTCCGGTATTTCCCTCTCCGGCCTCTTCCTTCCATTCATTTGACATTCCCGTAATCCTGATAGCACCCTCCTTACAGGCCCTTAAACAATTTCCACACCCGTTACACGCAATACCATCATCCACAAACACCTTTGCCCTGACGTGAATGCCAAAATCCCTGATCTGTGGCATGGAACAGCAATTCGGACAACTGGCGATTGCAATCTTCAGTCTCTGGTGAGGCAGGATCTTGCCATCAATCCTCTTTATCAGCTTCTTGCTGAATTCCACTTCACTGAGCCTGTCCTTTATTTTCTGTAAAAGCCCTTTGACTCCTGCTATCAAAAACGGACACTCTACATCCTCCCCACGGCATATATCAATATGGTACATCGCCGGATATCCATCTTCCTCTTCATATTCGTCAGACCTTTTCAGGATTTCAAACTTATCTTCACCTGCTTTTACGTCTAAAGAAAACGGATTTGTGTTTACTACGCCTTTTTCGCTTTTAACACTTCCCTTACCCATAAAGCCTGCCTTTGCATCCTCTACATCTTCTACAGTAACAACATTCTTTCCCTTTTCACTGGCATGCTTTTCTATCTTTGAACGAGCAAGTCTCCGTACGAATACGGGTATTTTCTCAAGTCTTAAACTCGCCTCTTTATTCCATTCCATATAAATTAGCTCCTTTCATCAAAGCTGAGCTTAGCTCATGCCGCTAATTTATTGCATTATGCTTTGCATAATCAAGTTCAAAATATTGGAAATGTCATTATATTTTATACAAACTTTTAGTCAAACAAAAACTAAAACACCATTTACCCGCCTGAACTATTCGGGCAGGTTAGAGAATCTTTTCAAGATAGGAAATAATTTTTTTTGCTATTGCCTTTTTGCCTTTTAACGGTTTTGATATTTTACGGTCACCTGTAACCATGTATGCAATATGACGATTACGAGAGATGTATTTGTAATCATTAGCCACAATCAGATTGGCCTTACTTTTTGTTAAAAATCTTCGGGCTATTTTTATTATCTCATCTTTTGTTCTGTTTACCTCTAACTTGAATCCCACAAGAAACGCCTCTGGCCATGTAATCCTTATAATGTTTATAACCTTTGGCGTCTTTACCAGTTTTACCAACCATTCTTCCTTTTTCGAAGACATCTTGCTCTGTTTAGCCCTGGCCGGCACATAATCTGCCACAGCCATTGCATGAATGACTGCATCAAATCTTCTATTCTTCAGTTTTTTCTGAAGAACATTTATCAGGTCGTTATTAGTTTCAATCTCGATTAGCTTAAGCTGTGAGGCCATTATGTCATTACGGTCACGGATTACAGGAAACAAGCTGCCTGCTCCATATATATACGTAACAACCGCCCCACGACCCATTGCTTCCAGCGCTATCTCACTGCCAAGCCTTCCTGTTGATGTATTCGTTATGTAACGAACGGCATCCAGATAGCCGCGTGTTGAACCTGCAGTAATAAGAATATTTTTCTTTTTAAGGAGGGACATTTAGTGTCACTAAGTTAAAGAGGATTTCTGAGGTTAATGCCAGGTTACGAAAACTAGAATTGAGTATCCAATATCAAGTATCGGATAGTTATTCCAGTTCTATAGTATTTACTTCACCAAATTCCGTCAACGGTTTATCAAACTGTTTCATATCGCCGATAACCAGCAATTTTATCTTGTCAGGGTGTAAATACTCTTTTGCCACACGCTCTATATCTTCTTTGGTTATAACCTTTATGTTGTCTACATAAGTCTCAAGATAGTCTAAGGGTAAACCTTCATATTCTATCTCAACCATCTGGCCAACAATACTGGAACTTGAGGTAAATTTAAAGATAAATTGATTTATATAGGTATCCTTTGCTAATTCTAATTCGTCATCATCAATCAATTCATCCCTGATCCTTCGCACCTCATTCAGAGCGAGATTTATGGCCTTTACGGTTGATTCACTCTTGGTCTGACACGCTGCAAAGAAAAAACCAAGATCTCTTGGTGTATGAAAAGCGCTGTATGCCGAATATGCCAGCCCTTCGTCCGAACGAACCTTGCTGGGTATTCGGGACGTAAAACCTCCTCCCCCGAGAATAAAGTTCATTATATTGATTGGAAAATAATCTTTACTCAACCTGTGTATGCCTATGTGACCGAAGACCACATGGGCCTGGTTAACATCCTTATAAATATAATTTACAGACCTTTGAAATTTCTTCTCCACCACCGGCACTTCCGGGAAATCTATCTCTGCCTTTTCCCATTCTGCAAAAACGGTCTTTATCTTTTCTACAATTTCCCAGGCATCAAAATCACCTGAAATACCCATAATGACATTGTTAGGGTGAAAGTACTTTTTGTGAAAGGCAATCATGTCATCTCTGGTTATATTTTCAATGGTATCTTTATACCCTATTGTCCTCCTGCTATACGGATGTTCTTTCTTATACAATAGCTTTCTGAATTCTCTGAAAACGATTTGTCCGGGATTATCATTTTCTCTTCTGATATCTTCCAGTATTTCATCCTTTTCCTTCCTGATCATGTCCTCTGGAAAAGCAGGATTCATCAACACATCTGCAAAAATCTCCAGTCCCTTGTCAATATCCTTCTTCATTGTAGAGAGTGAAGCGCTGCCAGATTCCCTTTCAATCTGCGTCTCGACAGATGCAGCTATAAATTCGAGCTCTTCATTCATCTGTTCGGGCGTTCTTGTTTTTGTACCGCCCCGTCTCATCACGTTGCCGACCAGATTTGCAAGCCCTGCCTTTTCTCCGGGTTCATAAATTGCACCTGTCCTGACATGAGTTGTAATGTTAAATACAGGCAGATCGTGATCTTCAAGAAGGTAAAGGATCATACCATTATCCAAAACCAGTCTTTCAGGCTTTGGCGGAGTGAACTCAATTGGCTTGTACTTAAATTTAGAAACTATCCCGGCTCCCTCAGACTGGGGCCCTGTTGTTTGAGGTTCAGTAGTCTGTGCGCCATGCCCGTTATACGCAAAAAGCATTTTTGCCTGCACAAAAGAAAAACCAGACAATATGAAAATCAGAATTAACACATGACTTAGTGAAATTCTACCCTTTGTTGTTTCCATCAGTTGGTTCCTTTCCTTTCTTTTTATTCACTAAGATGGCGACTGTTCTGTTGGTCTTTGTAAAATATTTGTTTGCAACACGCATAACTTCCTCCGGAGTTACGACTGTTGTCCTTTCAACCAGAGTATTAATGTATCTCCATCCATATATCGCCTCATATGAAGCTATTTTGCTTGCCAGTCCTGATGCGGATTCCAGGCTTCTTATAAAATCAGCTTCGAGCTGATTCTTTACCTTTTGTAATTCACGGTTTGTTACAGGTGTTGTTTTTAGTCTTTCCAGCTCTTCGTATATCGCTTCTTCAACGTCCTCTGCCGTATGGGGATGACGTGGTGTACAGAAGAAGATAAAGGAATCTGCATATTTGGACGGCTCTCCATATGCATGTGCCATTACGGCCATGCGTTTCTCTTCTATCAGGCTTTTATATAACCTCGAAGTCCTTCCGTGTGAAAGAATTGCTTCGATAACATCAAAGACGTATTGATCTGGATGGCCGACTGCAGGTTTGTGGTAGGCTATAGACAATACGGGATTGGCGTCGTATTCAACATAAATCCTGCGCTCTCCCCTTTGTTCGGGCTCGACTGTCGTAACATCCGGCGGAGGCGGTTGACTCTGCACATCACCAAAATACCTTTCTATAAGTTTGATTACTTCATCCGGATTTATGTCTCCAACAACAACTATAACCGCATTAATCGGTGAATAGTATTGCTGAAAATATTTGGCAACCTCTGCCTTTTTCATGTTTGCAATATCTGACATCCAACCTATAACAGGCCAGCCATAAGGATGGGCTGTAAATGTGGCAGCATTCAATTGCTCTATCAACAGGCCAAACGGGCTATTTTCCGTACGAAGACGCCTCTCTTCCATCACAACATCCCTTTCAGAATAAAACTCTCTCAGGACGAGATTCTTCATGCGGTCAGATTCCATAAATGCCCATAACTCAAGCCTGTTCGCAGGGAGGTTACAATAATAATATGTTGCGTCGCTGCCGGTAGAGGCGTTTAGACCGGTAGCGCCATTCTTGAGATAAATTGACCACATTTCATCCCTGACTATTAATTCCTTTTGTTTTTCCCATACTTCCTTCAAATCACCCTCTAATTGTTTTATTTTCTCTTTATCCGCATCATTGCCTTTGGCCTCTTCAACTGAAATCTTAGAGATCAGTTCATCCTCTCTTTCCAGAAGGGGCTTTTCACTATCATAGTCCTTAATCCCAAAAATCTCCGTGCCCTTGAACATCATATGTTCAAACAAATGAGAAGCGCCCGTGATTCCCGGATGCTCATTTACGGAACCAACCTTGTAAACAATACGAAGTGAGACTATGGGAACATCGTGTTTCGCCAACATCAATAATTTTATACCATTGTCGAGTGTGTGTTCTCTTACATCAAGTTCTAGCTTTTGGCCATACGCAGTTGTGCAAAAAAGAAGTATTATGGCAACTAATAAAAATCTTATTCTAAAGGTCTTCATTAAATAGCTCCTCACTATTGATTTATAACTAGGCATTGTCAGCCTTGCAGGATGAATAGGGGTATATTCCCCACTTCATTTATCCTTTATACAGTAAATATTGCTACAATAATTTCACAAAAATAGTTCCCAATCAAGCATTGCAGGCGGTTAACAGAGACTTGATATCTTTCCACTCAATATCCGCTCGAGTTGGTATCTCAAAAACTCGCTTGAGCGTTTTCTGCTGTCTCTTATTACGTAAGACGATACTATAAATGATACCATTTGTCAATTTATCAAACAAAAAACTATAATAATATTGACAAAACTTAAAGACTATGATAAAAGGTACGTTTCTAAAATTTAGCATATTAAATTAACATGTTATAATCATGATAAAATCCTTTATAGCAAAAAAAGAAACAGTTCAAAGAGATTGGTATTTAATTGATGCCAAAGATAAAATCCTGGGGAGAATGGCAAGCCGTATTGCTATGATACTTCAGGGAAAAACAAAGCCTATATATACTCCGCATGTTGATACAGGTGATTTTGTTATAGTTACTAATGCAGAAAAAATAAAATTAACCGGTAATAAGATGGATGATAAGGTTTACTACACTCATTCCGGTTATCCCGGAGGTTTTAAGGAGCATCCCGTAAAAATCTGGCTGGAAAAACATCCGGACAGAGTAATAAATATGGCAGTTAAAAGGATGTTACCAAAGACAAAACTCGGAAATGCTATGTTAAAGAAATTAAAGATTTATTCAGGTCCAGACCATTTTCATGAGGCGCAGCAGCCTAAAGTTCTGAAAATCTAATTAAAGGAAATAAAGTGGCTGACGAAATAAAATTTATATGGGGCACCGGCAGACGCAAGACATCTGTGGCAAGGGCCAGAATAAGAAAAGGCACGGGAAAGTTTCTCGTAAACAGTAGAGAATTGGAAGAATACTTCGGCAGGGACCGCGATACGTTTGCGGCACGGCTGCCATTAAAGACCACAAAAACCTTAGGTAAATATGATATCTTTATAAATGTTCAGGGCGGCGGCCTGACCGGCCAGGCAGGGGCAATAGCCCTGGGGGTCGCAAGAGCCCTTTATAAATCAGACCAATCACTTGCAGAGAGCTTAAGGGCTGCAAGCCTCTTGACTCGCGACAGCAGGATGAAGGAGCGAAAGAAATACGGCCAAAAGGGAGCAAGGGCAGGTTTCCAGTGGACAAAGAGATAATAAATTGTTTTCTTTTAATACGAAGGTCTTCAGTTCAGGACAATTGCCGCTTTCTTTCCTTATAGAAGTTTGTTGTTAGTTTTATCCCTTCCTGAAGTTTCACTTTTGGACTCCAATCCAGCCCTATTGCAGCTTTAGTATTATCAAGGCAAATGCGGTCAATTTCCCCCGGACGTTTCTCATCAAAAATCGGCTTTACGTTAAGACCCAAAGCATCTCTGACCGATTCAAATATCTCTATATCCTTTACCTCTTTACCCCAACCAATATTATAAATCTCATCTTGTGAGCTTACGGACTTAAACATAACATTAATATTTGCGGTTATGATATCATCTACATAGACGTAATCCCTTGTCTTTGTCCCATCGCCAAAAATAGTTGGTTGTTTGCCGTCCAGCATCTGTTCGGTAAAAATAGCAACAACCCCAGCCTCTCCATGAGGGTCTTGCCTGGGGCCGTAAACATTTGGGTACCGCAAAACTGCATAATCCAGGTTGTTGGTTTGCTTGAAGACAAATAAATAATGTTCAACAGTATGCTTACTCACGCCATACTGCGATTGAGGATCTATGGGATGTTTCTCATCTACCGGCAGGTATCTGGGCTCTCCGTATACGGCGCCACCTGTAGAGGCGTATATAAACTTCTTTACATTATGCTTATTCGATAAATTTATCAGGTTTAAGGAACCCAGTATATTTATCTGTGCATCATATAAGGGTTCCCTCACAGATCTTCGCAAGTCCACTTGAGCGGCATGATGGTTGACAATATCAGGTTTTTCTTCTGAAAATATTTTTTCCAGACCCTCTGCATTGCATATATCCTCTTTAAAAAAGGTTGCCTTCGGATTAATATTTTCCTTCTTACCTGTTACGAGATTATCAATTATTACGACATCGTGCCCCTGAAATATTAAATTATCAACCAGGTTTGATGCAATAAATCCGGCACCGCCAGTAACTAGTATTTTCATGGCCTCGTTGCTCTTTCCGTATAATCAGGCCTATTTATCACCAGGTTCTTTGCCTTTATAATACTTGTCCATTGCCACATCAAAATCCGTCTCCATATTCATCCTATCCCACTCCTTACGGGTCAAACGATGGCAGTAACTGCATGTTTTTTTGAACAAGTCTAAATGAGCAGTTGCCTTATCGTGGTCTTTTTCCAGGCATACCTGCCGCATCTTTACTAAAGAATCATTAAACCTGCCTTTAAGCTCAAAAAATTCTTTCGGGATATCATCACTGGCAAGGTTAAGTGCATTAAAAGTCTTCTCTATCTTGATACATAACTCCTCAGCGTCAGCCCAATCACCTTCTCCCAGTCTGCGCGTCATAAGCCGTGTATCCTCCTTCATCTGTTTCATATTCTCTTTAAATCCAAGTTTTTCATACCACTCAACAGATTCTTCTTCCTGCACCCCTACCTGCTCTTCTGTCTTTCCACAAGACAAGATAAAAATTAAACCAATTAACGAAAACTTCAAAAAATTTCTCATAAATCCCTTACTATATATTTCCATAATATAAATAAATCCTTCCTACTAAAATAATATCCAGTTCTTTGCTATGTTATATGCCTTCGCACGAAGGCCGGGTAAGTCTTCCTCACTTTTGATCGATTTATTTAATACCTTAATCATGATCAAGAAAGCGGTCCAGACTAGAAAAGCCCTTTTACCTTACCGGTTTCCACATCCACATCCACACGTCTGTACGCAGGATCGGAACATGTTCCCGGCATGAGTTTGATAGCCCCTGCGATTGGCACTACAAATCCAGCCCCCTTGAAAATCATTATATCTCGAATCTGAAGTTTCCAATTCTTCGGAGCGCCCTTAATCTTTGGATTATCTGTAAGGGAAAGATGTGTTTTCACCATGCAGGTTCCCATCTTGGCAATTTCAGGATCAGCCTCCATCGCCCTGGCCTTTGCCAGAGCGTCCGGAGAATAATCGACTCCGTCAGCTCCGTAGACCTGCTTAGCTATCAGCTCTATACGCGTCCTTAATGGAGCGTCTAATTCATAGAGAAACTTAAAGTTGCTTTCTTCATTGCAGGCGTCTATCACGGCATCAGCCAGTTCCAGGGCTCCTTCACCGCCCTTTTCCCAATGCTTGGAAAGAGCAACACGGGCTCCGGCAGCTTCTACCACCTTTCGTACCGCATTTATCTCATTATCCGTATCTGTGTAGAAATTATTTATACAAACTACAGGGTTGATACCGGCTTTCTTTACCACATTAATAAGGTGGAGCAGATTCGATTCAGCCCCTTTCACAGCCCATTCAACATTCTCTTCCTTGTAAATTGGATCCAGAGGGTGTCCGGGTACAGGAACCGGAGCGCCGCCATGGCATTTGAGCGCCCTGACTGTGGCAACAAGAACAGCCGCATGTGGTTTATTCCCTGAGAAGCGGCATTTAAGATTCCAGAATTTCTCGAATCCGATATCTGCGCCAAAACCTGATTCGGTTACATTATAATCACCCATTTTCAGCCCCAGCCTGTCAGCCACAATAGATGACTGGCCAATGGCAATATTGGCAAAAGGCCCTGCATGAACCAATACCGGCTGACCCTCAATCGTCTGCATCAGGTTAGGATTAATCGCATCCACCATCCACGCAGTCATAGCGCCATCAACTTCCAGATCCGCGGTTGTTACAGGTTTGCCGGATTTATCATAGGCCAGCACTATCTTGCCCATCCTCCCACGCATATCTTTCAAGTCCTTTGCAACCGACAGAATAGCCATAATCTCTGAAGAAACAGCAATGGCGAATCCAGACTGCATCATAAATCCATCCATTTTCCCGCCTATACCTATAGTAATGTTCCTGAGCGCCTGGGCACAAAAATCTATGACCCACTGAAATACAACGTTATTTGGATCAATATTAAGACGTTTCAGATTCCTTTTCGCAAGTTGCTCGTCGCTGTAGTTGAACTCATGTTGTATTCTGGATGTAAGAGCCACCATGCCCAGATTGTGGGCATTCATTATCGCATTAATGTCTCCCGTCAGTCCAAGAGAGAAAGGAGTTAATGGAATACATTGAGAAAGGCCGCCGCCTGCAGCAGAACCCTTGATATTCATAGTAGGTCCTCCGGATGGCTGACGAATAGCGCCTACAACATTTTTGTTTCTTTTTCCCAGACCTTGTACCAAACCCATAGTTGTAGTAGATTTTCCCTCCCCCAGAGGAGTCGGTGTGATTGCAGTTACATCAACGTATTTCCCGTCCGGCTTATCCCCAAGCCGGTTAATAGCTCTGTTAAAATCAATCTTTGCCACATAATGCCCGTGAGGCAGCAGTTCTTCCTTCTCCAGATCTAACTCTTCGGCCAATTGATAAACTGTTTTCATCCTGGTTTCCGAGTCTTCTGCTATTTCCCAATCTGCATGCTTGGTAGGATCCAACGCCATAATAATTTAACCCCCTTTCAATTTACCTGATAAATCAACTTATTTTTAGATTTTATAATACACTACACATTATAAAAACTGAACCAAAAGGGTTCTGACTATATTCTTCAAAATACAACGAAATAGACAAAATTTTTATATGTGCATAGAACAAACTTTTTAATTATATTGATATAATTTCCAAGGTCAAGAAAAATGATCTATGATTATGTCTTTGTTATTTTCACAAATTTGTACAGACTTAAGCATAAAACCCGCCATTCTCTCCCGGCAGTTGCCTTTGGTCACAATATACGGGATACAGGAAAAGGCGAGATTACAAGTGGTGAATAATTCGACAGGAATTAATACTTGCTTAAAACGACTTAAGTCGTGAGACAACTATCTTTCATAAACTTATCCGTCTATTTGAGGGTTTTTAAAATCTACATCACTGCTCATACCCTTATCAATTAATGGGGGAAATTTAGTCCCAACAGTTTTTTCAGTACGAATGTGCAGGTCTCTCTGAGGGAAAGGTATTGTGATGTTGTTTTCTCTGAATATTTTGTCAATTGCAAAATTTAAGTCGCTGATCGCCATCCATCGATTATCTATGTGAGCCCAAAAGTATAATTGGAAATTTAATGAACTTTCTCCAAATTCTGCAAAGCGCACTTTTGGTTCCGGGTCCTTCAGTACATGTGGATGCTCATTTGCAACCTTTAATAAACATTCCCTGACTAATTCAGTATCAGAACCATAAGCAACTCCCACAGTTATTATGGCTCTTAAAACCATGTCACCTCCATGAATCCAATTGATCACGTTACTCTCCAGGAACCTAGAATTAGGTATGATAGCCGTTGTCCTTTCAAAGGTCTTTATGGTAGTGCTTCGAATATTGATACTTTCAACTTTACCTGCAATATCCGCATCAATCTTTATTACGTCGCCAACCTTAATCGGTTTTTCAAAGACAATTATGATGCCACTTACCAGATTGTTTATTATATTCTGCATCCCAAAGCCGATTCCAATACCGAGTGCGCCTGCAAAAATAGTAAGACTCCTTAAAGGTATCCCTGCAACGTTTAACCCTATTATTGCGGCAGTTCCAATTACGAAATATTTAACCCCAGATGAAATTGCCTGTT
>ERZ1292630.4327-Hain-H41-02um-R3-4327-length-12064-cov-8_pt1 | contig 12064 bp, 11 predicted proteins | sample MGYA00564408_ERZ1292630 | MGnify/ENA primary metagenome ERZ1292630 (study PRJEB36523, sample SAMEA6512641) | groundwater metagenome | collected 2019-01-08 | study: AquaDiva: Metagenomics assemblies of 32 groundwater samples | reverse complement strand
TGCCCTCCCGAGTGGGAAAAGACCGTGCGGCCCTTCTTGCAACGAGCGTGCGATTTCGACGCGAAACAGCCACTGGTCGCGTACTTTCTGCGAACCCACGCGGGCTCTCTCGCAAGCAAGTTACCCCGGAATCCGGCATCGACAAAATTTCTGATGTCACTATTGGACAAATTGGAGGCCTTCAAAGCGCAGAACGCGGAAGTGGCCAACACCGACGGTCGGACGCTGCTGACGCGAACGGGGCTGATGCTGTTCACGAAGGCCGACGACTTCGAGCGCGACGGACGGGGGGACGCGATGGTGCTGAAGCTCTTCTTTTCGGCGTCGCAAATCCTAGAGGCCACGAAGCAGTTTACCTCGGACGGCAAGCTTGATCCGGTTGCCGAAGAAAAGGTCAAGTACGCTCGGTACATGGCGGCATCCATTAAAAAATCAATGGACTCCGGCCAGCCCTACGTTTCCCCGAACGCCGAGCCAGGCAGCGGTGCGGGGGCGTCTCACGCGGATCCCGCGGCCGCCACCGGATACGAATTGGGGCCGCCACCACTCCCTGCGGCGGCGACGGCTGTTTCCCCAGGCCCCGGTCCCGCCGCCTATCCCAGCGCGGCGCCTCCCGCACCCCCTCCGGCTGCCGCGAATACGTATCCTCCGCCACAGAGTGTTCCGCCGCCGCAACAGCCGTACTCACAGAGCCCACAAGCCCCGCAGCAGCCACCGCCAGCCTACCCGCAGGCGCCGGTGCCACCACCCACTCAGCCGCCACTTCCGCAACCCGGGCCGTCTGCCGTGGCGCCGCCCGCGTGGCATCCGGCTACCCCTCAGCCCACTACGATGTACACCCCGCCCGCGGCGCCCAGCAACACGGCGCAGCAGATGGACAAGATTCTTGAGGCGCAGAAATTCGCGAAGCAGGCGGTCTCCGCTTTGCAGTTCTACGATACCATCACGGCTCGCAAACTCCTGATCGACGCGATCAACGTGTTGGACGGCCAAGCGCACGCTTCCAGGCATTAGCAGTGATTGTCTGGGCCTCGTCCCATCGCGCGCGCGCACTGGGGTTGTCGTTGATTTTGCAGTGTCGCGGCATCGCATCGCTCTCGCAAAATTATTGCCTTTTGTTGCTCTCTCTGGTGTTCTTGATGATTTGTTGTTCCCTCGCCTCTCACTCTCAACGACTGGACCGACAGCGGATGAGGTGGGTGCTGGCTACGGGCCGAAGCGTGGCGCGCGGCCGAACGAACGAACCGGAGCCGTTACTGCTTCCAAGGCCGCCTGCTCAAATGCACCCCTCTGCAAAGCCCATTGGCGGTGTTTTCTCATGCCTCCTGCGGAAACATCCAACAACAGATCTTACGCGCATCCATCTTCTACTTCTTCATCATAATCTTTTTTCTTTTCTAACTGTCAATGTACGTTCCGCCTTCTCGCCGTGACGGTCCCGGCGCCAACCCGTTCGCCAATTCCTTCGTGCCTCAAGGAGGCTTCGGTGGACAGCAAGTCCAGCAGCACTTTGACCCGCTCTCCGCTGCCGGAGCTGGCGCCGGTGGCTTCGCGCCGCACCTGCAAGTGGGCCACCATCACATGCACCACCACGGCGGGCACCACGGCGGGCACCACATGCAACCGCATCCGCAGCAGCACGGAGGGGGGGGCGGCTTTGGCAGCCACCACGGCGGCGGCGGCGGGTTCGGCGGCCTCGGGCACAACGGCGGCTATGGCGGCGGCAATCAGGGCAGCATGGGCTACGGTGGCTTCTTCAGCCAAGGTCGGCAAGCCTTCGGCGGCGGCGGGGTACCCGCTCAGGAACCCGCCTTCGCGACCATGCCGGTTGGCGGCCCTCAATACGTCCGCGAGGAACGTCCGGAGGACCAACTCTTTCAAGATCTCACCGAGGGCATCGACTTCGCTTTGTACGACAAGATCGAGGTCACGGTCACGCCAAACAACATCGTGCCGGCCGAAACGTTCACGGACATGGGCTTGCACCCTCTGGTCGCCGAAAACGTGGCGCGCTGTCGCTACGAGAAGCCGACGCCTGTGCAGAAGTACGGCGTCAAGATCGTCACTGCCGGAAGCGACCTCATGGCTTGTGCGCAAACGGGCTCCGGTAAGACGGCGGCCTACCTGCTGCCAGCCGTCAATCACTGCCTCACGCGCACGATCCTGCCGCACCCGACGCGACAGGCGACGCCGACCGCCCTCATCATGGCCCCGACCCGCGAGCTGTGCCTGCAGATTTACGAGGAGGGCCGCAAGTTCACCTTCCGCACGGGACTTCGATGCGTCGTCGTGTACGGAGGAGCCGACACGCGGCAGCAGATCTACGAGCTTCAGCGCGGGTGCTCCATTCTCGTCGCCACGCCGGGCCGCTTGTGGGAGATGTTCCAGCGCAACATCATCAGCTTCCGCGCGATTCAGTTCTTGGTGCTCGACGAAGCCGACCGCATGTTGGACATGGGCTTCGAGCCGCAGATCCGAGCCATCGTGGAAGGCCCGCAGACGGACATGCCGCGCACCGGACAGCGACAGACGCTGATGTACTCAGCCACTTTCCCCCGCGAAATTCAGACCCTCGCGCGTGAATTTCTGTCTCAACATTACTTCTTGCAAGTTGGCCGCGTTGGTTCGACTACGGAGAACATTTCGCAGCAGTTCATCTGGTCGGAATCGGAGTATGACCGCAAGGACCGCCTGGTACAACTCCTCTCGCAAGCGGGCGACACCCTGACCTTGGTGTTTGTCGAGAAGAAGCGCGACGCCGACTACCTTGAGCGTTACCTCCACCAAGTCAACTGCCCCGCCACGTCCATCCATGGCGACCGCAGTCAACGCGAGCGCGAGGAAGCGCTGAACATGTTCCGCAACGGCATGTGCCGCGTGCTCGTCGCGACCGATGTCGCGGCCCGCGGTCTTGACATTCCGAATGTCGGCTTGATCATCCAGTACGACCTTCCCACGAACATCGACGACTACGTGCATCGCATTGGCCGCACGGGCCGCGCCGGCAAGCAGGGCATCGCCGTGGCCTTCTTTGGCGAGAAGAACCGCAACCTGGTGGACGATTTGCACAATCTGCTCATCGAAGCCCACCAAACGGTGCCCGACTTCCTCGCGGCGATGGTGACTCCCAAGCACCACCATCACCGTGGAGGTGGCGGCTACCGCGGCGGCGGCGGTCGCGGGCATCGCGGCTTCGGTGGCGGGTTCCGCGGTCACCGTGGCGGCGGCGGTGGACACGGCTTCAGTGCCCCCGCGGGAGGCAGCGCCGCACCGGGTGGCGCCGCCGCGGGCGGTGGCTTCGGTAACTTCCGCCGTGGCTTCTAAAAGGCGATCAGACGATAAACGCTTCATCTCCTGCCCTTCTACCTCCCTGCCCCCCTTTCTGCCCTTCTTCCATTTTCTACCCCTTATATTTTTCTCCTCTCACATCATTACCTCGCCCTTTTTTTTGTCTATTTTTATTGCGACTCCTTGTGGGTTGAGAGAAAGAGAAACAGAGTTGGGATCGAACAGTGCGGGAACCCCTGTGCTATCCCGTCCCTCTCTCTCCCCAACCAACCAACGAGGAGGAATCCCTCACCTCACCCGTCACTCACTCAGAAGGAGGAGGAGGAGATACGAGAGCCCTGTGGGAAGAGCGACCTTTTTTCTGCGAGAGCCGTCAGCAACACACACACACCAACCTACACATTACACGCGTCAACCGTGGGAGCGGACACCAAAAACAACAGACAATTCATTGATGCTGAGAGACACAAAGAGAGAGCGTTTTAATTAACACGCGGCGCGGTGGGCAAAAATTCCTTCTGGTTCCAACTCGTGCGCGTCGCAATCGTTTTGGCATGGAAGGAGGAAGGGGCTCATTGTCGCAAATATCTCTTTCCAATTGCAACTCTCTTCCTCTGTCCTCCCAACACACACACGCTTCACTCTTTGGTAACCAACGACGTCCGCACCTTTTGGTCACATCGACCAAGAGAAACCGTTTTGGTGGCAGATATCTCCGATGCGTTTTGTTTCGGAGCATTCCTTTTCAACCTACCAATCATCATGCGTATCTTTCGTGTCTCACAGTACTTCACTATTTTTTTCCATTCTGACGGCTCTTTCAAATCACGCTCTCTCTATCATTTCCCCCTAAAGTAGTTTTCATGTCGAATTCCCGTTAGGGATCGGCAACTTTGATCCCGTTCGACCAGGGGGGGCGGGAAGCAGTGAACATCGCGTACCTTTGGAAAATCGCAAGAGAAATCTTGTGGATCTTCTACCTTCGCAGTTTCTTTTTACATTCGTTTCACGCGCTTTCCAATTTTGAGCTCATCGTTTCTCCGCTGTACCGTCGCGCGGTTCGGAAAGGTTTTGGGGAGGGGGAAACCTCCCTTCTCTCTCTCTCTCTCCACGCGCCACGCGGCTACACACCACGGCTAACTGCTGGTCATTCACGTGCTTCCGGCGTTTGCTCGTTCCGTTCTTTTTCTTCCGCCATCTGCCTCTTTTTGCGCAGTTCCAGTCGCTTTTCTTTCCTAAAAAGTTCTGTTGGTGTATCCGTCACTCAGTCTGGTTGCTACCGTCGATCGCGTGTTTCCTGCCGGGAAAAGGCGATGGGCTTGTTAACAGCAGAGGGCGATGCGCCGCCGATTGGCCGCAATGAGAGCGTTGAGTGTTTTTTTTTCCCCCCAACCGCCGCGTGCGATGTCGACGGGGATCGCTCGACGAACGGCGGATCCCCCGTTGTCGTATGTGTCCGCGACGTTCAACCCCCCCTCGTTCCCCTTCTTTGTTTTTATTGTGTGTGCGTCTGTGCTCATGCACAGTGGAGGAGAAGCGGAAGCAACTTGTTTTCAGTGACACTTTTCGCCGCAGGATGCAAACTGAAACGTGTGAAACCGCTGGTGGGAAAGAAGAGGGGCACAGGTTTTCTTCATTCTTGTTCCTCCCCTAATTGTGGGAAATGCTATTCACGTCAACGCGGCAACTTCTGATGCGACTGCCAAAGTGCCGTCGGCCCCGCGAGCGCTCGTGGGAGTTTGCCAACGTTCGCTCCTTCGGGTTGAAAGAAGGCGGCCAAAACTATCGTATCTGGGGACTTTGCTTAATTATCGTGACGTCGATTCTGGCCATGGAGGGGCGCAAACAGTGGCACCGTATTCTGGCCCGTGGGGATACATGTCCCGCGTGCGAGTCGGCACGCGAGCACTACCGGCAACGTCTGCGCGAAAAGGAGGGTCTCGTCGACCCCTTGATGTTTGCGGACCGGCAGCACGCGGCCGCCTCCGGGGAGCCGAGCTCGGCAAAGGTCAACCTCAACGTCACGGTAGTTCCTTGACAAGCCTCGCATGTTCCTCCCCGCAACGGTTTCTGGGCAACTTCTCCTTGTTTGCCTAGCAATAACTCCGAGGCAAACCGATTGGGTGTTGCCCTCGTTTCACTACTCTCCCTTCGGTTAACAACAGCACACGCTTTGGGGTTTCCCAAATTTCTTTTGTCGAGCTCTACTAGTGCAACACGATGGACTCAACGTCGGCGTCCGCACCGCATGGAGCCACGCTTGCGAGGGAGCACCGTGACCCTCGGGCCGAACTGCACCGCCGCGCCGCCGGCAACGGGCTGATTACGATTCCCTCGCTGCCCGTCCCCATTCAGCAGCATACCACTCAGCATTCATGGTCGCCGTACGCCGACAACGGTGGGACGTGCGCCGCGATCGCCGGGAAGGGATTTGTGATTGTTGCGGCCGACACGCGGTTGAACGGGGACTTCAACATCCACACGCGGCACGACCTCAGCAAGATCAAGGCGTTGACACCCGCCACGTTCCTGGCCTCCTCGGGCATGCAAGCGGACCGACTGTTCCTGCACGAGGTCCTGCAACACGACGTGTCGTGGTACACCTTCAATCACAGCAATCGAGTACCGAGCACGCAAGCGCTCGCGCAGAAGCTGTCGACGGTGCTCTACGGACGGCGATTCTTTCCGCTCTACACGTTTAACATTTTAGTCGGTCTGGACGACAACGGCGATGGCGTGTGTTACTCCTACGACGCGGTGGGCACGACGGAGCCCCTGTCGTATGGCACCACCGGGAGCGCCAGCAGCTTCATTGAGCCCTTGTTGGACTGCGCTATCATGCGCGGCAACATGAAGGGGCTCGGCAAGGCGTCGCTGACCGAAGAGGAAGCCCTCGCACTGCTGAAGCATGCGTTCACGGGAGCGGCGGAGAGGGATATTTACACTGGCGACTCGGTCGAGTTCTACATTCTGACCCCAGCCGGCGTCCGTCGCGACACCCTGCCGTTGCGCCGTGATTAACCTGCCCACCTGCCAAGGCAATCATCCCCCAGAGACCGATGAAACGCGACAGCGGAACACAGCAGCGACGGTTTGGGGGGTGGGGAGAGAGAGTGTGTGTGCGTGAGGGCGTCTCTCGTTCTGAGGGTGTTTGTCGAGAGAGTATTTTGTGCGGGGTCGGGGTGTTATCTTGCGTTTTCCGTTATATCCAGGAATCAGAGCGGATCGCCGGTGGTCGGCACGGTGAACTCCAAATAAACCATTACAAACTATTTTATTTATTTGTAAAAATGGCAGTCATTATTGTTTCTTAATCTAGCGAACGCAATGCTGCCCTCCGTTGGACTGGGAGGCAGAATGGGCAGTGCAGCGGCCCTGCCCAGTGGCTCGCTCTTTGCGCATTCTACGGAGCTTTTCTCAAGCTGCCGGAAACCCTGGTCAGAGTATCTCGACGCCCTACCGAAGGCCGATGCACAAAGCTATGCGATGCCGGATGTCACTGGAAACCGGCCCATGTACCGCGGTCGGAAATTTGGCCGCGAGGGTAACCTTATGGGCGAATCCGTGCAGTTGCACTACCGGCGCTATCCTGACGAGGGGATTTACAAGAACCTAAATCGGTGGCTTCACGGTGATGTCGTTGAGGATGTTCAACTGCAGCAGTTTCGAAACGTACAGCCCTTCAACTTGGAAAGACCCGACCCCAACGGCTTCGAGACGCCCAGTCCTGAGATCTACATGAAACTCAACTACAAGAACCCCGCGGTTCTCTCCCGATTCTTGACGCGCACCGGCCATTACTATCCGATGGACGTGTACCCGCTGAATCCGTACGCCTGCCTTTTGCTGCGCACGTCCCTGTATCGTGCCCGATTGTTAGGACTGTACCCTCGTGCGGGAAATCCGTTCTGGCACCGAGTGCAAAAGGATAGGCCAGCGCCTGTGGCGAAGGCCGTTGCCGCCGGCGGCTCCGCGCCATACGACCCCACCTTCTCCACTGTAAAACAGACCGTGGAGCAGTTCTGCTTCAATTGGCTCCAAACGAGACGCATTCAACAGTACTTTGAGCGCGTCAATGCATCGCTCGACCACAGCGACGTCGTGAAAGCGGAGCGCTTGAAGCGGCTCACGAGAGGCAACGACGTGTCCGGATACGACGCCACGGACTCCGTGGATCGTTACTTTTACGACGCCAAAGGGGTCGCATTTAGCGAAAAGGTGTCCACGGTGCCTGGCTTGATGTCGACCCAGGGCTTGAAGAAGAGCCGCAACCTCTACAGTAAATCGAGCAAGCGGCGCATGGGATACCCCAATCCGCTCACGACCACCAAACGCATCTAGCGTGTCTGCGTGCGCAGACAGAGACTGCCGGAAGACTGTTGTTGAATCGTGCAGCCGCGCCGTTCGCTTGACACACGCAGCTAGCTTGGAGAAACGGGCCCTCACCAATAACGGGCGAAGCACCCCAGATGTTGCAGTAGCGTGTGCTCTTCCATGTTGTTCACCTCACTCCGCAAGAACATCCAACTTCCCAATAGTAGCACGCATCCTCAACAACACCACACAATGTCTCTTGTTGGCGTCGCATCGCAGACGGCTTTCGTCATCTTTGCGTTGCTGTTGGCGACTGGCAGCAACGACTCCGTTGCGGCCCAGAACACCTGCGGGGGCAACTGTCCCTCTGGTTCCTGTCCCGGCAACCACTGCCCGTGCGGCGTCGAACCTATGCAACTTTCAACCGCGCAGGTCGCCTCCTTCTGTGCACAGCACACAGGGGCGGGTGGGTGGTCGCAGTCCTGCTGTGAATGCATCATCCAGCGCGAAAGCATAGGCAACGCGCACGCGGTCGACTACGAGCAGGATTACCAGAATTTCAAGGTGGGACTGCTGCAGATACCCGACATGTTTTGGGGAAAGTGCAACAATGGCTGGCCACCGTGCTCGACCGAGGCAACGCTCACGTGTGCGATCGAGAATTGGAAACTCGGCAACGGCACCTGGGCGCTGTGGGACTACACGTGCCCAAACTGTGGAAGCTGCTGCTCGTCCCCTTGACGTCGTTTGTGCGTTGATCGATCGACTCTGGAAAAAAAATTTCCCCGGATAGCAGGGCGCATTGAAAATGAGCGGTCGGCAAGGTGGGGGAAATATCCTGCCGACGCAGCGGTCTGATGGGGAATTTCCTTTTGAGTATTTCATTTTTTGTTTGTTTGTTCTTGATCACACACTCGCTTTACTTCACGCGTTGCAGCCTCTCATTTCGTGTTCTAAAGAGTACAGGGAGGGACGTATTCACAAACGAATGTCGGGCGATAGGCACCACGTCAAGCCGTTGGCGGCGCGGGTCTGGTTCGTCGTCAGTTTGTTGGGGTTGATGATGTTGCTGTTTGTCTCGGACGGAGAGTTCGCTCGGAGTCAAAACGACTGCGGCGGCAATTGTCCTTGGACCACATGCCCTGGAAATCATTGCCCTTGTGGTGTCGCGCCTCGACAGTTGTCGCCGACACAGGTCGGTACCTTCTGTGCGCGGTTCCCGGAGTGGTCTGCGGCGTGTTGCGAGTGCATCGTTAGCAAAGAAAGCGGTGGGAATGCCAATGCCGTGGGCTACGATATTTTGTTTCAAAACTTTCGTGCGGGACTGCTTCAAATTCCGGATATGTTTTGGGGGAAGTGCAACAGCGGGTGGCCTCCGTGCTCGACCGAGGCAACGCTCACGTGTGCGATCGAGAATTGGAAGCTCGGCAACGGCACCTGGGCGCTGTGGGACTACACGTGCCCTCTGTGCGGTAGCTGTTGCCGTTCACCGTGACGGGCGCGGCCGACCGCGACGAACGCATGGAAACGGGGGATTATTCTGTTTGTGTTGGCAACAGAAAATGGGAGAAGGGAAAATGATCGTTGTACGAATCACCGCCAGCACCCACAGAGGTCGCATTTTTCCCATCGAGCGGCTCTCCTGATCGATGCGACGGCCAGGTGCATTCGCATCGCATCGCGCGCCCCCCGTGCATTTCCGCTCGCCGCCTTGTCAGGACGCGCCAAACGCTAGCTGGCTGGCCAGCGAGGCAGCCGACCTCGCCGAGTACCATCAACGCCAGCGTGCGGAGGGCGACGCGTCATCACCATCATCGGGTCGATGCGCTCGACCGCAAGAGAGTCGCGCTGAGTTACCCTCCTTCGCCTCATCTTCCGACTCGGCGAGAAGGACGTCGGGATGGCGGCAGGGATCGGCCAGCAGCACGGCATCTGTGTCGATGATGCGATCGACGGCGCAGCCCCACCCGCCATCGCGTCGTCGGCCACGGGCTCCTTCGGAGCTGCTTCTCCGCGGCGTTGTCTCCACTGAAGCCGATGGAGCGCGCATCCTCCTCGATGCCTCCCAGAAGCATGACGACGCCACCGCCACCCCTTCACCCGCGAGACCAGCCGTCGTTCCATCGCGACGCACCGCGACCGAAGTTGAGACCATGATGTCGTCGCCTGGCGCGATCGCCAAGGAATGGCAGGAGCAACTGGCACTGCGGCTCGCGGACCACCGTCGGCTGCTCGATTGCGCGCACCAATTGCAAGGCCAAGTGAAGGTGCTCGAGGACGCGACCGACGTCAGCGCCGTGGCCCGCGCGCTGCGAGAGGTGGCGACGTCGAACTTTGCGAGCGGTATGCCGCAGGACACGCGCACCCTCGCTCAGCTAATGATGACCGCGGTCGTCGACGACCCGACGTTGCAGCCGTTGCATCCTGCCCAGCGAAGTAAGAAGTTGGAGGCAACCAAGAACGCCATGGAAAATGCCCTCTCCAACGACGGGGCGGCCTCAACTGTGACCGCGGGAACCGCCGTTGGGGGTCCAAGCGTCGCGGGTCCCCCGCCCCCTCCGCGGCGAATCGGATTTACCTCCGCCGCCGTCGTCGACCTCGCCACGCAGCAGAAGCTGTCGGAGACCACGCAGATGGCGCAGTCGCTCCTCGCAGAGAAGCACGCCTTGAAGACGCAACTGGATGCCCTGAAGCGGGAACTAGGTGAAAAGGACGACCTGATTGCCGACCTGACCATCGAAGTGGAATCCCTCCGGACGCAGCGCGAGCAGTGGCGCGCCTCCAAAGCCGGCAGCAGTGCGGCGTGCCGGCGCTAAATCCGAACGGTCCGTTGAATTGGAATCGCCTCTCGCGTCGGTGTATTCTCAGCGAGCCTGCATCAGTCGCCCAGTGCTTCAGTTAGTCATTAGCCGCCTGTTTCAAAACGAGGCCAGGGCGGTACTTCTCTCATTCATTTCTCATCTCGTGAAAGGTTTGTGCTGATAAATCTCGCAAGGAAGGACCTTTTATTCTTCCTCTTGCCGTGCGATATGCGGTTTGTACCAATCGTCGCGTCGCTGCTGCTCGTGTTGCTGATGACTCCCGTCGGATCGTCCGCCGGCTGGCATCGAGGAAAAGTCACCGACAAGGTATACTTCAACGTCACGGTGGACGGCGGGGAGCCGCAGGGACGTATCGTATTCGGACTCTTCGGCGAGCAAGCGCCAAAGACCGTGAAGAATTTTATCGAATTGTCCACGGGCGAACATGGCTTTGGCTACCAAGGGTCCCTATTTCACAAAATTATTCACAAATTGTACGTTGAAGGTGGCGACTTCGAACGCGGCGATGGCACAGGTGGGTATAGTATCTACAACAAGCAACCCTTCGACGACGAGACGAATGACATCGCACCCTTCGTAGGCAGCCTTGGTATGCTCAACCATGGCCCTCATACGAACCAAGCTCAATTTTGGATCCAAACAGGGCTCGACGTTGCCCACATGTTCCACGAGCACCGCCTCGTGTTTGGAAAAGTACTGGAGGGCATGATGCTGCTGAAGCGCTTGTGCCGCCTGGAGGTGGACATCGACAGCAAGCCTCTCCAGAAGATCCGAATCGAAAAAAGCGGTCGCTTGGTCGAAGGCTGATGTCTTGTCCGAGGAGGCTTTGCTGCTCCCTCTTCTGTGCGCCAATTAGTCAGGTGGTGGGTGGGGGGTTGGGGTTGAGGAGGTGTGCAGCGGCGTTCAAGACTCTGCGTTTCTTGACAGCGATGACAGTGACGACCCGTCGGTTTTGTTGGTCGCCGTTGGCATCAGAAACCCACACTCTCGCTCCACACACAAGCCGGAGCTTCTTGGAGAAGTGCCCGCCGCGAAACTCAATCCAACATGTCGAAAATACTGGCCAAATTTCACGATGTCAACGAGGTGCCCCACGGTGTGTTTAGCCCGCTCAGCCCGCATCCTTTTGTGGTGAGGCACGTGACGTATCCATCATTGCATCACTTTTTCCTCTGTGAGCGCTTCAAGGCATCGCCGGTCGACGACGAGATTCGTAAGGCGTCCAGTCTATGGGAAGTCGATCGCCTCGTACGTAAGGCGGAGTCGCAAGGCTGGCAGCGTGAGGACTGGGACCGGGTGAAGGCGGATGTCATGTTGCTCGGATGCTACTACAAGATGAAGCACAACCCCGACGTGGCGACGGTGCTTCAGCAGACTGGCCAGAGAACGATCTTGTACACCCACGCGCAAGACGACTTCTGGGGTGATGGCGGAGATGGCCAGGGCAAAAACTTGCTGGGCGTGATCCTAATGGCCGTGCGAAAACGCATCGCCCATGAAGATCGAACTAGCCGAAAGCGAGGTGGAGGCGACATCGCCAACAGCGGCTCCGGAGCCCACGGCCGCACCCGACGGTAATCCTCTTGGAACGGGGGGGGGGGGGGGGGGGGGGGGGGGGGGGGGGGGGGGGGGGGGGGGGG
>ERZ1292630.4326-Hain-H41-02um-R3-4326-length-12067-cov-7_pt1 | contig 12067 bp, 9 predicted proteins | sample MGYA00564408_ERZ1292630 | MGnify/ENA primary metagenome ERZ1292630 (study PRJEB36523, sample SAMEA6512641) | groundwater metagenome | collected 2019-01-08 | study: AquaDiva: Metagenomics assemblies of 32 groundwater samples | reverse complement strand
GTGATCAACACTACCACAGAACCGAGATCGCAATCGGCTGAACCCATCCGCTCCTGTTACTTTTAATTTTCTTGTCGCCTGCCACTCTAACTCGTGTCGCGCCCGGGGTGAATCCGACATTGCATGGATCTATTTGTGGCTCCCTCCACCGGGCACGCTTGACGCCACAGCGAGCGGTGAAACAAAAAGCTGTCATAACTATAAATACAACGACGGCACTTCTTCCACTCTCTCGTCGACTTTTAAAAAATTCCACTCCCCTTTGTCCTTTCCCGGAAAACACCCCACGAGAATCCCACGACGCCCGCCGACAATGTCCTCATCGTCTCAGCCGGGGGGAGCCGCCGCGTCATGGAATCCCCTCGCGGCCACGTCATCGCCATTCGACGTGTCGTCCCAGGGGCTCATGTTCGCCGCGATGCCCAGTCACAGCAGCGAGGGCCAGCCTTCCTGCGCGACGCCAACGAGCCAAGCGGTCTCTGGGGGAACGTCCGCCGTAGCACCCTCGCACAGTGGACATTCGTCGCAACCGCCGTTTCAGTGGCAGCCAGCGATGAGCCCCTCCGGGGCTCAGCTTCCGTCGGCTGGCCACACACAGCCGCTACAAGAGCCGCCTGCCGACGCGACCCCTTCGCACCACCGAAGCTGAGCGCCGCCGCCGCCGACGTATGCGGCGCAGCAGCAGCAGCCGCACGCGACTGGAGCTAGTCAGATGATTGCCTTGACGCACCTGATGCCGTACAGCGGTGAGTCGCCGTCCCACCAGCAGCCGCAGCAGCAGCCCATTCTCTATCAGTTCCCCACGCAGCCCTTACCGCCGCAGCAGCAGCCGCAACCCGGGGGCTACTATCTCTCGAACGGCACCACAACGCAGCTCCAGCCGATGATGTTTCCTTCATCGTCGATGGCGGGCCACATCCCGCAGCCGCCGCAACAGCAGCAAATGGCCACTACTTTAGTCTACAACCCGCAGATCGGGGCGTACCAGCAAGTTCAATTCCTCATCGCCGCGCAGCCCCAGCTCGCCCAATCACAGCCCGTCCAGCCACAGCAGGCCCTCATGTTTCAGCGTCAGGGCGGCCAGCCGCAAGGCGGCGGCGCTCCAATGAGCACCACGATGCTGATGTCGGCCGGTCCCGCTGGAACCGGAGCGCCGCAGTTCGTGCTGTTGCAACCAGCTGGGCAGCACATCGCCACGCCGAACAGCATTCCGCCGCCGGCGTATGTGCTTGCCAGCTCATCGCTTGCTCAGGCCCCGCATGCGCACCATCACGCTGGGAGCAGCCGGTTTGCGAGCGGCGGCGGTGGCCCGACGCCCCCGTCGTCAACCTCGTACACCATCGTCCCGACGATGACGCAGCAACCGGCGCAAGAACGGCACACGGGTGGTGGAGGGCCGCATGCCGGAGGGGGTCCGCCACGCCCGCCCCACTCTGCCACCGCCGGCGGCGGCCATGCGGAAGCGAACGGGTCGTTCGATCGTCCACATCGTAGTCCTGGCCAGCATCACCATACCAAGCGGGATTCTTCAGACTCCAATCCTGCACCGCACCCTCTGAGCCCCGCTCTGACGGATCCAAGTCCCGCCGATCAGCACGCCAGCGGTGGCGGTGGGACACCCAGTAACCTCGTCGGAGCTTCCAACGGCTCGACCGTTTCTCCCGCGCCCGGGGAATACGCCCCTTTCCGCCGTCCAAGCGCCGACGAGGACACGCCCAGCGGCAGCGTGGGGCGCGAGGCGAACATCCGGGTGCGGCCCTCCGCGTGGCCCGCCACACCGCCTGCCGTGTCGCAGAGCTTCGGCCACCGTGAGTCTGCAGCCAACGACGTGGAGGCTGCGGGTGTGGCGATAAGCACGCCGGCGGGATGGACGCCGTCGTCGGCCGCGACGGTCCCACGGTCGCCCGCCGAGCAGCCAATGCCACCGGTGGGCGGCCACCAGCCCGCTGCGGCCGGGGCCGCAGTACCCACTGGGGCTGGCCCCACCGTCACGCAGTTGACGGACGAGGACCGGCGGGTCGCGCGCGCCACGATACAGTCACTGCGCGCGGATCGCACCGATCGCTCCGTCGCGTCCCGGATCACAGGCATGTCGTTTCACCAATGCGCGGTGCTGTGCGCCTTCCTAGAAGAGAACGTCGACATCACGTTGCACCAATGCATGGAGGAGCGAGGTAATATCGTCTACTCTCTCTACCAGCGCTGCGGCGCGCACGCCTGCCCGAAACAAACGAAAATTTTGCGCGACAATTTTGTGGCGCTGGCACAGGCGCAAAGAGGCTGCATCGCGTTGCCACGTGTGCTGGACCACATGCCAAAGGAACAGCTCATGGAGTTCTTTGAAATCTGCGTGCAGAACTTACCTGTCCTCGTGCGTCACTGCTTTGCAAATTACGTGGTCAAGTACTTCATAGCGTCGCCAAGTGCCAATCGCGACCACGTCACGAGTGCGATCGCCGCGCGCCTCGCGTCCATGCCAGAGCTCGTGTCTGTCGTCTGCGTGGATAAGTTCGGCTCCTACGTCGTCGACGAGTTGCTGAAAAAGGGCACGTACACGTCGAACTGGGTCCTCCTAGAGCGACTTTTCTTCGCGAACCCATCCGTCGACCTGCCCGCACTTTGCAATCACCAGTATGCCAACTACATTGTGCAGTCGGCGTTCGATTGCCTGCGACGCCACGGCATTGACACACAGAGGTATGTGCAAGTACTTGTTCCGCACCTCCAGGGCTCTCCTTACGCGCCGAACATTTCAAAGCACGCGGTCATTGTGACACCGGGCACGGGGTCCGCCGCAGCATCGGCGTGAGTGGTGGCGGGGGGGAACCACCCCTACGCCCCGCGGTTGGACATCGGACAAAGGAGGGATGTCGGTGATGGAAGAAAAAAATCAAACGCTGGTCGACTTGCAAATCATCGTGTGATGTGACAACGGAGCGGAGGAGTTCCCCCATTTTTCGACGAACGAAGGAGGCCCATGTTTGGGGGAGAGGGGGAAAAAAAAACCGACAAGAAAGAACGAAACAGCCACACGACGACGACACGACATACATTCCAAGCTTCTCAAGTGGGAAGGTTCTTTCACGCGCGTGCACACACTCCTCGCCACTTTGTCTCTCTCTTTCATTATTTTTTCTCTCCTGATGAGACCCGAGGACCATCGCGTACAAAAAACAAATGGACCGAGAGTGGCAGCCGGTTCCGCCGTCACTCGGAGTCTCTCGTCGTCCCACGCCGCTCCTTCGCCCAACCTTCTTTGTCCTCGTCGGTCGCGAAATCGCCAGATTCCGGTATCCCGTACGGAATGGCGCGGTGTCCCCCGTCGCACGGAGGGGAAACGTATTTCTGCCCTTATGTCTCTGAATCGCGCCACAGTTTCTATTTTTTTCTCTCCACCCGATCGCAGTTTCCCCCTTCTCCTTCCCCACCTGCCTCCCCAGATTCTGCGCGCCCTTTTCGCGAGAGATCGTTCGTTTGATCACAAGGAACAACAAGGGATCTCTCAGAACTGCCGAGTGCACACCGTTCATCAGCATTTTTTTACACGTTCTCTTGTCGTTTCCACGATGGACGATTTCGGCGAAAACAGAGACAAAGAGAAAGCGCGAGGAACTCAGGCAACGTAGTCGTCGAATTGTGAATGCGTCTCCGCCTGTCCCACCCCTTGGCAGACAAGTGAGAGGAAACACTACTTGTCCTTAGAACGCGAGGGGGAACTTTTTCAATGGAGATGGGGAGTGCGAAGTGTTCCGCACTTTCCGAGACTTTTCACGTGACACTGCAGCAGCCACAGAAAGAGCGAGAGACAGAGGGGATTTCTTCGGGGGGTTTCTTCGTATCGAAAATTTGAGGTCATCGCGTGGTTCCTCTTCACTCACGTGCTCTTCGTGATCTTCCTTCCTTTCCCTTCCTTCCCCTGCGCCCCACGGCTGCAGCGCCCGTCGTGATGAATTCGGTCCGTTGATTGGACGCAACAACGGAGGAGGCACCGTGTCCTTTCAATTTGAAGCAAAAAGGATTCATCGCATCTTATTGGTTGCATTACTTTCCCCTCAAAACGCTTGCCACCCTGCTCTCACTCTTCTCCAAATAGAATGTCAGCATTGCCGCCGGTCCCTTCTGCGTCACAAAGCTCGCTGGGGGAAACGGATCTGTTCAACGGTATTCTCGACACGTGCGAAAATGGCCGTCAGACGGGCAATGCTCAGTTTGCTGACAAGAATGTTGCGGGCAGCATCGCGACGTATGAGGCCGCCATTCGGAACACCGAAGACCGCTGTGGGGGAATGTCTTTCATGACAAGTGCCTCGCTCGCGGACGGCATGGCCGACTGCGTCGCTTTGTGCAGTTCGCCATGGTCGACCACCACCGCAACCATCCAGCCGCCATCGTCGCCTCAGTTGCGGTCCGACTCGACCGACGCCATCGCCTCGTCCTTGATCGACGGGCTTCGCGGCGCATCGCCCGCGATGCTGCAAAGGGCGACGCCGGCTCTCAAGAAGTGGTGCGTCTTGCACAGCAACCTGGCGAACGCGGCCTTGCAGTCGTCGCAGTGGCGCCTCGCCGCCGTCAACGCGGCCGCGGCCGTGCGGATCGCAACGACTGTAGCGGACACCGACGCGCTGCGGAAGGCGGCGCTGCGTCTCGCGGCGGCGCTCCTTGCCGAAGACAAGCACCTCGCCGCGTCCGTAGTGCTGACAGCGCATGTCGGCGACTGCGCCGATGATGAAGTAGCGGACCTCCGTCAAAAAGCGTTTCGCGCGATTCGTCTGCAAGTCGATGACTTTCGTCGCGTACCGTGGAAGCTGCAGCGGCTGCATTCGCACGATTCTCGTGACACCAGCGTCGGTTGCGTTGCCACTCGTCAGCTGCACACAGGCGATGTTATTTTCGTGGAATCGGAGATGAAGTTCAACGCGACCAATTTGAGTCTCGACGGCGTGTCCCCCGACTTGCTGCTCACGAGCGAACAACTCATTCGACACTTCACTCGCGCCCTTTGTTCCATGGCGGCGAAGCAGTCGTCGGCGCAAAATGACTCATCGTCATCGTCGTCGTCGGTGGTGACGTTGACGCACGTCATGAAGGCACTGAACGGTGCGTGGCCGCGACACTCCAGCGACTTATCGGGACCCCTGAGTTGCAAACTGCGCGCCGTCGTCGACGAAGTCATCGACACGGATTTCCCCGATCTCGTGCCTTCCACGGAACGCAACACGGGGGGACCCTCCAGCCAGTGTTCAGGAGGGCCCATCACGTCGCTACCGGCGCTTCGCGATGAAATTTTCGACTTGGCGGTCAAATGCCGTTACAACTATTTCTTCGCCGGTGTGTTCCGGACGTGCGCGCTCATCAATCATGGCTGCCGCCCCAACGCCGCCATGAAGTGTCGTCCCCAACAGCCCCCATCATCATCGAGTAGCAGCGGCGGCGCCAATGCGTCTGGCTACAACGTTTCGCTAGAAATTTGTCGGGACGTGAGCCCCGGCGATACGCTTTCTGTCAAGTACCTCAGCGACTTCGATTTTCTGAACGGTTTGACCTGCCGTCGAGAGCGCATGTTCGGCGCGTGGCAGTTCGTGTGTCGATGCGAACGGTGTTCCGCGGAAGCCCAGCCTTCATGTAAGACGGAATGGGTGCGCTGCTGGGCGTGCGAGGCGGACACGCCGAGAAACGCGCCGATCTCCACGACACGACTGGGATTCGTGCACGCACCCCTTCCGTCGGGCAACGTTGAGTACGTCGTCGCTGTCGCCGCTGAGGGCGCGTCGGCTTCCCCAGCGTCGTGCTGCAACGCGTGTGGCCGGTCATTCTGCGGCTGGCGGTCGGATGACGAAACGACCTTCGCGACGCTCGCTCTCACCGTCAAGCAACTCTTGCTGGCGCAGCAGCGGGCGGCGTCCGCGGTGCCGAACGCAACGTCGCCTCTGACCGTGATCGCGTCATCGGCGCAAGTTGCCGTCGAGCGCGTCTACCTTGCCGTGAACAGCCTCCGCCGCTCGCTGCATCCTCTCGTTCATACCGACAATAGTGCCTTCAATGGACCCCTTTACGCGTTTTGCGTCACCGTGCAGCCACACATTCGAATCGCGTGGCTGCACTTAAAATCGCTCACGACGGCGACCGGCGAGGAAGGACGCGCATCCGCTGTCCACCTGTTGGTACGATCACTCTGTCTTGGTGACCCAGCGACGGCCGCCGTCGTCGACAAAAAGGTGGTGTCCATCGCGGCGTCACCGTGTCACCGGGCCGACGCGGATGGCCGATTTCCGTTCTCGTCAGAGGTGGCCGACGATCCGTCCCGATGTAACACCATTGCGTTGCTGATGGAGCTTTGGCAGAGAATGTCGGACTACTACCCGCCCGCGCAGGCCTGGTCGCTACACCGGATGATCGTGCATGCGCTGTGCCTCCGGTATGCGGTGGTCATCAGCGTACCGCTACCACCTTCTCCTGCGCAGGGCGACGATCAGTGGTCCTTTATCGAGCCCGCGTTACGGGAGCATGGTGCATTTCTTGGCGTGGACGACATCGATGAAGTTGAGTCGGTCATGAAAGGGTTACTGCCGAGTCGTGACGCCCACCGGCGGATCTGCCACTGCTTTGGTAAGGCGCGTAAGTGACCACTTCTTCTTGCAAAGCAGGAGGAAATGGAGTGGGGCGGGGTGTCTATCGCACTCTCGACAGAAATTTCCTCACTGGCACGCAGATATTCGACGGAGTAAAGCGGTACCTCCCGTCCCTCCCCAACCCCGGTGCGATGGCCAACGCGCACAACAGACCGTCGTTTTGTTTGACCCGATGGGGGCCTGTCCGTTCTGGCCTGTCCAAGCAGTTCGAACGGCGCGTCATACTTACCTGCTTCTTTTTCTTCTTCTTCTTTTTTTGTGCTTCCCAAAGATGTCACCGACCGCCGTCGTCGTCTACAGCAACGCCGATTTGCTGTGCCGAGATGGTGCCAAGGTGCACTTATCTGGCGTCGAAGCGGGCACAGCCACCATCGAAACGGTACTCGAAGAGGTTCGCGCGTCGCGGGCTGACTTGCGGCGCACCACGAAGCTGTATTTCGCGGGTAATCATCGCGTCGCCCTCGTCAGCGTCGTTCAGCTGCGGCATCTGGCACAGCTGATCGCCGTTTCCGACGGCAGCGTGCTCCCGCGCCTCGCGAGCGTCCCGGCATTTCCGTCTCCCGGGCCAACGGCGGCGACGAGTCAATGGGATGGCATCGTATCTTCCCCGAAGCATGCGGCGGGGTCGCCTAATATTGATGACGACGCGGCGCCGACGTCTGGCCGAGGGGCCACCGGTCAAACACTCAACAACGTCGGAGAGTTCGTACCCAGAGGAGCTCGAACGCGACGCCGCATCCTGCTTGCGCCATCCCTTCTAGACGATGGAGGCATGTCCGAGGGCGGCATGCCGCTGCTCGTGGCCCAAACACCCAGTTTGACTTCGCGGCCACGCTGCATCGACGTCGAGCGCGCGATGGACGAAGCGGCGGATGAGCGCCGGAACTGGGTGCACGAACTGTCCAACCAACGGCAGCGCTACGTTGATTCTTCCGTCACCGGGCAAGACCTGCATGAAGCCCGTGAGGCTCAACTCGGTCATCGCCGCGATACGGTGACCACCACCGCGCCGCTGCCGACGCCGCCAGGAAATTCTGCCGATGTCGCCGACTCAGTTCCGCCGCGAGCTTCAAGTGAAGCGGCCCATTCGACTGGTCGTTCGCTTTTGCCCCCTTCGCTGGACCGAGATGACCAAGCCGAGGCCAACGACCAGGTGCCGTCCGCCGAGGGGGCACGGGGCCCCTCTCCGAAAACGTATGCGCCTCCTCCTCCTCCTCCTCCTCCTGAACCAACGGTCCTCGTCGTTCCCCCTGCCACGCGAATGGTCGCCTCACCCTCCGAGTGCGACGTGGCTGCCGTCGGTGGTTCCTCTCTTCCGAAGGAGGACGCAGCGCTCATATCGTTAGAGGCGTCGGCGAGGGCGGACGGCAGCAAAGAGTCAGCACCTCACGCGGCGCCGCGGTCAGCGTCTCCGCGGCAAGAGGTTCCAGTGCCGCTCGTGTTGACCCACGGTGACCACGCTATTCGCATCCCTGATTCCTGGCGCATCGAGGGGGGTAAAGTTGTCGACGAGGTCGGCTCGGCAACGGTGTCGGCGCGAGTCTCGATGAGCGGCGTGCGTGGCGATGAACCCGCTCGCTCGCGGACGACCCTAGCGACGAACTCAGCGACGACGGCGGTTTACTGGCGACGCGTGCTTCGCGACGCGGGATTCGCTGCCGCCGGTTCTGGTTACCTCGCGGGGGACGAATGCAGCCTTCCTTCAGCCGACGCGCCGCTCATTTTTCGAGATCAAATATTGTCGCATTTTGCTGCCGCAGTCGCGAAGCCGGCGGCCGTGGGTGCGGGGGCCGGTGCTGCGCCGCCCCGGTGCATCATTGTGGGCCCTCCACGAAGCCGTGGCGCCGGACTCACCACGACTCTGGCTGTCGCCGCGTGTGAGCTTGTGCTTCCGTCTGAGACGGCTGCGGCCTCTCCTGCCGTGCTGGCACCCACGCTGGTTGTCGCCCTTCCGCTGAAGCACGTGCTCCGCTCCGGCAGTGTCTTTCAGTGGTTTGTCGACGACTGCGACGATCACGACGATGGCATGGCCGGTTCGAACCTGCACCCTCCCATCCTGACGTCACTGACGAGGCTTCACGTTGACGTCTTTTACTGCCGTTGGCTGCGGCATGTTGTGTCGGGCGTGTGCCAGTCGCGGCCGCTGTTGCAACCTTTGCGGCAGCACATTGAATCGTTCTGGCGAGATGCTCTCCTCGGCAGCAACCCCCCTTGCAGCTCCTCCGACCCGCAGCGGACGCCGTCGCACCGAGTCGCCGCCATGGGAACATCGACGCCGCCGCACCTTTTGCTGCTTCCTTCGGATCGCCCTGTGTCGCTGCTCCGGATGATGGCGCCGTCCGATGGAGTCGCCATCAGCCGAACCCCCATTCGGCCGAATCGTCCCATCACGACGACGAGCCACCAGCAGCAGCCGCAGGAGCGAGGGGCGATGAACCCGCCGCCGGCCATCGGATCCGCCCCGCCGCTGCATCTGCAGCTAGTGAAAAGCATTGGCCCCGCCGCGGCGACGCTGTGGACGCTGCATGCGACGCACATCGCGTCGTGCGCGGCACGCGGCGAGCTGGTCGACATACTAAGCGCGTTGTTTCACATCGCGCATGTCTTGCGCGACACCATGTCGTATGACAATTGCCTCTATGTGCTGGACGACTTGCACCTGCTTGACGCGCTGCGAGCCGCCGCCCCGCTCCCGTCTCATGCGACGACGCCCCTTCCACCATCCAGTGCGCGTCCGTTGGCATTCTCTGCCGAGCTTGAATCGCCCTCGCCGGCCACTCGCACGGACAGTAGCGCAGCAACTCAGCCGGTGACCTCACCTGTGCCCGTGAGGGGACCACTTGTCCCTGTTGCCTCCCCGGCGCCTCGAGCCCCCATCGAGCGATGTGAGTCCGTGGATGTCTCGGTGCTGGAGGTGCTCTGTGCGGCCCTACGTGGCTCGAAGACGGCCTTCATTGCGACGTGGCGACCCACCGAGGCTGGGCCCACTCCCCCTCAAGCGGCGACCACCACCTTCATCCCGTTAGCGGGTCTCGTGCGGCGCCTGCCCAATGAACTGGTAGCCTCTCGCTCGTTGAGATTTGTGGCACCCGACGGGGGAGCACCGTTTGGTGTGGATGACCTGCGTGGATGTCCGGGGTACCTCGCCGCCGCGGCCATGGCTGTCGTCTCGGCGGCGCAGAAGGCCGTGCTGTTGCCACCGCCTTCGTCGGCGTTGCCGCTGCGGTCAAAGGGGGCGGAGATCAACAGTGGGGTTGAGTTTGACAATGACGTCGCCTTGCGCAACCTCGTGAAACCGCGAGGAGCCCCGTCAGTCTCGCCGAGGCGGCGTGGCCAAGAGTTGTGAGTTTTTCGGGGCCGAACGTATGGGGGAGAGTGGCGATACCGGTCCATATGGTCACTGTCTGGTTCTGACCAAACACTCCCCTTTCGTTCCACTTTCATGCCCCCCCTCCGTATAACATTCTATAGTTTATTCGTCGTTGTCTAAATCGGGGAACCCCAAAATGTCGGACCAAGGATGGTGCACGATTGAGAGCGACCCCGGCGTGTTCTGGGAAATGATCAGTCGGTTTGGCATCAAGGGCGTCGAAGTCGAAGAGCTCTTCACCATGGACGACGCCGAGCTCAGCCGGCTGGGGAAGGTCTACGGCTTTATTTTTCTATTCAAGTGGAAGCCCGAGTTGCAACAAGCGCGGGAGACGATACCGGACGCTGACGTTTTCTTCGCAAAGCAAGTCGTCAGCAACGCGTGCGCCACGCAAGCCATTCTGAATGTCCTTCTCAATATTCCTAGCCTGGAGATCGGGCCGGCGTTGACTAACTTCCTCTCCTTTTCGGTCGGCTTGGACCCCATGACAAGAGGGGAGGTCATCGGACAGGAAGTGGCCGTGCGCATGGTGCACAACTCCTTCGCGCGTCCAGCGACGTTCACCTTCGAGGAGAAGCGCAAGCCGAAGGAGGAGGACGACGCCTACCATTTCGTCGGCTATGTTGAAAAGGGTGGCGTCGTGTGGGAGCTGGACGGCTTGCAATCGGGCCCAGTTTTCGTCGATTGCGCCGACCAAGCGACTTGGGGCGTATCAGCGCTCCGTGCCATTCGTGAGCGTGTCGAGGCGATTAGCCGCGCCGATGTCTCTGGCACGGGGCAAGGCATCTCGTTCTCGCTCATGGCGCTCACCGAGGACCGATTGCCGCAGCTGAAGGCCATCACCGACCCCGCCGCCGCCGCCGCTGCGACTGGCGAGATTACGGAGATTGAGTCCCGACATGCTGGGTGGCTCAACGAAAACATTCGCCGCCGGCACAACTACATTCCTGCTCTCGTCGAGTTGTTCAAGGCACTCTCCGACAAAGGTGACCTTCCAGCGGTTATCAAGGAAACCGTTGAGCGCACTCGAGTGAAGGAGGCCGAGCGAACAGCTCGCAAGAAGAAGCCGGCGTCGTAGCCTTTTTCGCAGCAAACGTTGCGGGGCCGAGGCCGTTGAGCGCGCGTTAGTGTGTGCTGAGATTGTGCCACAGAGTTTGTCGGCAAGAAAAATTGCGTTCTTTTTTCTCGGACAATCGCCCTTCCTTTCCGTTCCATCACTTTACCGCTGAGAACGAAACGAGGCAGTTGAAAATTACCTTTGCCTTTGAGAAAGATAGACAGTGACGAGCAGTCCATTCGACCTTGCTGATCTACTTTTCTTTCGCAGAGGATCGGATGGCCGCCACGACAGGGAGAGCACCATCCCGGTCTCAGGTTGAGCGCAAGCCCTCCACGTCTCCGGTGCACGCCTCGAAGCACAAAACGGCCGCGGCCGCCGCTGCCATCACGTCATCGCCAAACCCTTACACGCCCCCGAGCGAAGTGGTCACGCGGCGAGTGCCGCAGGCCGATATCGAGAAAGCTGTGGCCCGGTTAGCACAATCCCCGCCGCGGAGGGCGACGCCTGACCCTCTGGCGGCGTACCACGTGTCGCGTCCCTCTTCCGTGATCGAGCAGTCTGTCGTGAGGTTGTACAAGGCGAGCTTAGAGCATCGCGACAAAACGCGGGAGGACCTCGAGAAGAAAATACTCGTCGACAAACGGCCGAAGAACACGATGACCCCGGACGAAGCCAACGAATCCTTGACCCGGCTGTACTACGGTCGCATTAAGCAAGTCGAGGAAACGCACCAGCGACTGCGGGAGAAGTACCTCGCGCAGCCCCCAATCATGGCGAAAGGGAAGGAGAAAGTGGACCATGCCATCCAGCATCTCTATTATACGGAACGTGAACGTGCGGTCTCGCGGCAGCAGAAGCTTCGAGAACAGTACGTGGAGCATACTGGCCCGCACGTGCCGAGATTGCCTGCTGCGGACATCTCAGGGGTCGTCGCGCGACTGACAAAGCCGAAAGACTCGTAGGCGCGTGCGTTGTGAGGGGGGGGGGGGAAAACGAACTTAAAACCCC
>ERZ1292630.4324-Hain-H41-02um-R3-4324-length-12067-cov-164_pt1 | contig 12067 bp, 12 predicted proteins | sample MGYA00564408_ERZ1292630 | MGnify/ENA primary metagenome ERZ1292630 (study PRJEB36523, sample SAMEA6512641) | groundwater metagenome | collected 2019-01-08 | study: AquaDiva: Metagenomics assemblies of 32 groundwater samples | reverse complement strand
CGTAGCTCAGTTGGTAGAGCAGCTGTTTCGTAAACAGCAGGTCGCCCGTTCAATCCGGGTCGCCGGCTCCACACCGTATTTCGTACCCTCCTGCCGATTCTTCTTCGTCGTATCGTCATTGACGGTGGGGAATAAACATCTCCCATGGTTCTCATTTGATCTGAAATGAGTTGCCGGTGCCGTGCGTAGGGTATTTCCCTCTGCAGCAAGTCGCAACGATGAAGCTAGGGAGGAATGTGGAGCGAGTGGTCTCCACATTCTTGGAGAAGAAGGGACTGCTTTGGCCAGTAAGACCCAACAAACCGAAGGAACCACCCCTCTAGGGTGGTGGAGGCCTATCCGGGGAGTGCGAGCCGATCATTGCGAGACGATTACTCGTCTGATGCCATTGATCAGGAAATAGATCGTCAGCAATGAACGGATCGCACGAGTGAAGCTACTTGCCCTTCAGATATACGATCACACCGCCGATCCCGAGCGCAATAATTACAGCAAAAAAAGTGATGGTATTGACGTCCATGATTTCTCCTTATCATTTAGTTGGATAGTTATCTCATCGACATGCTGACTCCTTAGGGAGCAACCTGTCCGTACTGAGTCAGGTACTAGTTCAGAACATACGGCCTCGATTCAGTGAGCTACGGGCAGCAGGCATCCACGAGGAAATCATGCCACGTGCAGACTGTCCATTAATAGAGCGGATCTTGAGGCCCCCATTGTAAGCCCGCGAGGTCAGGGTCTTCACCATCTTGCTCCGGACGGTCGACTTTGGCGGCCTTCCGTTGCACACGGCGCTCTTCCTTGTCCCGTTGCTTCTGCAGACGCGCTTTCTCACGGTCCCGCTTAGCGGGTGTGGTTTTGCCTGTTCCTCCGATGATGGCCTCCTTTCAGGCGCGACACGCCTAGATCAAGCTATTGCGAGGTGGTACCACGCTTGCGGGGAGCCGCCGACGCCTTGGATCCAGGCTTTTGGCGTCCCTCTTTCTCGCGAGAGCGAGAGAGTGTATCAGCGCTCAATCCCTGACTTGCGGCTGAAGTGATTTGGCGACGAATATCCTCGATCGACGGTGTCAATGACGACTGAGTAGGATCTTGAAGTCCCAGCATCTCCCAACGGACCTTGGTTCGAAGAATAGCTCGCTTCCGCCGGTGCGGGGCTTTGGTCCCCCATGATGTATTCATTGCTTCTCCATCGTCTAAGATTGAAACCTATGAAATGGGCAGTAGGATATCCATCTTTCACTCACTGCGACTTCTCGATAGACGCAGGTACTTTAGACGCAGGCACTTTGCCTCCAGTCGTCACGAACCGATCTTCCGGAAAAACCGCTCGGAGCCGGTCGGTCACCGACCGGCGATAAAGTTCGGATTCACGAGCGAGGAGAACCATATTTTTGTTGTCAACCAGAATATTGAGGTGATCCTCCGTGACGAGCAGTCGTGTACTGTCGCCCACATTCACGCGATACTGAGTTTTCCCGTCCGGGTTACGTTCCGATCCAGAGACGATCTCCGTTAAGCCGTCAATGACCCCATCATAGGCCTCCGAACGATGACGTACTTTCGTACCGTCCGGGATGCGGACCCAGCGCTCAACGGATGGCTGTTGATTCGTTTTAGTGGTACTCATGGACGATCACTTTGATTGTGGGTATTCATCTGTGTCTTCTCCTAGATGCGAGGGCACGAGGTTGCTCAAGTAGGGCTTGTCTAGCCTGCACCGATCCCCAGTTCTTCATATGACAGTGGAGGGTCGTGACGACGTCGATGCCGGATCCTCCGTCGCGTCCACTCATGACTTGAACACAAAGGTCGTTGTCCGACAAACTCGCCATAGACTGATCAATACAATCGCGCAGAAACGAAACAGGGAGGGAGGAGCGCGAGGTTCAAGACTCCTATAGCCGTACTCTACCATATGCCGATCTAGATTGCGAATCCTATCGCCCCGCCCTGTGCTTCGTTGCTGAACCTTATCGGATGCTGGTTCGCTCTGCTGACTAAGGATTAAATCGGGACGCGGTTGCCATCAAGGTCCACCTTGGCGCACGATCAATGAGCACCCTAAGCCGTTGGTGTGGACCAGGATCGCTGGCGAGAGTCTGCTTAGCCTTGTGCACTGTTGTGCATGTATGCCTGACTTGTGTTCATGCCAGATGGCTCGTGTGAACGCGTTCTCTCATGCTTAATGAAGAGGATAGGTCACGAGCGCTCTGACGATTGTGGTCCATGCCAGATTAAGTACGGCGGTTTCTTCATGGACTCGGCTGCACGAGGGTAGAGCCGGAGGGTGTAACTATAGGCCTGTTCTTGGGCTGTCAAGCAGGTGGGTGCGGAGAGAAAGTGGCTGGCAATGTTGCGGAAGGCTGTGCGATCCCCCTCCTCTAGGACGGTATAGACTGAGCACGAGAAGTGACCTTCCTTTGAACATTCCGTGCTGATTGCCAAATATGACCCATCAGAAAACGTCATCAGGGGCTGTAGATTCAGACGGCTCATCGGGACTCCTTCCGGTTCACTGCAAGGGCAGGGAGTACTGGGATGTGGGAGTACGGACCTGCGTCAGTTAGGAATAACCGCACACGTGCGGCCGGTCGTAAGAATACGACAGAAATGGTTACCGCTAACCAGCTAGCGGATAGGTAATAGTATTCCTACGCCAGGGTATCGATCGCGCGAATGCAGTCTGAGCAAGGGAGGCGCGAAGAATGAGATGCATGTCAATGGTACCATAATAAGAACTACTATAGCGAATCGGAACGCATTGGGCGCACATCGAGAGCGACAGACCGGGGGTATGAAGTGGATGGGGAATGTCTGAGAGAAAGAAATTCAGCGGATGGATTCATGGCCTACACTGATTGGGTGAGAGCGAATCCGCGTGAAAATGGGATAGTTACTGAGCCCGGAGGTAGGTGAGAATGGCTTCGACACGGCCACCGACGGAGAGCTTTTGATAGATATGATGCAAGTGTGTTTTGACGGTCTCGACTGAGACACAGAGCTGGTCGGCCATTTCCTTGTTACTTCGGCCGGCTGCGGCGCATGCCAGTATCTCTTGTTCTCGCTCAGTTAGGCTGGCGATCAAGATGCCGCGTTCAGCATGAGGATGTTTGACGGCACCGGGAACGGCTCGCACGACACGGTCAGGCATCATGGGCGATACGGGCTGCTCTCCGTGAGCGGCAGCCCTAATAATGCAGAGGAAGTCCGTCCAGTCGGTATCCTTGAGGATGTAGCCAAACGCTCCCGCTTGCATAGCTCCCACTATCCGGGCGTCTTCATCGTACCGGGCTAACAGCAGGATTCTGGTATTTGGCAAGTGGTGATGGATGCGTTTTGCCACCGACTCCACGTCGAGATCTGGCATATCGACGTCAAGGAGGGCGATATCGGGTTTATGCTCCAGTGCTAAGCGATAAGCCTCATGCCCATCCGTCGCCTCAATCACACTGGCGACATCTTGCTCTCGCTCCAGAAGGAGTCGCAGGCTTTGTCTGATCAGTCGTTGAGTTTCAGCGATGAGCAGTCGGATGGACCTCGGGTGTACTTCACGATCGATACGAGATCTGGTGTTTCTTTGGCGGCGAAGAAGCGCCTTCATTTCGCCTGGCATAGGAGTGGCCTCGCGGCTACTTCATGGTTTGCCGCCTCGCTTCCGAGTTAACTCGCCTCTTGTCCCGCAAGTACTTCACGTGACCCACAAGGATATCGATGGTGTTGTAACGGTAGGACATAACGACCTCCTTGCCATAGCAGATAATCGCAGGCATGCGATGTCACATCGGAAAGAAATAGGGTCGTGGGGCTCACACGCCCGATGACAGTGCGTGAGAAGAGACTCGTGAGGCGAGTGGCAAGGGACGAACTGAAGAAGAGGACATGCGTGCCCTCTCCATATTAATCGGATTTCACGTCGACGGAAGATCATAACGTACCACCTCCAAAACGAAGGCGGTCGGGGAGTGCAGCACTCACCCTACGCCCTGATGAGAGCCTGGTCAAGGCTAGGTGCTTCCCGTCTTTGTCTCCGTTGACAGAGCCTGAGTCTGTCTTGTAAGTTATTAAGATGACGTACTAAGCCATCGCTGACTATCTTATCCCTCGCGCGATTCCTTCCCATGCCGTTCGTGCGCGTCTGATTCCCCGGTCGTCGCCGCTTCTGCGCCTGAGTTTCCATAGTCGTCTCTCTGCCCAGCACGCCGGAGGCGTCTTGCCGTCGAGAGGAGTGGAGACCTCATCTTCTTACCTACGGAGTCCATATGAATAAGGAACAATTCGGGCAATTCTGGGAGCAACTCAAAACGCCACTCAAGGCTAAGTGGGTGAACATCACGGAGGCGGACCTCATCGAAATTAAAGGAGATCTTGGCAGGTTCGAGACAGTCCTCCAGAAGCGGTATGGGGAACTCCAGAAAGGTGAGGTGGCAACATGGGCGAACCGTCGCTACTCCCATTGGACGGGGAACTATATCGGATATAAAGATGCAGCCCCGGCGGTGTAGGCGAGCAGTTATTCTGCGGCAGGACAATGGCCGTATTTACTGAGAGAGCGAACATGAAGCGAATCGTGATCAACCGGAGCTACGATGAATTCTGCATCAGCCATAAGGCACTGAGCAGACTGCGTGAACTAGGTCAACCACAGGCGCTGGCGGAGACGGATCGCGGGTCCTATTGGCCTCAGGCAGCTGGGCCACGGGAACCGAGTCTGAATCAGTATGGGAAGCTCATCCCACGGGATGATGAGAGCCTGGTTCGTGTGGTGGAAGAACTTCTGGAAGCAGCCGATGGACATGCTGCGAAGCTCAAAATAGTATCTATCCCTGACGATGTGAAGTGGGTGATTGCCAAGACTGAGGGTGGTGAACAGGTGAGCGAAGTTCACCGTACGTGGGGATAAGCGTAGAAGTCAGATTTAATGAAAATGGCATTCCGAATGGATTGAAGGGGCGCTTCGAGTGAAGCGCCCCTTTCGTACTCAGGCAGAATATGTATCGGGATTAATAGCGGTTGCGGTCGCCGCGCCCACCACCACCGCCTCCACCGAATCGTGAGCCGCCTCCACCCGCACCGCCGCCGGAACGTGGCTCCATTGGCTTGGCTTCATTCACAGTCAATGACCGTCCGTCCATCTGTGACCCGTTCAGGGCAGTGATGGCTGCCTTGGCTTCCTCGGCGGTTGACATCTCAACGAAGCCGAATCCACGTGACTGACCCGTGAACTTGTCCGCAATCACACGGGCCGATTCGACCGTGCCGTGCTCCGCAAACAGGCTGGTGAGTTGAGATTCGGTTGCCGAGTAGGGCAATCCGCCGACATACAATTTTGAACCCATGGGGGTTCCTCCTTCCAAAATGACATTGTCCAAGACACGAGAAGGACTTCAGAGGGGAAGGAGAGGGCCGAAGACGTAGTTGGTGAACGGCTCAGGTCAGGCTTCCGATCAGATTCTCGGCAGGAACAACATCGGTGACAGGCCGTTGAAATTCGTGTTTCGTGCGAGGCCCTCCGCACTGAAACATTGATATCGTAACAGATGTATACAGGAATAGCTACCCTGAGTACTCGGGGAGGTCAGAACCGTTATCCACTCAGGAGGAGGGTGAGGGTTTGACGCATTCCTCGCAAGGCTATCTTGTATCTATACTCAAAGCGGGACAGCCGCGCTGTAACAAAACTCAGAAATGATTGGTCGAATGGGCTGCTGGCGGTAGCATATACAGTCATGATGACGCGTTGCATCACCATTGGCCTGGTGCTGGTATCGGCCATCGTCGCTCCTGCGCTTGCCCAGGCCGACTTCGTCGCGCGGGTCTTGATCGTCCACGAAGGAGATCGTCTCACTATCTACCATCAAGGCCGAAGGGACATGGTGTATCTTCGCGGGGTGGATTGTCCCGAGCTGAAACAGCCCTATGGGAAACAGGCGAAACGTGTCACGGCTGCCTATATCGGCAACCGTGAAGTGGTCGTGCGAGACTTGAAGCGGGATCGGCAGGGTCGGATGACCGTCGACATCCTACTGCCGGATGGACGACAGATCACCCATGAACTGGTCAAAGAAGGGCTCGCTTGGGTACAACCGGGCGGGGCTAACGATCAAGTCCTGAAAGACATGGAAGAACTGGCCAGAGCCGCGGGGACAGGTCTGTGGTCAGAGCCCAATCCCATCCCACCGTGGAAGTGGAAGTCCGCGAGGCCTGCTCGCCATAAGTAGAATTCTTATTCCACATCTTCTGTGGATAACCATGTGAACAAGTCTCGCCATTCTTCGAAAGACAGTGCAAATGGCGTGTGTATTCAGCGAAGTGCCTATTTTATAGGCATCCGCTTCATCCTGATTGTGCCACAAGTAATAGTGGTTCCAGGCTAAGTTATTTGCTTTCTTACATATTCCTAGGAATATGTCTTGACATGATTTAGGCGACCTATGCTGATGCTGGCGCGTGGGCCACTAATCCAATGGTTATCCACAGGATTGACAGGTTTCTGGGGATGACGGCTCTCAGCAACAGGAGCGAGGTTTCTTTTCTGTCAAGGGGATAAAGAAGAAAAGACGGCTCCAGTGGATGGGGAAAAGGATCCAGAGACCAATTTCTCAAGGCCAGAGCCAAATGGCTGGTCGCAGGCAGAATTGTCTCCTTTTCTGAGAGGGGGAAGTGTTCATGAGAGTCCCTATTCCATCAGTCAAGGAGTCAGCCCTCTCGCTCCTGATGGAACACCTTGTGTCTGGCATACAAAGAACAAATCCTTTCGAAAACCTATGTTGAGATACGTGCTTGTAGGGCGTTTCGAACTACGTGTGCCGTGAGCAGGTTGACGCATGAAGGACCTGTTTGGAGGCACGCGCTCTTCGACAGGCATAGAGCGAACCGATTCGAACATGAACGTTCGGGATGCTCTATGGGCCTGAGTCTTGTGCAGCCATCTCTCTTCTGCAACCACTACGTACCTCAATGGTCCACCAGGCGTCATCGCATCAAACGGATAGCAGGTGACGAGGACAAGCCTAGGCTGTGAGGGATCGAGTGTAATGGTCCCGGATCGTGAATCTACGATGCGGCGCTCAGAAACCACGTAGCGCAGTGTGTGCCCCCTTGTCGTTTCGATTACGAGTTCATCTCCCTGCTTCACATCCCTCAAGAATCTGAAGTGGGTATCGCGGTGGCCTGTGAGGATCGTTGTACCGGATGAACCAGGCCATGCGCTGGACTCGGCATAGCCAGGTCCGAAGGCGAGGGTGCGGCCATACGCACCGTTCAACACGATCAGATCGATGTTCTTGGAGGGAACGATCAGACGTGCAATGGGCCAGGTATCAGCCCAGGGCCATGGTTTGACGATGGTCTCTCCAGCCAGGGTGCGGGACCAAGCCCGCTGCAGCAGATGCTGCGCGAGCTTGGCTTTCGCATAGATCCACGCCCCTTCCCCAATCTGCCATACTCCGACCGCCAAGAGGCATGCGATCAGCATGGCAAGAACAGGCTGAGTCAGTCGCATCCACCTCATGCGATTCGCTTCCGGTAGCCCCACATCAGTGAGGCCATCATAATTGCGAGTATGCCAAGCACGATTTGCACCTGGCCGCTTGTGGACGTTTTCGGAAGATTTGCAACAGAGGCAAGATCTCCTTTTCGCTGTTCCTGTTCGGTGGTTGACTTGTCTGTCGGTCTGGCTGGTGTCACGTCGACCGCGACCAAGCTGGTGTATCTGCTGACAAGATGGTGTGCCAGCGCAACGTCGAGGATGGCTTTCCGGATCGGCCCTTCCTCCTCTCCCTTGTACGTTTCGTCCATGAGTGCTGAAATCCTCTGTCGGGCCCAATTGACGGAGATGCCACTGCGCAATGATGCCTGCTTGAAGGAAACAGGGAGTGACCAGGGTTGAGTGCCTGCCTGTCCGACGAGCGTGCCTTCGTGGGGAACTGATCGGGTTTTGAAGGCGAGCAAGACCGGCTCCCCTTCATAGAGGTCGGAGATCTGCGTCGGATAAGGTTCAAGCCCCGACCAGCCTGCTTGGTTGAAGTGGATGTTCGTAAGGACCGGACGTTCCAATTTCTTCAACAATAGGTCTAGTCGATCCTTCACTTCGGTCACATTGCCGATATGGGTGAAGGTGCCGTGTCCGAACTCAGCGGCCTTGCGCATGAGGTGGCTGTTGGGTGTGGCACCGATGCCGATTGTAAACAATCGTCTCGAACCCAACCGGTGATGCAGCAGCTCGAACAGCTCGTCTTCGTTACCGACCTGGCCATCGGTCAGCAGGATGATCTGTTGGATACGTGCGGTGTCTTGGGGGCTCTTCAATGCCTGTCGGAGTGCCGGAAGGATCTCGGTCCCTCCGTCTGCCGAGAGATGTTCCGTATAGTGAATGGCTTTCTTGATCGAGGTGGTGGTGACTGGTTCGAGCGTGGGAAAGAGCGAGCGGACTGTGTTGTTGAATTGAATGACGTTGAATCGGTCCTGTGTGGTCAATCGAGTGAGGGCGGCAGCCAGTGACGCTTTTGCCTGTTCGATAGACGGGCCTGCCATCGATCCGGAGGTGTCGATGATGAAGGTCAGGTCCCGTGGGCGGCGATGTGCCTGTTCATCGTGCTTCGTGGGAGGGACAATCATCAGTAGGCCGTAGGTCTCGCCATTGCTCTCTTCGGTGAAGACGGTGGCCAGCGGTTCTGATCTGGAGGCGGGATGCCAGATGAGTTGAAAATCACGATCGGCTGGGACAGCCTCTGCCTTGAGGCTGATCTGAAACCCGCCGTCGGGATCTGGGATGGCAATGATTTGATGGTACGGGGACTCCACCTTGGCCACAGGAAATCCGGGATTGAGGACGAGCGAGAGGCTCATAGGATTGCTGGAGCCGTGGCCGGGTGTTTGCACCGGCGGGGTGATCCGTGAGGCATCCGGCACACGATCGGTGTCCAGCACGGTGCCGGTTCCCTTTGGGGCCTGGCCCTCAACAATGACCGGGGTGCCAGGGATGTAGCGCTGGCCGACGGCCATGGGGAAGCGGAGTTGGTACTGACCGCTGTCGTGCCGGACCGTTTCCTGATACTCGATTTCAACCGTGATGCGTTCGCCTGGGCCGATGTTTGCCACCGAGGTGGTAAACATATTCGGTCGTTCCTGTTCAACTAAACTGGTTCTCCTTCCCTCCTGTTTGGCCTGTTCGTAGACCTTCTTCGCTTCGGTCCGCTCCTTAATCTGGCCTTCAATGACTCGCTCGCCGACCTTCATGCGGAGATGGTCCACCGCGGCGGTTTCCGGCAGGGGGAACACATAGATGCCTTCGAGCCAGTCTCCTTTCTTCGTGCTGGGATTCGTGAACTCCTGCCGCACGGTGGCGCGGGCAATGATGCCCGTCACCGCAATCTGGACGTCGGTCTTGAGGATCGGCGCAGGCTGGTAGCGACCGGACTGGTTTGTCTTAAACAGGAGCGTGCCTTCGGTCACTTCGTTGATGCCCATGGTTGGGACGATGCCGGTCGTCAGGGATTCAGACTCGATGGCTGACGCAGGCTGAGAGAGGAAGATGAGGCAGAGCAGAGAGAGCAGGGTGTAGAGTGTCACAGGCACGGCAGACCGGAAGGCACGGAGGCCTTGGGCCGGAAACAAATCGTTCAGCATGATGTCCTCGTTTCTATAATTTGTAGGTAGTTCAGTACGGCAGTGAGACCTGAGGACGACGGAGGTCGTCCCCAAGCCTCACCGATTAATTACCTGCCCTTTGTAGGCTTAGGAATGAGGGCTGGCTCGGACCATGAGGGAGGAAGGCTCTCTTCCGTCGTGCTACCCTCACTCATGGTGGATGAAGGGTCGATGTTGGTCTCGGACGAATCGGACTGAACTGTCGGAGCGGATGGAAGCACCATGTGCTCCTGGCCAATCTTGCGGACTTCGAGATGCACGCGACGATTCATGTGCCGGCAGACGTCGCTGGTGTCGACACAGAGGACACCTTCTTCCCCCAAGCTCACTGTTTTGATCCGGTGTTCGGCGATCCCGGCATTCACCAATTCAGCTTTGACCGTATCGGCTCGCTTGAGACCCAGCTGCTTGTTGTAATTTGTCGACCCCTGCTGGTCGGTGTAACCCTGAATTAGCACACCATAGTCCTCATGTTGCTTCAGCATGTCGGCCTGTGCTGCGAGTTGAGCCTTCCCCTCGTCGGTCAATCCCTTCCGTCCGACTTCGAAGTAGACATCGGCATGAATAATTTCCGGGGTGGATAGGACCGGAGCCGTGATCTGGGCGGAATGAATGGATGACGCCCCGGTCTGGTGAAGAGCTGAGGATTTCATGAGCAAGCCAGGGACGCTGGCATGCTCGACCTTCTCCATGGCGGGAGAAGCCGTCACCTGGTTGCCGGTTTGGCTATAGAGCCAGGCTGCGGCGAGCAATCCTCCAAGGAAGAGGACGACTCCGGCCAGGACAATGACTTCTTTTGTGTCTCTCTCTGGCCCCTTGATCGTGGGGGCAATATTTCCTGACGCTATCTGTGATGCGCTTGGTTGCATGGCGAAATCCTCCTCGCTATTCAACATGTGAAAGTTAGAAAGTCCTAAAGTTTCAGGCTGACAAGCTGACAGGTATCAGGGCGTTCACGCGTTCATCACCTCCTTTTTGGTTTTGGTGCCCATGCCTGTTGGCTTAGTGCTTGAGCAACGGTGATGCCGAAGAGGAACAGTTGGAAAGTTGAGAAAGTTGTGAGGAAAGTTCAGAGGTTAAGCGATTGGGCTAAGCATCAGAGCGATGCGGGGAAACTAGGACCAGCATGAGATGCGGGGATGGCCCCGCAAAGAGAAGAGGGGTGGGCCGGGTAGTCCTCCGTGCTCACGGAAGAAGGGTTTCAGCCAGACCATCTTCCTTGCTTGTTGAGTCCTTAACCATGAAACGGTGGTCATTCAATGCACATAGTGAGGGGGTTGTCTGGCTGTTCTCGTATGTGGGGATGGTGAGGGGCTATGGAAATGAACGGAAAGGTAGTTGATAGTCGCGCGATACTGAAGAATCCGATCGACTGTAGGAATCGGAAACATCCGCTTGAGGTGCGTGGATAAGCGCAGAGAGTTGAACTAGACTTGCCCGAAATAGAAGGCTAAAGTTCCCTCGCATGACCGTCGAGGGCGTCAGTATGCGAATCAATTGGACGACCTTTTTGGGTCACTGGCGATAGATTACAACCGCTTGAATCGTTAGGAGGATGAGTTATGGCGAAATCGAAGGAAATGGTAGCAGATCCAGAAGTGTCCGCGATCCATGCCATTCTGGCTGCGTTGGACCCTTTGAGCCCCGAAGCGAGGGAGCGGGTTATCGGATTTGTATTCCATAGACTTGGTGTCTCATGGTCTGGTGCCACCCCTAGTACAGCTGTTCGTAGCCGAGCCGAGCCAACGACTGTGAGTTTGCCTTCTATCAGGACCGCTGAGCAACGCCCCAGCGATATTCGGAGCCTTCGTGAACAGAAGAGACCACGCTCTGCAATCGAGATGGTCGCCCTTGTTGCATACTACTTGGAGAACCTGGCGCCGCTTGGTGAGCGGAAGAGCGAATTTTCGGGAAGCGATCTTATCCGTTACTTCAAGCAGGCAGCCTTCCCTCTGCCTAAGAGCTCGTTGATGACCCTCGTTCACACAAGGAATGCAGGTTATATCGATGGGGCAGGTCGTGGTCTCTACAAAATAAATCCTGTAGGCCATAACCTAGTGGCCCATGCTTTGCCACGGGAAGGTCAGCCTTCGATATTGGCAGTGGAGAATAGGGGAGCACGAAAGCCACGAGCGCGAAGGTAATCATCAATGACTTTTCTGCCAACAGAATCGTGGGATCGCCTCTGGGAACAACTAGAGGCTCTTTCTGCAGCGCTTGAGAGTCTTGGTACGAACACGGCCATAACTTTGGTCATACGCCAGAAATCCCGGTCAACAACTCAATCATACTTTAGAGAGGCAAGGCCAGCGCTTCTGTCGGTCCGTGTACCCTCCTCCTTGCTAGAGCCATTCGACGGCTTGCGGAAGGTGTCAATGAGTTTGGGACACTTGCTGTTGGCATTTAGTGTAGAACC
>ERZ1292630.4323-Hain-H41-02um-R3-4323-length-12070-cov-22_pt1 | contig 12070 bp, 9 predicted proteins | sample MGYA00564408_ERZ1292630 | MGnify/ENA primary metagenome ERZ1292630 (study PRJEB36523, sample SAMEA6512641) | groundwater metagenome | collected 2019-01-08 | study: AquaDiva: Metagenomics assemblies of 32 groundwater samples | reverse complement strand
ATTCCCACTTCATCGAGCACATGCTCTTCAAAGGGACGCGCAATCGTTCCTCCGCAGAAATTTCACGCGAAATCGACGCGCTCGGCGGAGAGATGAATGCCTTCACCTCGCGTGAGACGACGACCTATTACGTGAAGGTGTTGGATCAGCAGTTGGAGCGAGCGCTCGAACTCCTCTCGGACCTGTTCCATCATTCCCGTTTCGCACCCAAAGAAATTGAAAAAGAAAAACAGGTCGTCCTGGAAGAAATCCGCATGGTCCAGGACGATCCGGAAGATCTCGTGCAAGAGCTGCACATGGGGCAAGTGCTGGGACGCCATCCGCTCGGTCGTTCTATTCTCGGCCGAGAGAAGACGATCAGAGGGCTGCGACGGCAGGGTCTGCTGAACTATATCGAGACCTACTACGATCCGGGGCAGACCGTGGTGTCGATTGCCGGGAATTTCGAGCAGGCCAAACTTGACCGGCTGGTTGTGCGGTATTTCGGCAAGGGCCGGGCTGCAACGACGGCCCCCATCAACGGGCGCCGTCCCCCTGACGTGCATGGCGGTGTCTTGCTGAAGAAAAAACGGTTGGAGCAGGTGCATCTCTGTCTCGGGCTCAAAGGCGTTGTCGCAGGACATCCGGATCGGTATGCGTTGTATGCGCTCAACAGCGTACTGGGCGGCAGTGTCAGTTCACGATTATTCCAGGAAGTTCGAGAGAAGCGGGGCCTCGCCTATTCGATTTACTCCTTCTTGTCCGGTTATTCGGATGGCGGCATGATCACGGTGTATGCGGCGACGAGGCCGAAAGAGGTGGATCGCGTCGTGGATCTTGTCTGCCGGGAGATTCGCCAGATCGGGATCAAAGGTGTCGAACGCGCTGAGCTTGAGCGGGCGAAGACTCAAATGAAGGGCAGCTTGATGCTGAGCCTGGAGAGTTCGCACAGCCGCATGAGCAAATTGGCGAAGGACGAACTCACCTATGGCAGGCATACGTCGTTGGATGATATGCTGGCTCATATCGACCGTGTAAACGTGGAACAGGTCTTCAATGTGAGCCGTCAGTTTTTCAAGCTGAACTCGCTTGCGATTACCGGGCTCGGGCCTCTCGCCCCGCGTAGCCTGCAGGCCTATAGATAAAAACTCTCTCATCGACTCTCGTCAGGCCCTCACAAGTGGTACAAAACACGTTCAGGCAGATAGATGTAAGATGTTGATTATTCATCGCCTATTGAATAACATTCTATGCAATCGATGGGGTAAACATTTTCTTGACAGCGTTTCATGATTTCAGTACCATGACGAAAATTTCTGACAACGATTGTCAGACGATCAATGTGGGATGCAGCGGGAGGAAGAGCGAAGAAAATTCAGCGGAATGCCTGCATTCGTAGCTCATAATACTGACACAGTTTTGTAACGTTCGTCGTCATTAGAAATACGCATCTTTCGTTTATTGTGGCTGTTAATTTAATAAAGGAGGGACTAGGTATGCCAAAGGCCATACTTATCGCCGCCGTGGCAGTATTGTTCATGTTCGGCATGCTGACGACGGAGTTTGCCGTGGCAGCAGATGCCCCTGGAGCTGGTCCAGTTGACAACATTACCGGTGGAAAGCCGATGAAGGGTGAAGTCACCAAGACGCTCAAGGGCCGGGTATGGTCGCAATGGGCCGACAATCCGGATGGAGAGCTGCTCTTCGGAATTCAATATTGGAACAGCGGCGAGCCGGCATCCGGAATCCCGAATGGCCGTTCATCTTCCGATCTCGATGTGAAGCCGCCCGATCCATTGCTTACGTGTTGTGGTTGGGGCTTTGTCGGTGGAACGGATAAGAACAGCCCCTATTCGGGATGGTACCATGCCACGACGACCGTCCGGCTGGCGGTGAAGGACAAGGCGCTTATGGACCAGATCATCAAGGCTTCCCAGGAACTCGTCGCCATGGAAGTGAGCCTGGATGGTCGGACGATCACCAGCTTCAAGGTTATTAAGGAATAGGCCTTAACAAGCGATAATTCTTTCATGTTCTGTTAAGGGGGACACGATTATGAAGCTTCATACGAAAGGCTGGGCCGTGATGGCCGCCGTAGCGTTGGTCGCCTCTGCGGCTTCCAGCGCACTGGCAATCGAATCATTCCAGGAGCGTTTTGAGTGGGGCGATATGAGCAAGCCGACCACCATACAGGGTCGGGTGATTGTGCTTGATCCTTACGATGAGGCGGTCTGGATCAACGTGGCCGTGTTTGGCGGCAACGCTGAAAGCGGCCTCTTCTGGCAGAGAATTCATCCGGGCAAGACCTTGAAATTTTATGCGGACAAGGGCGCTTGGGATGAACTTAAGAAGATGGGTCGTCCCCATGCGGGACCGGCTGCCGCAAAAGAAGTGCCGCCGTCCAGCACGACCGACTTGATCGAGTTTGTCGCAACAGAGCCAGAGCAGAATCATCGTGTCATTTCCTCCGTCAAGAAACTTCAGGAAGTGGCAGGCTCTACGGGGAAGCCGCTCAGCATCTCCGGTCTGCGGTTGAAGGAGTGCGCAGGGAAGAGCGAAATGGAGGCAGGCTGTGCAGCAGCGAAACAAGGCCTCAATACCTCACCGAAGAGTCCTGACGGGGCCGCGGTAGCCATGCAATATGATGTGTTGCTTCCAGGTGGAGCGCCCATCGCCGGCTTGATTCCCTGGACCGCGAAGTACAACCTTGGTTCCGCCGGGCACCACTGACCTGAGACGAGCACAGACTCCAAAGGCGGCATCTCCGAAAGGGGATGCCGCCTTTTTATTCTCCGCGATCGTCTTGAGCGGCTGGACCGATCCGGCGCTGGAGGTCGGCGAGGCGGTTGAGCGCATCGAGGGGCGTCATGGAGAAAAGATCAATCTGTTTCATTTCTTCGATGATCGGATGGGGATGGGGAAGTGAAGTAGGGGGCGGTTCCTTTTCCGATGATAGGACGGTGCTATCGATGGTGGTATCCGGCTGCTCCAACTGGGCCAGCACTTGCTGCGCCCGGGCGATGACCGTCTGAGGGAGCCCTGCCAGTTTGGCGACGTGAATACCGTAACTGCGGTCAGCGCCACCCGGCACAATTTTACGCAAGAAGACCACGTCTCCATCCCGTTCCTGGACTGCCACGCAATAGTTTCTGATTCCCTCGCGTAACCCTTCCAGTTGCGTCATCTCGTGATAGTGGGTGGCGAAGAGTGTCCTGGCTCCCAAGTGCCGGCGGTCCTGGATATGTTCTGCAATAGCCCAGGCGATGCTCAGTCCATCGTAGGTGCTGGTTCCCCGGCCGATCTCATCCAGGAGAATCAGGCTGCGAACGGTGGCACTGTTCAGGATGTGAGCGGATTCGATCATCTCCACCATGAAGGTGCTCTGTCCGGCGGCCAGGTTGTCCGAAGCTCCTACGCGCGTGAAAATCCGATCCACTATTCCGATGCGAGCCTCAGCTGCAGGCACGAAACTTCCGATCTGTGCCAGCAGGACGATCAGCGCGACCTGGCGGAGATAGGTGCTTTTACCTGCCATATTGGGTCCGGTGAGGATGACCAGTCTGCTGTCTTCACAATCGAGGGTTGTGTCGTTGGGCACGAAGATCAGATCGCTGCTGAGCTGTTCCACGACGGGGTGGCGGCCTTCCCGAATGAAGATCGCACTGCTCTCGTCGACGAGGGGTTTGACGTAGCGATGTAATGCGGCGGTCTCGGCCAGCCCGGCGAGGACATCGAGCAATGCGACAGTCTGGGCCATGGCTTGAAGACGAGGCACCTCGTTCGCCAAACGCCCACGCAGTTGTTCGAACAGTTCCTGCTCGAGCGCCAGCAGTTTCATCTCAGCGCCCGTGACTCGCTCTTCCAAATCCTTCAGCTCAGGCGTCATAAACCGTTCGGCGTTGACCAGTGTCTGCTTGCGGATGTAATCGGCGGGGACGCGGGCCAAGTGTGTCTTGGTGATTTCGATATAGTAGCCGAACACCTGATTGTAGCGAACCTTCAACGAGTCGATCCCCGTCCGCTCCCGCTCTTTGGCTTCCAGCGACGCGATCCAGCCTTTACCTTCCGTGCTCGCCTTGCGGAGTTCATCGACCCCGGCATGGTATCCCTCACGAATCACGCCACCGTCGCGGAGCGCCATCGGCGCGTCCGGCTTGATGGCCTGCTCAATCGCGTCATGCACGTCGCGGCAATCGTCCCACGACTCGAGGGCGCCGGCCAGCAAGGAAGCGCGGAAGGGCTGGAGGTGGGCTCGTAACTCCGGCAAGGCACTCGTGGACTGCTTCAATGCGAGCAACTCGCGAGGCCCTGCGACGCCGAGTGTGATGCGGCTGCTCAACCGGGCGATATCTTGCACGTCACGGAGCAGAGTCCTGAGCGATACACGTTGTTGAATCCGGTCCTTCAACTCCCCGACCGCATCGAGCCGGGCCTGAATGGCCTCGCGATTGAGCAGCGGCCTGACAAGCCAGTCGCGTAACAAGCGGCTGCCCATGGCTGTCGCAGTGCGATCCAGTACAGACAAGACAGTCGGCTGTTCTTGCCCCGATCGGTGCTCACTGGATCCCGATGGCCGCACAAGTTCGAGATTGCGAATCGTGGCGCTATCCAGATGCATGGTATCTCCGCTCCACCGGGTCTGCATGCGGCGAAGGTGTGCGAGGGAGGCGGTGGGCTGGGTTTCACGAAAATATCGCAGGACCGCTCCGGCGGCTCCGATCCCGGCGCTCAGGCCGCGGCAGCCGAATCCGTCGAGCGACTGCACGGCGAACTGTGTCTGGAGTAATTGTGCGGCATCTTTGGGATCGAAGGAGGCCGAGGGTTGCGCACAGAGGCGTGGCCCATGCAGGTGAGCCAAGCACGATCCGGCATTCGTGTGGGACTCCGGGTGAAGTAACTCCCGTGGTTCCAGTCGAGCCAGTTCATCCATGAGTTGGACCTCTGCCCGCGCCCCCTGGAATTCTGTCATCCAAAATTCCCCGGTGGAAACATCCAGACAGGCCAACCCAATGACGGATTGTTCTTTGGCAGAGGGGACTGTCGTGTCAGAGAAGGCGACAGCCGCCAGGAAATGCGATTCTCCCGGAGAGAGAAGTTCAGGATCGATCAGCGTGCCGGGCGTATATAAACGAACGACTTCCCGGCGCACGAGCCCCTTTGCGAGTTTCGGGTCTTCCACCTGTTCGCAGAGTGCGACAGTCCGCCCGGCCTTGAGCAGCTTTGCGATATACGCTTGCGCCGCATGGTAGGGCACTCCGCAGAGTGGAATCGGGTTGGCGCTGGATTTGTCGCGAGAGGTGAGGGTAATGGAGAGCAGCTTGGAGGCGATCCGCGCATCCTCGTAAAACATTTCGTAGAAGTCGCCGACGCGGAACAATAGAACGGCGTCGGGATAGCCGCGTTTGATCTCGCGGTATTGCCGCATCAAGGGTGAGGCGTCTGCATCACTCATCGCGTTGATCTCGATGTGTTTCGCCGGTCTGGGCGGGGGATACTCGGCCGGACACTTTATCGAGCGAGAGGCGTAGCCGTTCTAAATCTCCTTCGGCTTCTTGCAGCGCTTTGGTTTTTCGGCGGAGTTCGATACGGCTCCGCACCCAGGGTGGAAAGAGCAGAATGCCGGAGACGAGCAGTCCGACTCCAAACCCCGCCAAGATGGGTTTATAGATCGGCGTTGAGGCTTCAAAGAGCCCAAAGAAGTATCGGAGCGTGACTTCCTGCTCCTGGTTCTGAAGGAAAAAAGCCAGGGAGAGGAGCAGCAGCACTCCGACCAGAATCAGCCTAATCATGATCTCGTCGGTGCCTCTCTTTTTACATCTCGGCGTGGCGGCGCTCGATGCACCTTGCCGGTCTTGCCGTGCTGTATGCGCGCGCGAGAAATGACCTCGTCAGACTTCGGCCCTGTTGCGCGAAACTGAATCGCCCGGCTCTGCGCAGCGCGATGGTTCAGCGTAATTTCGATCCGGTCCTGCGGCAGCGCAGCCAGGCCCTTGTCGGCCCATTCTATTGCCGTCACGGTTCGGCCGGAGAAATACTCGGTCAGTCCTATCGATTCAAGTTCGCGGGGCGAGCGAATACGGTACAGATCTACATGGGCAAGCGGCAGGCGTCCTTGATCGTATTCGTGAATCATGACGAATGTCGGGCTGCTGATTGCCGCCGGCGATGCGCCTAGCCCCTGTGCGATCCCGCGAACGAGCGCCGTCTTGCCGGCTCCGAGCGGCCCGTAGAGTGCAATCGTTTCTCCCCCGCGGAGCGCGCGGCCGATCGCTTGGCCTAGCCGATCGGTGTGCCGGTGCGATGTGGACAGCAGTTGCCAGGGCCGGTTCGGCACGGCGCTCCGGCGAGCGGTAGGCTGTTTCGTCTTGGCTGGCCGGGCCATGCTAAGCCGTTGTCGTCCGTTGGAGCGCATAAGGAATCTGAGCGATCAGGTCGCCGGCGAGCATCCCGGGCTGACCGAGATGCTGGGAAGCCAAATCGCCGGCCAATCCATGGAAATAGGTTGCGGCACAGGCGGCTTCCCATGCGGGGATCCGCTGCGCCAGTAAGCCGACGATCATGCCGGTCAAGACGTCGCCGGTTCCTGCCGTGGCCATGCCGGGATTGCCGGTCGGACAAATGGCGACAAGCCCATCGGGGCGTGCGATGACGGTTCGTGCGCCTTTTAAGACGACGAACACGCCGCGTGCTCTGGCAAATCGTCTGGCGGTGCCGATGCGGTCTGCGTTGACGCTCTGCGCAGTGGCATCGACTTCGAGCCGGGCCATTTCACCTGGGTGCGGGGTGAGAATGGGGGGAGTTTTACATTCTGTCAGTAATGAGGCTCGTCCGGCCAAGGCATTCAGTGCATCGGCATCCAGAACCGAGGGGCGATCCAGATGTTTCATCATCGACTGAACAAGTTCAACGGTTTCAGGATGGGTCGAGAGCCCTGGGCCGATGGCGATCGCCGTGCGTGCTTGGATAAAGGCGACGACACGATCGAGCCCTGAGCGGGACAGTGTCCGCGCCTTCGTTTCAGGCATGGGCATCGTCATCGCTTCCAATAGCTTGGCTTCCAATACATCGTTGACGCTGCTGGGGGTGGCGACGGTCACCAGGCCGGCTCCAACGCGGAGGGCTGCTTGGGCCGCCAATGCCGCCGCGCCGGTTTTCCCGACAGACCCAGCAATAATCCCCGCATGGCCAAACGTTCCCTTATGGGAGGAGGGGAGGCGTTCCGGTAGGGACTGAAATGCATTGTCGCTTGTCAGGAGCAGGGTCCGGCTCTCGATGGCATCCACATAGGCCTGTGGAATGCCGATATCGGCGACACGGATTGCGCCGGCTTGGTCGATCCCTGCACCAACATAGAGGCCGAGCTTCGGGAGGCCGCATGCGATCGTCAATGTGGCGTGGATCGCGCTTCCTAGGATGGCGCCGGTATCGGCATGGAGGCCGGATGGGATATCGACTGCGATGACTGGCTTCCTGGCATTGTTGATGAGTTCGATGGCTTCACGATAGGCTCCGGTCACGAGGGAGGACAATCCGGTGCCCAGGAGGGCATCGACGAGGATGTCGCTGGAAGCGAGGAGTGGGCTCGCTTGGTCGGCAGACCGAAATCGAACGATCGCTGCTTTCCCGGCAACGCGAACGAGCCGGCGATACATCGTCGCGGCATCGCGACTCAGGTCGGTGATCGGGGTGAGGAGGACCACGTGAATCCTCGCGCGTCGGCGGTGAAGCAGTCGGGCCACAACCAATCCGTCTCCGCCGTTGTTCCCTTTTCCACAGAGGATGGTAATGGTCTTGCCTCGCACTGGTCCACAGTGTTCCTCCAGATACCTGACAATTCCTTCGCCGGCCCGCTCCATCAAGACGGGACCTGGGACATGCGCTTCGGTGATCGTGCGGCGATCGAGCGTCTGCATCTCGGTTCCGGTCACGATCTTCATCGGTGGCCTTGTGTGCGGGATCGGTCCCGCAAGAGGAATCGGGTGAGCGAAGGGAGGAAAGAGGTCCGTTGCTTACGTTGCAATGTCATGACAAGGGCGAATTGCATGGTCTTTGGAGGAACGCCGGGCACCACATCGGCGGGATGGTTCAACTCAGCAATGCTTTCATCTCACGAACTGCCTGGTCGAGACCCACCAGAACCGCTCGGGCAATGATGCTGTGACCGATGTTGTATTCGGTGATTTCAGGAATATGAGTCAATCGCGTCAGATTGCGATAGTCCAAGCCATGTCCGGCATTGACGCCCATGCCGAGTTTGGAGGAGAGCTTCGCGGCCTGAGTAATCGCTTCTACTTCGTCGTCGGCTTCTTTCGAATGTTTGGCATTCGCATAACGGCCGGTATGGAGTTCGATGAAATCGGCTGAGACTCTGTGAGCGGCTTTGACTTGGGCCAAATCCGGCTCGATGAAGAAGCTGACGGGAATGTTTGCCTCGTGGAGCATGTTCACGATCTGCTGAATACGGTCTTTATGGCCGGCTACGTCCAGACCCCCTTCAGTCGTGAGTTCCTGGCGCTGCTCCGGGACGAGCGTGACGAGGTCCGGCTTGATCGCTATGGCAATTTTGGCCATCGTTTCATCGGCGGCCATCTCCAGATCGAGCTTGGTGTGGATGAGTTCCCGCAAGAGACGAAGATCACGGTCTTGAATATGCCGCCGATCTTCTCGGAGGTGGACGACGATACCATCGGCGCCAGCCAATTCCACTAATACGGCGGCGGCAAGGGGGTCCGGGTCTGTTCCACCACGGGCCTGCCGCAACGTGGCCACATGGTCGATGTTCACCCCAAGTCGTGGCACAGACACTCCATTCTGTCATGTGGGGCAAGGAAAAACTGAGCTGCGCGATGAGTGCGAAAGGCGTTGCAGTTGTAACAGAAACCGACTGGGAGGGGCAAGGACTGGGCGGGGGAGTCGGTGGCCGGTTGTCTTAGTCATTCCAAAGGGTCGAGATACCGAACCCCACAGAATCACGACATAATTTGACTAGATATGCTCCACGCCATTAGAATAGGCCCCCTATGCGGTGGAGGGTAATCACTCGATTGCTTTCGCTCGTGCGAGGATGACGGACAGGGGATCTTGTGGGATTAGGCGACGGATTTTATCGCATCAAACGGTTGCCGCCTTATGTGTTTGCCCAGGTGCAGAGCCTTAAGCTTGAGGCGCGTCAGAAGGGCGAAGACATTATCGACTTCGGAATGGGAAACCCTGACCAACCGACGCCGAGCCATATCGTCGAGAAGATGATCGAGGCAGCGAGGAAGGGGAAAAATCATCGCTATTCGGCCTCGCGCGGGATTACGAAACTGCGGCATGCGATCACGGGATGGTACAAGCGGAATTACGATGTCGATCTGGACCCTGAGACCGAGACCATTGTCACGATCGGCTCCAAAGAAGGTTTGGCGCACCTGGCGCTGGCCTTGATCGGCCCCGGCGACGTCGTGCTGACACCGACGCCGACCTATCCGATTCATATGTATAGTTTTATCATTGCGGGGGGAGAAGTCAGAGGGATTGAGTTACGTCCGGATAGTGACTTCTTCGACGATCTGCAGCGGGTCTATCGCCAGACCTTCCCAAGGCCGAAGATCCTGGTCATCAATTTTCCGCATAATCCTACCACCGCCGTGGCGGATCTCGGATTTTTTAAAAAGATCGTCGCCTTTGCCAAAGAGCATAATGTGATTGTCATTCATGACCTGGCCTACGCCGATATCGTGTTCGATGGGTATAAGGCGCCGAGCTTCCTGCAGGTTCCCGGGGCGAAGGACGTCGGTGTCGAGTTCTATACCCTCTCCAAGGCCTACAACATGCCCGGTTGGCGCGTGGGATTTTGTTGCGGCAATCGCGAGGTGGTTGGGGCCCTGGCGAAGATCAAGAGTTATCTCGACTACGGTATTTTTCAGCCTTTGCAGATCGCCAGCGTCATTGCCCTCAATGGGCCGCAAGATTGTGTCAAGGAGACGGTGCTGCGCTACCAGAAGCGTCGCGACGTGTTGGTGAGCGGGCTGAATCGTATTGGATGGCAGGTGGACAAGCCCGTGGCCACGATGTTCGTCTGGGCGAGAATCCCGCTGCCCTATCGGTCTTCGGGGTCGTTAGAGTTTTCGAAACTGCTGCTTCGCGAGGCGAAAGTGGCCGTGTCTCCCGGGATCGGGTTCGGTGAAGGTGGGGACGAGTATGTGCGGTTTGGCCTTGTCGAAAATGAACATCGCACGAGGCAAGCCGTTCGGGGCATCCGTAAAGCGCTGAAGCTTGAGGGGGCGGAAGAGTGATTTCGCGCATCGGCGTCGGCATCATTGGGTTCGGAACGGTCGGGACGGGCGTCGCAAAGATTCTCCTGGAGAACGCTTCCTTGATCAGCCGCCGGGTCGGTGTGCCGATCGAGATCGTCCGGATTGCGGATCTCGATGTGACACGCGACCGAGGTCTGACCCTGCCGTCCGGCCTCCTCACAACCGATGCGAAGCAGATTCTCGCCGATCCGTCGATCGACATCGTGGTGGAGTTGATCGGAGGCTGCGATATTGCCAAACGTATCATTCTAGAGGCCATTGCGGCAGGCAAACATGTCGTCACCGCGAATAAGGCCTTGCTCGCGTTGCACGGGGAAGAAATATTTTCCGCTGCTGCCGGCAAGGGGGTCGACCTCGGTTTCGAAGCGAGCGTGGGTGGAGGGATTCCCGTCATCCAGGCCCTGAGGGAAGGGCTGGCGGCCAACACCATCCAATCCATTTATGGAATCATCAACGGGACGGCCAATTACATTCTCTCGCGCATGACCCATGAAGGCCAGAGCTTCGAGACGGTGCTCGACGCAGCGAAGCGGGCCGGTTATGCCGAAGCGGATCCGACATTCGACGTGGCCGGTATCGATTCGGCGCACAAGCTGGCGATTCTGGTGGCGCTGGCCTATGGAACGCCGGTCAATGTGAAGGATGTGTACACCGAGGGGATTACCCACATCACGCCGCTCGACATCGCCTATGCCAAAGAGTTCGGTTGCACGATCAAGCTGCTGGGCATTGCCAAGCAGGTCGGGAACGAAGTCGAAGCCCGAGTCCATCCCACGATGCTGCCCTCCTCGTCTCCGATCGCCCAAGTCGAAGGAGTCTACAACGCGATTCAACTTGTCGGCGATGCCGTGGGCGACGTGGTGCTGTATGGCCGGGGCGCCGGCTCCATGCCGACCGGCAGTGCGGTGGTCGGCGATCTCATCGCCATTGCACGTAATCTGTTGAAAGGCGCGGTTGGGCGAGTGCCGCCTGCTTCGTTTCAGCAGGACCAGCGCCGGCCGCTCCGGATGCGGACGATGGAAGAAATCAGCTCGCTCTACTACCTCCGATTTATGGTATTGGACCGCCCCGGCGTCTTGTCGCAAATTGCAGGGGAGCTGGGCCGGTGCGGCATCAGTATCTCGTCCGTCCTCCAACAGGGGCGCCGTGAAGGGCAAACGGTTCCGGTCGTGATCAAGACCCATACCGCCATAGAGCGCGATGTCCAAACGGCATTGCGCGCAATCAATCGCATGGCCTTCATTTCCGAGCCCACCACCTTGATCCGGGTCGAGGGTAAGGACGAGTAATGCGATGAATCGTTGGCAAGGTGTGATCGAAGAATATCGAAAGTTTCTGCCGGTGACAGACCAGACCCCCGTGGTGACGCTCGGGGAAGGCAACACCCCGCTCATCAGGGCGACGCGACTGGCGAAGCAGATCGCCCCAGGCATCGATCTCTATCTCAAATTCGAAGGCATGAATCCGACCGGATCCTTCAAGGATCGTGGCATGACGATGGCCATCTCAAAGGCCGTTGAATCCGGCGCCAAGGCGGTGATCTGCGCCTCTACGGGGAATACCTCCGCTTCCGCTGCAGCCTATGGCGCGCGGGCGGGATTGGCGGTTTATGTGTTGATTCCTGCCGGGAAGATTGCGATGGGCAAACTGTCCCAGGCCATGATGCATCAAGCCACAGTCATCCAGGTTGAAGGAAACTTCGACCAGGCCTTGACCATCGTCAAAGAATTATCGGCGACCTACCACATCGAGCTGGTCAACTCGATCAATCCCTATCGGATCGAGGGGCA